>Ga0307408_100003864_pt1 | contig 10194 bp, 9 predicted proteins | sample 322Cmetagenome_FD_202116 | JGI IMG/M metagenome (GOLD analysis project Ga0307408, IMG submission 202116) | Maize rhizosphere microbial communities from greenhouse at UC Davis, California, United States - 322HYB-C-3 | ecosystem: Host-associated > Plants > Roots > Rhizosphere > Soil | place: USA... | reverse complement strand
AATACCGCCGGCCTTGTTAATTTCCTCGACCGCCAGCTGTGAACCGTGCAGCTTGGGCAGACCCAAGACGGCCAGATCGCCCGAAACGTCTTCCATGAGACCGATCTTGATCGTTTCGGCGGCGCGCGCGGGGGCGGTAGACAGCATGGCCAGGGCCAGCAGGCAGCCCATCGTGCAGGTGGATGTGCGGAACTTCATGTGCTCTTCCTCAGTTCAGGTTGGATGGGATGCAGGCGGGCAATCAAAGGGTCGGGTGGCGTTGGTGCCATGACGTTGCCCGCTGGAAGGCGACGCCGGCGCGCACCAGCAGGGCTTCGTCGAAGTGCCGCGACACCAATTGGAAGGCCACTGGCATGCCGGCCTCCGTGAAGCCGCCGGGCAGTGTGATCGTGGGATTGCCACTCATATCGAACGGGCAGGTGTAGCGCAGCATGGCGGCCAACAGTTCGGCGTCCTCGCCCATGCGCCCCATGCGCTCGAGCGTTGGCGAGGCGATGCCGGTGCTCGGGATCAGCAACAGGTCGATGTTTTCGAACAGGGCGCGAACGCGGCCCGTGAAGTCATGTCGGCGCAGCACGATCTTCTGGTAGTCCATGCCGCTCTGGGCCCTGCCCAACTCGATGACGCCGGCCATGCCAGGGCCGTACTCGCTCTTGCGCGCCGGATAGGTCTCCTCATGCACGACGGCGGCTTCGATGCCGCACAGTGGGAACCAATCGGCTATCGCTTGCGTGGGATCGGGGAACGTCACATCGACCAGCTCCGCGCCGAGTGACTTGACGACCTCGACGGCGGCCATGACGGTCTGGTGCGTGTGCGCGTCGACATCGTCGTAGATCCAGCGCGCGTCGATGCCGATGCGCACACCGCGCAGGCCCGCATTGGCCGTGGCCAGGTAGTCTGGTACGGGCAACAGGCTGGCGGTTGGGTCCTTGGCATCGGCGCCTGCGATCACGCCGAGCATGGCGCCGGCATCAGCGGCGCTACGCGTCATCGGCCCGATGTGGTCCAGCGTGGCTGCCAGCTCGAACGCGCCGTAGCGACTGACCCGACCCCAGGTCGGTTTGAGGCCAGTCAGGCCGTTGGCGCCCGAGGGAAAGCGGATCGAGCCGCCGGTGTCGCTACCGAGCGAGCCATAGCACAAACCGGCGGCCGTTGCCACACCCGAGCCACTGGAAGACACGCCTGGCCAGTGCGCAGCGTTCCAGGGATTGACCGGCGGCGCCACGCTGGGGTGGTGATCGGCAAAGGCGCTTTCGGTCAGTTGCAGCTTGCCCAGCGCGACCGCGCCGGCCTCGCGCAGCTTGCGAACGACGGTGCCGTCCTCGGTTGGCACGAAGTCTTTGTAAAGCGACATGCCGGCAGCTGTCGTGATGCCCTGAGTCCAGCATAGGTCTTTGAGCCCAATGGGCACGCCGTGCAACGGTCCGCGCACGCTCCCGGCGGCGATTTCGCGATCTGCCTGCTCGGCCTCGGCGAGGGCCTGGTCGGCCATCACGAGGCAGTAACTGCGCAGCGTGCCGTTTAGCGCTGCAATGCGGTCGAGCTGGGCGTGCGTGACCTCAACGGAAGACAACTCGCGCGACTGGATGCGTCGGGAGATGTCGAGCAGTTCAAGGTAGTGCAGTTCGGTGTTCGCCATGTCAGGTTCCAGAGAGTTGTAGACATCGACGGGTTGTGTCCCATCGCGGCCTTACTTTATGGAGGGATGCCCCGCACAGCTTGGCTCTGGCCGCCAAACGAGCATGCTGAGACGGACAAACTGTGGGCGGGGCCGGAAGGAATCCTTACCGCGTCCGCGGCTCCATCCGTATTCACGACGAGCCGCTGCTTGCAGACTCGACGAATGTCTTCCGAGATCGTTGCAGCGCCCGAACGCCCGAATTGCTTTGCTGCATGGAAAGTCTCAACAGCGCGCGTGCGGGCGCCTCGAGAGTCACGACGCGTTGATCTCAGAGGGGCCAGTTAGACGGTGCTAGGAACAGGTTGGGCTGCCGAGCGTAGATTCACCGGTTGGCTTGAAACTTCTGCACTGCACCCCATCCGGGGGGAAGCGTTTACCGCAACGGAGTCGGTTCGCGCCGACTGATTGGCACTGGGGTTGGCGTTAACTTTTGCCGCTGAAAATGCACATCAGCGCGCCGTTCGCGGCCGGTGCAGAGCGCAAAGCTTGTGCCCATCCGGATCGCGCACATAGGCGAGGTACAAAGCGCCGAGCGCGCCTTCGCGCAGGCCTGGCGGCTCTTCAATGGACGTACCACCGTTTGCGACCGCGGTGTCATGGAACTTTACGATCTGCTCGGGAGAGCTGCACATGAACCCGATGGTGCTGCCATTCGCCTGTGTCGCTGGCTCGCCGTTGATTGGCTCACTGATGCAAAAGGTAGCGCCATCGTGGCGATAGAACAGCCGTTTGTGGCCGGTTTCAGTTTGATCGTGCGAAGGCTCTCGAGCGCCAAGAGCGCCGAGCACGGCGTCATAGAAGCGTTTGGAACGTTGAAGGTCGTTGGACCCGATCATGATGTGGCTGAACATCTGTCTTCTCCGATAATTGAATTTCATGTAGACGGTGGACGTTGAAAGTCGGAACAGTCACACGTCGTTCCAGCGCTTAGCCAGAAGCATTTGCGGATCGACGGCTTCGCTGCCGGCGTCCCGTGCGGGTGCTTAAGTGGGTGAGCCGGAAAGTCGACACTGAACCTGCGTCTTGCCTGTCCACGTCTATGAGACGCCTTCAGCTGCGGCGTGCGCATCCATGTTCGAGCCCCCGTCCAGCGCCTGCCACGCCGTAGGCCCCTGCTCGATTTCATGCGCGGTCAACAAGCAGTTATCCAATTGAGCCTTCAAGCGGTCCCAGTCGATGGCCTGGCCGATAAAGACGATCTCCTGCCGGCAATCGCCGGTCGTTGCATCCCACTTGGAGGTGATGCCGTCACGGCGGTAGTCATCCTTTGGCCACTGCGAAGCGTCGATGAAGCGCCACCACTTGCCGATAAATCCCCAGCGGAAGGCCGCACCACTCTGGACCAAAAAGCCAATCGATAGCATCTGGTGCGCAGACCAGAAGTAGCCTTTCGCCCGCAGCAATCTGCCGTTGTCCCAGGCTGCATCCAACAAGCGCATCAAGCGCCCCGGGTGAAACGGTATCCGTTCACGGTAGACCCAGGACGCGATGCCATACTCCTCGGACTCGGACGGCGTTTGCGAAACGTCCTGCATGCGGCGCATCCAGCCAGGAGAGCGCATGAGCAGGGGCAAGTCGAACTTCCCGGTGTCGAGCACCTTCGATAGGTCCACGCAGCCATGCGCAATTGCAAGAACCTCTGCACCGGGGTTGAGCTCGGACAGCATGCCACGGATCTCGGCCACCTCCTCGGGACTCATTGCATCCAGGTGACTGACGAGGATGACATTGGCGAACTCGACCTGCTGGATTAGCAGTTCGGCCAGTGGCTTTGTCGTCGGCGTCTGTGCAGGACCGGACTGCACCAGCGTGTCGCTGCGCAACAAGTCGCGGAATGTCAGCCCATTGACCATCGTCACCAGGGTATCCAGCCTGGCCAATTCGCTCAGACTGAACCCTTGCGCATTCAGGAAAGCGAAAGTTTCCGCCACGGGCATGGGCTCCGAGATGCCCGTCGACTCGATCAAGAGGTAGTCGAATCTCCGCTCGGCCGCCAGGCGACTGACTTCCTCCAGCAGATCAGCGCGCAAGGTGCAGCAGATGCAGCCGTTGCTCATCTCGACCAACTGATCAGTACCCCGCTGCAAGGCAACGTTGCGCTGAACATCCTCGGCGTCGATGTTGACTTCGCTCATGTCGTTCACGATGACCGCCACTTTCAACCCTGCCCTGTTGCGCAGGATATGGTTCAGCAACGTGGTCTTCCCAGCTCCGAGGAAGCCGGACAGAACGGTCACCGGTAGACGACGCGAGTCTTCTTGCACCGAGGATGCCCCTTCTCAGGCCAAAGCGGCTACTTCAACGGGCTTCGATTCGTTTCGCGTCGACGAGGACACGTTCTTGAGCCCAGCGGGCACCTTGTCCAGGTAGCCCTCGAACAGATCGACAACGACTGTGCCATCGTCGGCTGCATCGCCCCAGAGGTCCGTGACCTTGAACTCGACGTGGTAAGTCGATTGCATTTGAGCGGACTTGTCACCATGCCCAATGGTGTCCGGGAAGGGCCATTTGACCGTGGTGCGATGCAGGATCTTTCCCTCCTTGCCACGCACGTAGCCGGGCATGCGTATGTGGCCTGAAACGAACTCGTCGCGGACCTTGACGATGTCTCCGATCTCGAACGGCGATCGTTCGGCGATGGCAGGCCTGCCGGAGGACGCATAGGGGCGGGCCAGCTTGAAGTCGCTACCCAAACAGGCATCGAGCTGTGCCTTGGTGATCGCACCGTACTCGACCAGCAAGGTGGCCGTTCCGATGATGATCCGGTCGTAGTACGGCGCGCCGAAGTAGTGCCGGGTGTCCATGCGCTCAATGGCATGCCGCAGTTCATCAATGCTGATCAGCTTCATCGCATCGGCCGCTACAAAGACCAGGCTGTACGCCAGGTGTTCCCAGTCTTCATGGAACACCGGCTTGTAGCTCAGGCTGTTGTTGGTGTGGAGCACTTTGCCAAAGCCTTGCATGCCACCGAGATCGTGAATTCCGTCCATGATTGCTTCTCCAGAGTTAAGGGTCGGTCGAATGCTCAGGCGACGCGAGGACGCGCCACACCGATCAGCACATCTTTCGTGACGAGCTTCGCCAGCTGTTCCTCGTTCATATGCTCCGTGCCGTCCGGCCGAACCGGCAACACCATGTAGCGGGTTTCTGCCGAGGTGTCCCACACTCTCACGGCGACGTCCTCCGGCAGGTCCTCGCCAAGTTCCCGCAGCACCGTGCGCCCCTCCCGCACCAGCCGAGCGCGGTACTCGAAGCTCTTGTACCACTCGGGCGGAAGTCCGAGCACCGGCCAGTTCGTGCACGAGCACATGCTGCAGACGATCACGTTCTGTAGCTTGGGCGTGTTTTCGAGTGCCACGATGTATTCGCCCTGCGGCCCGGTATAGCCGAACTGCTCACAGGCCTTGGTGCCATCCTTCAGGAGCAGTTCACGGTAGGCCGGATCGACCCATGCCTTGGCGACGACGCGCGCACCATTGGAGGGGTCCCAGTCGTGCTCCATGTGCTTGATGAAGGTCTCGATGTACCCCTCAGGAATGAGCTTCTTGTCATTCATCACCTTGAACAGTGCACGGGCGCGATCGCCCGGCGTCGCCAAACTTTCCCCAACGGCTTGATGATTCATCGCAGGTTCTCCAGAAGAGTTGTAACAAACGCTGCACGAGGCTGCGTGATGTTGGCTCCAGCCCAGAACCGCACCCTGCAGCCTCGGTGGAGCTAGGCCCAATGTAGTGCTACCAGAACCAGGCAGCTTGTCTGTGAGCGACGCGCCGCTTGACTGCGCTCGCCATTGCAATGGCGCGCTCCAAGCGTCACGCGGGCAACACTGCCCATCGACTGAATGGGCACGAAAAATGCTCAATGCACTACTTATGGTTTATCTGGATACCTCGGCCTCTTACTCGGCACCATCATTCGGACGCAGTAGTACGGGGATCCTGACCATCGCTTTCGAATGGCGCACAAGGGCAGCCACGTCAACAGAGTGACGAAGCTCTCGGCGTAGACCAAGGGGACGGCCCTCCTGGACTAACGGAGATTTCACGTGGATTTCGCATTTTCAACCGCCTCGCACGACCACTGGCATGACGTCGTCTGCCAGTACTGCATCCCCGCAGCGAGCCAGACCGTGCATCGGCAAAACTTCGACGCGGCGGTAACCGGCCGCTCCGTCGGAGCGCTGGATGCGGTAACCCTGGTGGCCCCGGAACACACTTGGACGCGGGATACCGCGGATATCAGGCGCGGGCCCGAGTCCAGTCTGTGGCTGTCCCTTATGGAGTCGGGCGTTGGTTACGTCGAACAGAACGGGAATTCAACGGTGCAGAACACCGGCGATATCGTACTCTACGATGCCGCACGCCCGTGGAAGTACCGTCTGAACATGCAGACCTTCTACACCGTCCGCATACCGCGTGACCTGCTCACTCGACGTTCTCCGGCAGCCGAGCGCTTCGTCGCAACATCATTGGGCGCTGGCACGGGTTTTCGGCCTGTCCTCGGAAGCCTCATCAAGGAGCTTCGCGAGAATTCGGCCTTGGCGAGTGCCCCAGCAGCAGCAACGCATGTGACCACCTCGCTGCTGGAGCTCCTAGCGTGCGTCATCGACCTGCACGCGGGTAACGGCCCCAGCCAGAGCGTCACCGACGCCCTGTACAAGCGTGCGTGCGCCTACGTCATGCAGCACATCGAGGATCCGGAACTCTCCATAGCCTCGGTCGCAAAATCTGAACGCATCTCCTTGCGCACGCTGGCGCGAGTGTTTGCCGCCAACGGGACAACGCCCATGCGGTACATCTGGCAGAAGCGCCTCGAAGCCAGCTACTGCGCCATGGCCCAGGGTTCCGTGCGCAAGGTGTCAGAGGCTGCCATGAATTACGGCTTCTCCGACTTGTCCCACTTCAGCCGGGCGTTCAAGAAGGCTTTCGGAGTCAGTCCCCAAGCCGTGATGCATCGCCAATAAGCCATCTTGCGCCGGGTCGATGCGGATCTACACCTGCAGGTAGGTCGATACTCGCTCGGTCGCTGTCACTCGTTATTGGTCGATAAAAAGACCAGCGCCAAGAGCTGGTCCAATCGCCAACCCGATGGCTCAAAGTGCTCCATTGGTGATTCGTACTTGGAGCACTGATTCCGTCATCGTCGTCGATTGGCGCGGATTGCGCGTGGACAGGGAAGGAATGCGAAGTTCGCCTCTGAACGCTTCCTTGCGGTTCTGGCTGTTCTGCGCCATTACAGGGATCAGCCGGCGAATCCACGGCAGGGTTCATCGCGTCCAAGGGATTGAACGGCTGCTGACGCGCGGTCACCCCGGACACCTCGACGGCGCTCGCTGGCATCGATTTTTCGGGGACAGCCTCCCGCTTGGCAGCAGCGCCATCGCCACTGCGTCGGAAGAACACCGAAGATCGCGTCGCCTCCTCGGCCGCCAACCGCTCGGCTTCCGCCGGATCGACGCCCTGCCCCACCCTCGCCTCCACCGGCTGCTGTGCCTTCACCATGGCCGACGACCCAAGGTCTCCCCGGCAGCGGCGGGCTCAGCACCGGTGGCGCCGGCTTCGACGCAGGCGGCATCCCGGCATAGTCCTTGGGCAACCGGTCCAGCCCGTCTGCCCGAGCCACGCGGTCCTCGTTGTACAGGTCGGCCGCCGGGTTGGCCACCGGCAACGGGTCGAAGCGAGAGTTCTCGATCGATTCTTGGCCGTTAGCCAGCAGCTTCGCGCGTTGTTCGTCGGCAATGAGCTTCGTCATGGTCTTTCTCCTTGGAAGATTCCGGGCGGGATTGCCCATCATTGCGCCTGCACGAAAAGCTGGGCATTCCTCTCATCACCACCTACAAGGCGAAGGGCGTCGTCGATCTGCGCCACGCATACGTTCTGGGCGCCGCGGAACTCTCGCCGCTGGCAGACGACGTCCTGTTGCCGCTCATCCGGGATGTCGACCTGACTCTTCTAGCCGGCACGACCCAATCGTTCCGACCTTCAAGCCATTGTCGGCGGAGCTCAGGTGAGGGCCGGCGTTGTCGCGGCGAGTGCCGACGGTCACGGGTTCTTCAAGCGTCGCGATTGAGATCGGCACGTCGATGTGCACGAGCCCGGTGGGTCGTCCATGGTGATGGCGATGGCCTTGTCGATGATCGCCATGCGCAGTGAAGCCCACCCCTCTTGCTTCAGGGATTCCACCAATAAGACCCAACCATCTAGTTGGTATCATACAGGCGTTGAAACATTGAAGTGTTGTGCCTTGGTGCTGCTAACTTGCCCGGCGAGTGTCCATTTCTGGACCTAAAACCTACCAAGTAATCGGTTTTCTCAATGGAGCTGCATTTCCCTTGAGAGAGAAAAAAGTGAAGCTAGTCAAAGTTGAAATTTGGTCCGATTTTGTATGCCCGTGGTGCTGGATCGCCAAGCGACGTTTCGAGAGCGTTGCCAAGGCTTTGGCAGAGGAAATCCAAGTTGCCCCCACGTACAAGTCGTATCGCCTATCCCCGGGGATGGTGCCCACAGGATTTAAGGCTGCACTTGCAAAGAAGTTTGGAAGTGCTCGGGCGGCGGAGGAGTTGATGGCCATGGTTTCGAAACAAGCGGCTCTGGATGGATTGATTTACAACTTCTCAAACATGAAGTTTGGTGATACCACGGATGTGCATGCGCTCGTCAAGTCTGTTGCATCACCCACGCTTCAAGGTCTTCTCATTGATCGGGTCTTCCACGCCTATATCTCTGAAGGCTTCAACATATTTGATCGTGCAGTGCTTCAGGAAATTGCCCTGCAATCAGGAATCCTCAGCGAGCAGGTAGATCTTGATTTGTATGAATCAATTGCAGCAATAGAGCGCGAAGAAGCCGAGGCTACGCGTATCACCGGTGGTGTTCCCCTGTTCGTCTTCAACTCAAAATTTGTCCTATCAGGAGCTCAGCCGATCGAGGTGTTTGAGCAAGTACTTCGAAGGGCAGCAGAAGAGTCTCTAGCGACAGTGACCGTGGCAAACGCTGGGGTATGCGAATCAGAGGGTTGTCGGATTTAGTACGACTGTGTAGCTGGAGAGCTTTTTTAGCCGCCCGAATCTTTGCATACCTTAGGTCTGTTTCAGACGTTTTTATGACATCCAATTTTGATCAACTGATCTCGCGCCAGGGCACCAATGCCCTTGCGGAGGATGGGTACGAGAAGTATCTATTTGGAGCCGAACCGTTGGTGCCGCCTCTACAGGTGCCCTCGACGGAACTGGTGTCCATGTGGGTTGCTGACATGCAGTTCGCCGCACCCGAGGCCGCCATCGGCGCCATGCGTGAGCGACTGGCGCATCCCATTTTCGGATACACGATGAACTTCGACGACCAGTTGTACGACGCCTTCAGTGCGTGGTGTGACCGGCGCTACGGTTGGCGTTTCGATCGTGAGCAGATGCAGATTTCCCTGGGAGTGATCCCCGCGCTTTTCGGTCTCGTCGAATACGTGTGCGCCCCCGGTGACAAGGTGCTCAGCCTGACGCCGTCGTACGGCTACTTCAAGCATGCAGTCGTCCAACGGGACAGGGTGTTCGAAACCTCGCCCTTGCGCAAAACGGACGACGGGGACTACGAGATTGACTTCGAGGATTTCGAGCGCAAGGTTCGAGACCCGGCCGTGAAGCTGTTTTTCCTCTGTCATCCCCATAACCCGACCGGACGCGTCTGGACCGAGGATGAGCTGCGCCGCATGGCCGAGCTGTGCCTGTCCAATGGCGTCAAGATCGTGTCTGACGAGATCCACTGCGACCTGACCCGCACCGGGGTGACGCATGTGCCACTGGCCAAGCTATTCCCGAGCAGCAAGGACATCATCACCTGCATGGCGGTGAGCAAGACGTTCAACCTGGCCGGGTTGATGGTCGCCACGGTAGTCATCCCCGATCCGGAACTTCGAGCGACATGGAAGCGAAGGCACTATCCGTTCGTCAATCCGCTAAGCCTCGCTGCGGCCGTCGGTGCTTATAGAGACGGCGAAGCCTGGCTTGACGCGCTCAGGAAGTATCTTGACGACAACTTTGCGTTCATGCATCGATACCTTGCGCTTTGGCTACCCAAGGCACGGTTCCAGATTCCGCAGGCCACATATCTGGCATGGGTGGACTTGAGTGCCTATTTCGATGACTCCGTCAATCTGACCAGGTTCTTTCTCGAAAAGGCTGGCCTGATCTTGGAGGGAGGAGAAATGTTTGTGGCGAACGGGGCTCAATGCATTCGATTGAATCTTGCATGCCCACGATTACAAGCAGAAGAGGCTTTGAAAAAGCTGGTGGCTGCGATCGCGTCGCATTAGATGCACAAGTCATGAGCCTGGGGATAGCGCCCTAGGAAGCATGCTCCAACCAGTCAAAAAAAGACATTGATAACCGAATATGGTTGTCGGTAAAAAAACTACAGGAGACAAGTTCATGGATATTTTGATACAGCAGATCATCAACGGTCTGGTCCTCGGCAGCATGTATGCCTTGATAGCCTTGGGCTACACCATGGTGTACGGCA
>Ga0307408_100003863_pt1 | contig 10196 bp, 3 predicted proteins | sample 322Cmetagenome_FD_202116 | JGI IMG/M metagenome (GOLD analysis project Ga0307408, IMG submission 202116) | Maize rhizosphere microbial communities from greenhouse at UC Davis, California, United States - 322HYB-C-3 | ecosystem: Host-associated > Plants > Roots > Rhizosphere > Soil | place: USA... | reverse complement strand
CCTGGTCCGGACCGAGGTGGGCCACTCTCCGCTCTTGGCGGAGGCGCGTCGCGTTCCGCGCGCGACGAAAGGGCAAGCGGCGAGCCGCGTCCGGTCCGGGGCATGCCCGCGGCGCGCATGCGCGAGTCGTCGGATGCGCCTGCCTCTCCGCTTACGCCTGCTAGCGGCTCGGCATCCACGGCCTTGCGGCGCACCAGCGCGTCCTGCTGCAACACGTGCGTGCTCTCGTGCGCCATCAGGTTCATGTCGTGCTGGCTCTGACCGGCGCCGAGGAAGATGTGATTGCGATGCGTGAACGCCTTCGCTCGCAGCGCGCGGTTGGCGGCATGCGCGTTGCTGTCGCTGTGGACGCGGATGCCGTTGATGTCGATGCCGAGGCTGTGCTCGAGCCGGTGCTTGACATTCGACGTGAGCGGTTCGCCGGCGCCGCGCGAGTGAATCAACCGCGACGCCGTGCCAGTGTCGAGGCCGCGTGGATCGCGTTTGCCGCTACGGTCATCGTCTTTACGCTGCGCCGTGCCGCACTCGCCGCCAGCGCCGCCGCCCGCGCCGCCACCACCGCCTTCGGCGGCGGGCTCGCTGCTGGCCGGATCGCCTTCACGCTCCTCGGCCGCGGGCACCGAATCGGCGCATGGGGGCGCTGGCGCAGCGGGAGGGGCCTGCGTGTCTTCCTGTGGCGGCGCAGGCGTGCCTTCGAGACCGCCGCCGCCTTCGGCGCCTTCCGTGGCTTCTTCGCCGCCGGCGCCGCACGACTGTCCGCCAGCCGCAGCCGCTTCAGCGGGCGCCTCGCCCTCACCACCGCCTTCTTCGCCGCAGCCCAGATCGTCTGGTTCGCGACCGCCTTCGCCGCCTTCGGCTTCGTCCTCCGCTCCTTCACTTTCCGCTTCTTCACCCGCGGCGCCCTCTGTCGCCTCAGGCTCCGCGCCGGCCCCTCCCGCGTCTTCTTCGGCACCGGCGCTCTCCGTGCTCGGAGGGCAATCCCGGGACGGGCCCTCTTCGTCACCGGCTTCGGTGTCGGGCTGGTCCTCTTCCGGCACCTCTTCTTCGTCAGCGCCCGCGGCCTGTCTCTGTACGTTCGTGTCGCTCGCGGCCGCCTCGCCGTTGCCACTCTCCTCCTGACGCTGCGCCTTCTCTTTCGCCGCGCACGCGGCGCACTTCCTCTGTGCGCGATCGACGTCGCCGCGATCGTCCTGCTTCTGTCTCTTCTCCTTGGCTTCGCAGGCCGCACACTTCGTCTGCGCAGCCATGTCGTTGCTTCTGCGCTGGGCCGCGTCATCTTCGTCTTCTGCGCGCTGCGCCTGCGCATCGGCTTGGTCTTCCTCCCGCTGCGCCGGTTTGTCGTCCTCTTTTGACTGCGAGGTATCGTCTTCTTCACGCTGCGCTTGGACATCAGTCGTGTCTTCGTCCCGCTGCGTCAGCTTTTCGCCGCTCTTGGATTGCGCGGTATCGTCTTCCTCCCGCTGCGCTTGTGCATCGGTGTTGCCTTCGCGCTGCGTCGATTCGGGGCCCTGCGCGCGCCGCTCTGCCTGAGCGGGTGCCGTGTTGGTCTCGCCCTTCTGAACCGGCTGCTTCGGCGGTTCGGCTTTCTGCTGCGGCTCGGAACCGGCGTCGTCATCCATGCGCTGCGCGCCAAGCCCGCCAGCCGGGATGCGCGACACCTCGCCGACCGGGTGGCCGGTGGCGACGCGCTCCGCCACGTGATCAGCTTCGCGCTCGTACTTGTCGCCGCTCTGCCCGACAACGAGCTTGGTCTGAATCGACGAACGCATCGTGACGGCGGGACCCATCGCGTAGGCACGGCCCAAGTGGCAAGGGCAGGACGCGCCCGCGCCGTGCGCCGGCGGCAGCTTGCGTCCATGCGCCGCCTGGGCCTGCCCTTTGGCGGCAGGTTTCGCGGCGCGCGCGCGGCGTTCGCTGGTGTGAGCCATCGGCAGCGCCTACGTCCGCCCCCTGGGCCTTGGGCACTTTTCCCCTTCTGGGTAGGGGTCGACGTTGGTGATCGTCGATGGGTTGGGCCCCGGCACTTCCCGGTCCCACTCCATCGAGCTTTCTCTGTACTCGTATCTGGTGATCGAGAACCTGACGCTCTTATGCAGCAGCTGCTCCGCGGGCACGACCTGGCACACCTTCCGTCCACCCGCACCCATAACCCAGCGTCGCGGCGACGAGCCGCGCGGCGCGCCGCTGAACGTCGTCTCGTAGCTGTAGACCGGCCGTCGCGAGGAGGCCGGCGCGCGCCTTGGCAACTGCAGCCGCACTGGCGTCTCAGCGCCGGTCGCCATCAGCGCGTTGGCCTGGCGCTTTATCGGGGTCAGATTGTCGGCGCCGCCGCCGGCGAAGAAGCCCGAGATCACATGACCCCGGATATAGAGGCTGGAGCTGCCGCTCTTGGTTTTGATTCTCTCGACCTGCCGCCAATGAGGCGGCGCGCCCCTCGGCTCGGACCGGTGCGCCGATCGCTTCACCAACGGGTACACCTTGAGTTTCTGGTGTGGGGTGCCCGTCGGGTCCGCGTTCCTGGTGGGCCGCTCGGGCGGCGTCCTGAGCATGCGCCGACCGGGACTCATCGAGCCGTCGATTTCGAAAACGTTCTGACTCTCGTTGAAACGGGCGGAGAGCTCCTTGAACTTGAACTTCCTTTTCACTCGCGCCAGCGCGGCGGTGATCATCGAGGAGTTGATGTTGCCGGGGCGGCGCTTCAACGCTTTGATCGCTTTCTTCACGGCCTTCTTGCCCTGGTTCCAGCGCGTGCGCGCGTCGAGCAGCGCGTGCCCGACCGTGCGTGGCAAGAAGCTCTTGACGCGCCGCGACTTGAGGCGCCAGTTCGGTCCGTGTTTGGTGATGTACGAAGGGATCTTCGCAACGTCCCGGAAGCTGCCGAGCACGCCGCGGAACTTGCCGCGCACTTGGCTTCTGGTCATGCCTTCTGGGTGGCCCAGCAGCGCCTGGCGCACCGCGAGCTTGAACGCGCTCCACCGCCGACGCTGCGCCGGCGACGGCCGAAGGCGCCGACTAACGCCTTTGAAGATCTTCCGCAGCAGCTTTCCGAACCACCCGGCGACCTTGCGGAAGAAGCCGCCCAGGCGCCCGAGGACGCCGCGCGCGCCTCGAGCCGCGGCACCCGCGAACTTCGAGGCCAGTCCCTTGACGAACTTCACCAACTGGCCGAGCAGCCTCCCCAGCATCCTCACCACGGTGCCGAGTGCCTGCCCTACCGCGCGAAGCGCCCCGGAGATTTTCTGAATGATCGGAATCGCGCTGCCGACGCCGCCGCTGAAATACGTGATGACGGCTTGCACGAGCGTGCTTCCCGTCAGACGTCCCAGCGCCTCGCCGATCGCCTCGTCGGCGCCTTCGAAGAACTCCATCATCTTGCCGGCGAGCGTCGCGCCGATCGTGCGAGCGCCGGCGAGCGCGCCCTCGATCGCGCACTTGATCAAATCGAGGATCTTTCCCGGGTCTTCGAGTAACTCGCCGAGGCCGCTCAGGATCGAGTCCAGTCCGCCGAAGACCTGGCCCGCGAGGTTCGCGGCGAAGCAGCGGATCGACTCGATCAGCTCGCACAGACGGATCCCGAGGTTGCTGAGGAAGTTCCGGATCATCTCCGGCAGATCGAAGATCGCGGCGATGGCCTGGAACGGGGCGGTGATGCCGTCCCAGACGCCAAGCGCGAGCCCTTTCAGGTAGCCGAACGCGAAGCTCACGCTCTGGCCCGAGACGATCTTCGCCATCTTGTTCGAGACGTTCACCTTCCGTGCGGTGGTAAAGCCCTTGACCGTCTCCAGGAATCCGAGCGCCGCTGACTTGATGATCGGCCAGAGGATCCCGAGCGTCGGCATCGGCGGCATCGCGCGGAGGAAGCGGATGATGATGTCGAGAATGAAGTCGATGATGGGGCCCTTCAGGCACTCGGGAATCAGCCGCCAGATCGTGCCGGCGAGGAAGCCGACGATGCCGAACGGGTTGACCGCGATCGCGATCAGCCGTTGCAGCGCCTCGAACACGACGCCGAGAAACTGCACGAGACGCTGCAGCAGCGACCGCATGTTGCGCGACACCGAGCGCAGGCCCGATCGCGCCCAATTCACCATCCGCTGGAAGTGGCCGTGCGCGAAGCTGATGATTGTGCCGAGCGGCGACAGGATGCCCGTCGCACCCTTCATCACATTCGCGAGTCCGCTGGCCACCCGTTCCACGAGACCGAGCAGCCAGTCGGCGCCGGCCACGATCGTCTGACCGACCGCTTCCGCGGCGTTCATCAACGCGGGGAGAACCGTCGTGACGAGGAAGTTGCGGGCGCGTGGAATCAGATTGAGATCGGTCCACTTCTGACTGAGCCAGTTCCACGCCTGCTTCAGCCTCGGCCACATCATTATCACGGCGACGATCTGTCCACCTGGAATCATCAGGAGCAGCACGGCGCCGACAGCTTTCAGCGGGCCGATGACCGGCTTCACCTTGTCGGAGATCCAGTCGCCGACCGACCTCGCTTTTTCCTTGATCCACTCCCAGAGTCCGCCCCCCTCGTCTTCGCCGCTCTCGGCGCCGATGCCGAACCAGCCCTTCACCTTCGTCCACGCCTCGCCGAGCGCCTCCCGGGCCTTGCGAATCACCGCGGCGACGTCCCGCGCGAACTTCTTCAAGCTGTCCCAGATCGGCCCGCCGATCTTCTTCAGCATCTCCATCAGCGGCGCGCCGATCTGCTCCCAGATGCCCTTGAAGAAGCCGCTCACTTTGTCGGAGATGCTCTTGATCTTGTCCGCGACCGGCTGCAGCGCGTTGGTGAAGAAGTCGCTCACCTTTCGTGCCGCGGCGAGAATGCCGGAGCAGTCGCCGCGCGCAAGTTGCCCGGCGATCCCGCCGATCCACGAGATCGCCTGACTGAGGCGTGCGCCGATCGCGTCGAAATCGAGGACCCTGCGGACCGGCGCCAGCAAGCCGTCGAACATCGCGCGCAATGCCCGCTCGGCGAGCTTGCGGACGTAGCCGACAATGCCGTCGCCTTCGAAGAGTGGCAGGAAGTCGGGCGCGACGCGCCTGACGATGCCGAGGAGCACCTCGCGGCTCGCGTTGAGCAGGCTCTCGCCCGCTTCGACCACGGCGCCGCCGACGGCTCGCACGCCGGACACCACCGCGCCGGCGCCGGCGCGGATGCCGGATCCCACCGCGCTGGCGGCGCGCCGCGCATTCCCGATCAAATCCCAGCGCTGCACCGCCGGCGCCGGCCGAGGTGAGGCGGCCGGTCGCGTCGCCGTGTGCGCGCCAGGTCCGACGCGCGGCGCCGTGCCGCGCGCGGGATGGTGCAGCGACGCGGGGCGGGCGAATGGGATAGCAACCGGGCGTCGCGGTGCAAACCCCTGCTGGGCAACGTGCGCCAGCTCGTGTGCCAGCAGCGCGACGTCGCTCGTGCTCTCGTGCGGGCCTAACCAGATGTGGTGACGGTGCGCGAACGCGCGCGCGCCCGTGGCGCCGGCCCGTTCGCGATCGGCGGCCGCCGTGTGAACCCGCACGTGCGACAGCCGGCGCTGCAGCGCGTCCTCGAGGCGGCGCAGCACCTGCGGCTCGAGCGGTTGCCCGTTGTCGGTCGGGCGAAACGTCGTGGGATCGGCGCGGTGGCGGGCCGGCGCGCGCATCAGTGTCGGTCCCGGCGGCTTGCGCAGCTCGACTGCCGGCGCCATCGTCCGCGTCGCGAAAGTCTTCTGGCGCCGCCGCCCCGGGGATTCACTCATCGGAACATCACGTTTCGAGACTCACCGCCCGGACCTACGGGCGGCTGCCGAACGCGGCGATGAAGGCGCCCACTCCTTCGCTGCCATTGCCGAAGCCCTCGCGGGCAAGCGGATATGCGGCGCCGGCCTTGCGGTACTCGCTTCTGATCGCCTCCTCGAGGTGCTCGGTCGTCACTGGCACGCCATGGTCGTCGAGCGCGAGCAGCGATGCGTGCAGCGCGGCGTTGCGCAGTTGACCGCCTGTCAGCTGGCAGATCTGAGCCACCCGCGTGAGGAAGGCCGAATCCACGGTGTGATTCGCCGGCAAGTGGAGGTCGAGAATCTCCCAGCGCTCCTCCGGCCGCGGCGGCAAGAACGGCACCACCACGTCCATGCGGCGCTGGAATGCGCTATCGATGTTGTCGCCGAGATTCGTCGTGACGACGACGATGCCCTGGTAGGTTTCGAGTCGTTGCAGGAGGTAGTTCGTCTCCAGGTTCGCGTAGCGATCGTTGGCGGAGCGCACTTCCGTCCGGCTGCCGAGCAGAGCATCCCCTTCGTCCAGCAGCAGGACGACATCGAGCGCTTCGGCCCGCGAGAGCACTCGGTGCAGGTTTTTCTCGGTTTCGCCGATGTACTTGTTGACGACCGCTGCAAGATCGACACGGTAGACATCGAGATCGAGTACCGCGCCGAGAATGCGCGCGGCCAGCGTCTTGCCCGTACCGCTCGCGCCGGTGAACAGGGCGCGCACGCCGCGATTCGCGCTGGCGCCGAAGCCGCGGCCGAGGCGGTCGAGGAGGCGCTCGCGATGCCGGCAGCGTGCGTCGAGCTCCGCGAGCTTGAGCCTCGTCGCGTCGCTCGCGACCAGATCCCGCCAGGACCCGCGCGCCTCCAGCCGTTCGGCGAGCGTATCGAGCAACTGGCGATTCAGCGCGCGCGTGGCTTCCTGCACGTCACCCAGGCGCACCGTCTCACGACCGTCCAGCCGCGCATGCGCCGCCGCCATCGCCGCCGCACGGCGAATGAAGCCGCCGGCAAGCTGGAACCGTTCCGCGATCGAAGGGAGATCGTCCACGGGACACTCGCCGAGAGCCCGCTTCCACGATTCCTCCCGGAGTTGCACGCGCGGCGGCGTCAGGACCAGCGTCACTGCATGCTCGGCGGCGCGCTCGCCGAGACCGCCCTCGAGCCCGAGCAAGATTCCAACCGGGCCCGCGTAGCCCCCGAGCGGCGGCGGTTCGGCGCTTTGGCCCGGCGTGAGGTCGTAGGTGATCACCGGCAGCGCACGCGCGAGCGTGCACAGCGGACCAAGCAGGCGTGCGTGCTCGTCGACTTCCAGCGTGGCACCGTCGAGCGCGATCACACTGCGGCCAAGGGCTCGTGCCACCGCCCCGAGCGCTGCGTCGGGCTCGGCGCCGGGCCCCGATCGCAGGACAACGGTTCTCGCCTGCCCGCCGGCGAGCAGACCGGGCAAGCGTTCCATGCGCGCGACCAAATCCGCTGGCTGGATCAGGTCGCTGAACTGCGGCAGTCGGCCCGGCCGGGTGAATCGGAACCAGGCCGCGGGACGATCGCGCCCCTCGACCGCGATATCGTCGCGGGCGGCATCCCACAGCAGCGGCGGCACGCGCAGCAGCCACTCCGATCGCGGCGCCTCCCGATCCGGAGTCACGAGAAACCCCTCGTCCAGCAGGCCGCGGCATCTGGCCCAGGCATCGGCCTCACCGGGCGCCGGACCATCGCTCACCATCTGTCCGAGCAGTTCGAGCGTCGGACGGCGATGTTGCAGCGGCGCGAGAAGGTCGGCCATCACGGTGCCGAAGCGCGAGTCCTCCTCGACCAGCCCCGCCAGCGTGAACACGAGACGCCCCGCGTTACCCACTCCCGGATGCGCCGCGAGGTCGACGAGCGGCAGCCGGACGGGACACTGCGCCTCCCACCTGGCGATCGCGTCGCGCCACCAGTCTGCGGCCGATCCCCACGTGAGGTCGTCCGGCATCTGATCGCGCATTTCGCTGAAGTACTCGCTGAGGAACGGAAAGCGCTCGAGCGTGGCCTCGAGCGTGGTGCCGGCAATCTCGTCAAGACGGCGGATGTGATTGATCAGGTGGAACACCGCCGCATAGAGGCACAGAACGAAATGCCCCGACGGCGTACGCGGGACCGATTGGAACGGCGGCGCGGTGTCGGCAGCGGCGTCCGGGCGCGTGGCAGGATCCAAGACCGGGGACATCGCGGGCTCCTCCAAGGCGCTCATTCGAAGTGGAAGTACACGACGCGGCCGTACGAGGGCAGCCAACCGGGATCGCGATCCAGTCCGGCGCGGCGGACGCGCAGATCGATGCAGCGCAGCGGAATCACGACATCGACGTGGCTCGCGGTCACATACAACCGGCCGGGAACTGCGAGCGCGCGCCGAACGGATCGCGCGCGCGAGGAGGCTCTGCACGGCACACCCGCGGAGGCGTCGAGCGCCAGGCGAAGCCGCCGCAGCACGGCGGGAGCGACGGCCGCGGCCCACCGACCGAGTCTCGCGGGACATCCTCGAGGCAGCACGGCCGGCGGCATCCAAGGAATCTCGTGGGCGGGCGCGCTCGCCAGCGGCGCGAGAGCCCGCGCGCCTTGCGTGTGGTAGCCACGCACGCGACGCACCGCCGCGGTCCGATTGGCGACTGTGCTGCGGCCGGCGGCCAGCAGGTACCCGCCGCGCGACCAGACCCACACGCGCGATCCGGCCGCGCTCCAGGTCAGCCGATCGAGCGGATCGTCGAGCGCGAGGGGCCAGTCCGCGGCCGCTCGGAACGCGGGATCGCACCCGCCCGCGTGCGGTGACAACGCGCCACTGGTCGCCGCGCCGGGGTGCGCCTCAGCGGGCCATCGGGCGAGATGCGCGAGCGCCTGCCAGATCGGATCGTGCTCCGCGAAGCGGCATCCGAGCAGGGCACGGGCGATGAGATCCAATGCCCCCCACGACCCGGCGGTGTCCGCCAGATGCCAGCCGCGTTCGAAGGCCGCCGGCACATGAAGAGCCTGGAGCGCGTGAATCAGATAGAAGATGCCGCCCAGCCGCGTGACCACGCCCTCGGTGGAAAACACCGCGGGTAGCTGCCGGGCGGCCGGCGTCCCCTCCTCGACTCGGGCAGCGCGCGTCCGTCGGGTCGGTGCTGCGCACTCGTGACTGCGATCGTTGCGTCCGAGCGCGGGCTGATACGGCTGATCCGTGAACGTTTCGCCGTCCGGTGTGCCCGTCAGGTTTCTCGTGAGTCGATCGACAGCAGGATCGGCCGGATGCCCGAGATCAGGTGGAGTGGACGCGGCACTGGGTCCGGCGTCGTCGGTCGAGGCGTCGATCTGTCGTGAGGTCGACCTCGCGGCCCGAGGTGATGCGCCGCCGACCGCCGGCACTGTTCCACGTCCGTCCATCGACCTGATCCCGTCAATCGAGCGGAGCGACGGTGACCGTTCGCGTTGACGCCACCCCGCCGTGGCGTCAGCCGCCTCACCTCTCGCGCCAGCGAGGCCTCCTTCGACATCCTCTGGTGCGGTGACCCGATGCGCGGCTCCGGCATCGGCCGGCGAACGCGAATGCGCCTGTGCCCTTCCGCGACCAATCGCGTTCCCGCGGCCCAGCGCCAAGGCAAGGCCGAACAACTGCTGGACTTCGACCCGAACGCACGCCTCCGCGACGTCTCGTGGTACCCACGCGTGCCACGCCGGAGTACTTTGGCCTCGTGCGAGTGCCGCATCGTTGCCGCTCGTCCGCCCCCCGCGGGCGCCGAATTCCCGCGGCGATCGCCGAGCGGGAGCGAACCTGCCAGTCGCAGGCTCGATTTGCAGACCGTGTGTCGCGATCAGCGCAGCGACGCAGCGCGCCGCGGCATCGCTGGAGCAGGCTCGTGCCACCGCGAGTGACTGCTGCCAGCGCGCGATGCACCCGATCGCCGCGGGCACCGCCTGCGGCATCGCCGCGAGAAGTGACGCGGGATCGCGGGCGGCGTCGGCCCAGACCGTCTTCGGGATCTGGAGGCGGGCCAGCAGCACGTTCCACCACCAGCTCGATCCCGCACGGCCGTGCACCACCGCGACGATCAGGCACGCCAGCAGCTGCGCCTCGTCTTCGAACAGCACCGCGTCTGCCGCGGGATCGATCCGGCCGGCCTCGTCTGGCCTGCGGGCAGTCCGCGCCGCTGCTTCGATCGTGCGGCGGACGGCGCGCTCCCATTCCGAGCGCGGCCGCATGCGGCCCGCAACGAATCTGTGCGGCATCGGATCGGTCAGCTGCCGCACCACGAGCACCGCTGCCGGCGGCAGACCGGCTGGCACGAGGTCCGCCGTCTGGAGCGCTCGCGCGGTACGCAGTTGAAGCGCGACGCGATCTCCGTCCTCGCTTCTCAACCGCAGCGTGCCGATGTTCACCGCGTTCATCGGACGTCGGCTCATCAGAAGCGCACGCGGATGCCGCCGTGCAGCGTGAAGAAGTTCGAG
>Ga0307408_100003862_pt1 | contig 10196 bp, 10 predicted proteins | sample 322Cmetagenome_FD_202116 | JGI IMG/M metagenome (GOLD analysis project Ga0307408, IMG submission 202116) | Maize rhizosphere microbial communities from greenhouse at UC Davis, California, United States - 322HYB-C-3 | ecosystem: Host-associated > Plants > Roots > Rhizosphere > Soil | place... | reverse complement strand
GTCCGTCCTGGCACCCCTCGCGGGTGATATATAATCTAAGGCTCAGGCCCGGTAGCTCAGTCGGTAGAGCAGAGGATTGAAAATCCTTGTGTCGGTGGTTCGATTCCGCCCCAGGCCACCATATTCCATGCGCCCCAGCGCCCTTTTCGGGTCCTGGGGCGTTTCTACAAATTGGCCTACATTTCTACAATTCCACTCACTCAGGGCGGTTTAATTGGCAAAGAAGCTTCAAGTCTTCGTATCGTCGACGTTCCTTGATCTAAAGGAGGAGCGCCAGGCTGCTGTTGCTGGAATTTTGTTGGCCGGACACATTCCAGCAGGTATGGAGCTGTTCACCGCAGGTGATGAAGCGCAAATGGAGGTCATAAAGCGCTGGATTCGAGAGTCCGACGTGTACATGCTCATTCTGGGAGCTCGCTATGGGACTCTGGAACCGAAGAGTGGGAAAAGTTACACGCAGTTGGAATATGAATATGCGGCGGAGCTCGGCAAACCAAGCTTCGCTGTAGTCATGTCTGGGTCGCTTTATGACGACCGTAAGAGCAATCCCAGTGTGGTCGAGTCGCCTGAATCGAGGTGCCTGTACGACGACTTCAGAGCTCAAGTACTGAGCAAAATTTCAAGCTCGTTTGAAAACAATGATCAAATAAAACTTGGGATCCTCGGCTCTCTCAGAGACATCGCTGATCGTCCAAATTTGATGGGGTGGGTCCGCGCTAGCGAAGTGCCCAGTGTTCAACCGCTTGTAGCGGAGTTGTCAGCTCTTCAAGCGGAGCGTGATGCGTTAAAAGTGCAGCTAGCCGCGCGTCCCTCTGCGCTAGCGATAAATGGACGAGAGCTGGCAGGGATAGATGACAGCGTCCCACTGTCTATTCTCTATAAAACCGAATCCAATGGTACGAAGCGCTCACTGTCGGTTACTACCACTTGGCGAAGTATTTTTCACATTGTCTCGCCGTTCTTGTATGAGTTTCCCAATGACACCCTTCTGAGTATGAAGGTGGCTAAAAAATTATTTGTTGATGCCAAAAGTTACGAGCCATATACGGCGGAGATCGACGCAGATAGCTGGGGGACTGTCAAGATTCAGTTCGAAGCCCTTGGGTTGACTACCTACCAGTACCTTAAGTCCGTAGGCGGCTCCATGAATTTGTATTGGCATGCTACTGAAGCTGGAAAGCAACTGGCGGCGGCTGTTCGTGTTGTGTACAAAGCGTAGCAGGAGCCACCCGCGTACCCACATGTGCCTTTATGTAGTGTTCGGTCATATCTCGGTTGCATCGCCATCGAACGTCTCAATGACTTGAACGATCAGCTGCTCGAAGTGGCGCGAGGTGGAATGCGATCGAGGCCGTAGGAATTCACTTTTTCATGCCTGCAGGTGTGCAGGATCGCTGCGGCAGGACAGCGCACGCAGCTGTAAGCCCTTCACTTCCGGAATCGACATCAGGCCAAGCAGGCCCAGGTCCCGCTGGACTTCATCGGCGAGGATGCGGATCGCATGGCGCACGCCCTCCTCGCCCGCGACGGCGGCCGCATAGTTGAAGGGCCGCCCGACAAACACGAAGCTGGCGCCGAGCGCCAGGGCCTTCAGGACATCCGTGCCGCGCCGGATGCCGCTGTCCATCATGACCGGGAAGTCACTCCCGACAGCCTGGACGATTTCCGGAAGCACGCGCAGCGGCGAAACGGTCCCGTCGAGCTGGCGGCCGCCGTGGTTCGACACGATGAGGCCGTCGGCGCCCATGTCGCGCACCTTTCGCGCGTCCTCATGGTTCATGATGCCCTTGACCACCAGGATGCGCTTCCACTTGCGGCGGATCAGCGCCAGATGCTCCCAATCCAGGTGGTCCTTCGCCCCGAAGTCGCGTGCCACCCGCGACGAGAGGATGGGGGCGCCGCGGGTCGCGTACGAGTTCTCGAAGTGCGGCATGCCGTGGGTAACGAGCGTGCGCAGGAAGGTCGCTATCGTCCAGCGCGGGTGGGTGATTCCCTCCCACGCCAGACGCAGGCCCGGCCGCAGCGGCGTGGAGAAACCCGCGCGGATGTTGTTCTCGCGGTTGGCGAGCACGGCGGTGTCCACCGTCAGCACCAGTGTCTTGATCCCGGCACGGTCGACGCGGTCGATCAAGGCTTCGATCTTCGCGGTCTCGCCGGGCAGGTAAGCCTGGAACCAGGTCTCGGGGGCCGCGGCGATCACCTCTTCCAGCGGGATGAGCGATGAGCCGCTCATGATCATCGGCACGCCCTCGGCCGCCGCTGCGCGGGCCTGCACCAGGTCGCCGCGGTACGCAGTGAGCGCGCTGATGCCCATGGGCGCAATGCCGAACGGTGACGTGTAGCGCTTCCCGAAAAGCTCGACCGCCTGGCTGCGGCCGGACACGTTGCGCAACACCCGCGTGACGAAGCCGAGCTCCTGGAATGCCGCGCGGTTGTCATGCAGCGAGGCCGAGTCTTCCGCGCCGCCGGCGATGTATTCAAAGAGCGGGCGCGGCAGGTGGCGTCGGGCGGCTGTCTCGAAATCCTGCAAAGACAGGAATTTGCGCAAGCCCGGCGACAGGCGCGTCACCATCGGCGGAGCGCCGGAAGAGGCGAGTTGGGGCATGCGAGCTCGGAGGCGGAAAACAGCAGCGTGCCGCCATCGGGCTTTGTGCTTGTGGCCTTCTGCGTGGCAGGCAGGCCGGCGCCTCGGGCATGGGCGCCAACCGCGGCGAAGGTGGCCGCCGAGGTGAGGAAGCGGTGACGGCTCGTGTGCATGCATGTCATGGCACATGTCTCCTGAATCAAGATGCGCATGATCCGGGCGCCGGCCCTGCATGGCAATGCGTTACGCCTGACGTAACGGTGGCTGCGGCCTGAATACAATCCGGCCATGTCGCAAGCGTCCAGGTTCAAGCCGCCGCATGCCGCGCCAAAGCGGCTTCTCGCGAATGGGCCCGTGGGAAACCCGGCGCGCCCGGGCGCGGGCAACGTCGCGGCCGTGACACGTGCCCTGGCTATCCTCACCGCCTTCGAAGGTGACGAGCTCTTTCTGCCGCTTGCGGAACTCGCACGCCGCACCGGCATGCATAAACCCACGGTGCTGCGGCTTGCACGCACGCTCGCCGCGGCCCGGTTCCTGGTCCGGCGCGAAGACGGCGCATGGCGGCTGGGGCCCGCGGCAGGCTGGATGGGCTCCCGCTACCAGGCGCAGTTCGACATCGGCTCCACCATCGAACCCATCCTGCACCAGTTGAGTGCAGCCACGGGAGAAAGCGCCTCGTTCTTCATCTTCGAAGGCAACCTGCGCAGCTGCCTGATGCGTTGCGAGGGAGGGGTGGGCGTTCAAAGCAGAATTCGTTTCGGCGAGGTGTTGCCACTGGACCGCGGTTCCGCCGGCCGGGTGATTCTGGCCGCCCTGGGCGAGCCGGGTGATGTCAATGAGCGCATCCGCCGACGCGGTTTCCATATCACCCGGGGTGAGCGGAACTCAGAAATCGCGAGCGTCTCCGCCGCCGTGCGCGGACGCCATGGCGCCGTGCTGGGCTCGGTCAGCACTGCGGGGCCGGTTGAGCGGATGACGGCTTCGGTACTCTCGCGTTACGCGCCCGCCACGGTTCTGGCGGCGAAGCAGCTCGGGAAAGCGCTCGGCGCTGTGCCATCCGCGGCGCTAAGGGCCACCTGGCATCCGTGATCCGCATTGCGCCGAAGCGGGGAAACTCTCGCTCGCATCCGTAAGGGGATGCCTTGCCTCAAAGGATTGACGGCCCGCTCCCGGCAGCCTTCTGCGTGCGGATACTGCGGCCTCCTCTCCCGCGAGAACATTGGGGTTGCAGGGCTGGGGTGTCCGGCGCTTGCGCAACAGAACGCTTGTAAGATGTCCCACTGAATGTGCCTGCCGCATCCCGGCAAAAGTCTGGCCGAGGCTGCAGCACAGGAAACCCGCTCTACTACCGATAGTGACGCTTGAACCCAGCTTAAAGCTTGATCAACGCAGTCCCACTGAGCAGCCAATACCAGGAATTCAATTGAAATACCACGTCACCAACATGACCTGCAATGGCCGGGCGTATGGGCTCAATGCCTACAACGAGGTCATCGAGTCCGTTGTCTGGGGCCTGCGTGAGTTGGGGCACTCCGTGGAGTCCGCCCTGGACACTTTCTCCGACTCGGCAACGAACATCGTCTTTGGCGCCCAGATGCTGGAGATGGATGTGATAAGCAGGCTGCCGCCTTCCACCATTGTTTATAACTTCGAGCAGATCCGAGGCGCGACCTTGCTGAAGCCTGGGCTGGCCTATGCCGCGGCAAACTTCAAAATATGGGATTACAGCGAAGGGAACCTGGATGTGTGGAAGAAGCTCAATGCGGATTGCCGGGTCGTGCCGGTGGGCTATGCGGAACCTCTGACGCGGATTCCCAAAGCGCCGGTCCAGGATATTGATGTTCTGATGTACGGCGCACCCGGCCCTGACCGGCTGGACGCCTTCCACCATTTGTGCCATTCCGGACTCAAGACAGTCTTCGTGTGCGGCCTGTACGGGAAGGCGAGGGATGAGCTGATTGCGCGCTCAAAGCTCATCGTGAACATCAATCTCTATACGGCAAAAAAAATATTCGAAGTTGTCCGCGTTTCTTACCTGATGGCCAATCGCAAGGCCGTCGTGGCCGACATCGATCCGGACACTGTGATTGAAGAGGATATTCGCGCCGGAATTTGTGTGGCCTCCCCGTCGATGCTGGTCCAGGAATGCCACAACATCGTCAACAGCGAGAGCCATCGCAAAGCGATCGAAGAGGCTGGGTTTGAGGCTATCCGGAAGCGGGACATCAGGCCTATTCTCGAAACTGCCCTGGCGGGCTGAGATTGACTGTCCAGTTCCTGTGCGGAGCCTTGATCTTGTTGGCTGCTGACGCAGCTCTACCGCTGATCACTATCGAGATCAGGCGTGACCGGCGGCCGGTTCCGCAAGCACTGTCAGCACATTCTGCGCAGCGCCCACTCCCATGTTGATGTAGGCATCACCCGTCACGCCGCCGATGTGCGGGCTGAGGATGATGTTGGGCTGGCCATGGAAGGGGTGGGGCGCCGGCATGGGTTCCACCGCGAAGCTGTCCAGGCCGGCGGCCGCGACATGGCCCGAGCGCATGGCATCCAGCAGCGCCGCCTCGTCGACCAGGCCGCCGCGCGCGGTGTTGACCAGCAGCACGCCGCGCTTGCAGGCCTGCAGGGTGCGTGCGTTCACCATTTCGAGGTTCTCGGGTGTGAGCGGGCAGTGCAGCGAGATCGCATCGGATTCTCGCCAGATCGTATCCAGCTCCACCGCCTGTACGCAGGGCGGCAGGTTTTTCGCGAAAGGGTCGAAGCCGATCACCTTCATGCCCATGGCATCGCAGATGCGCGCGAAGCGTTGGCCGATCGCACCCAGGCCCACCAGGCCGATGGTGCGGCCGTGCAGCTCTATGCTTTTGTGGGTGGCTTTGTCCCAGTGGCCCGCGTGCATGCGCTCATTGAGTTGCACCACGGATTTGGCGCATGTCAGCAGCAGCGCCAGGGCCTGTTCGGCCACGGCGGCTGCGTTTGCGCCGACGGCTGCCCGCACCTCGATGCCGCGCGCCTTGGCCGCATGCTGGTCGATGGTGTCGGTGCCGCTGCCGTGTTTGGAGATCACGCGCAGCGAAGGCGCGGCGTCCATCACCGCGGCGCCGACCTTGCCGTAACGCACGATGATCGCCACCGGGTCATGCACGCTGCACAGCGCGACGAGGTCCGCCTCCTGCGGTGTCTTGCCCGCATAGATGACCTCGAAATCCTGCAGCAAGGCAAGCGCCTGAGGCGCCAGGTCCGCACCGGTGACGAGGATGGTGCGCCTGGTCATAAGACTACCCTCCGTCCTGCGGACTGCGGGGCTGTGAGCCTTGGAGCGGCCCGACGGATCATAGGTCTACCCTCCATCCTTCGGATTGCGGGGCCGTGAGCCTTGGGGGCGGCCCGGCGGCTCACAGGCTTTCTCCTTCCTTCAGCACGCCGGCGGCCCGCAGCGCGCCCGCCAGCCAGGACGCCGTGGTGTTCCCGGCCTTGACCGCTGCGATGCGGGCCGACTCGTCCGCGACCTTTTTGCGGGCCAGCGGCAACAGGGCTTCGACGCGCTCGCGTGCGATCACGACCACGCCGTCGGCATCGGCTACCACCAGGTCGCCGGAGCGCACGGCCACGTTACCGATGGAGATGGGATGGCCGATGCGGCCGGGCACGTTCTTGGTGGGGCCGTTGGGGTTGGTCCCGCGCGAGAACACCGGATAGTCCATCTCGTCGATCTCCAGGCTGTCTCGCACCGCGCCGTCGATCACCACACCGGCGATGCCGCGCTGCCGGCATGCGGCCATCATGATGGTGCCCATGAGGGCGGCGGTCTGGTCGCCCTTGCCGTCAATGACCAGCACATCGCCGGGCTTCGCATGCGAGATGGCGGCGTGGATCATCAGGTTGTCGCCGGGACGCACATCCACGGTGAGCGCCGGGCCGGCCAGTTTCATGCGCGGGCGCAGCGCCGCGATGCGGCCGTGCAGCGCCCCGCGGCGGCCGTTCACGTCGGCCAGGATCGCCGCCTGGTATTCGGATGCCTGCCGCACCAGTTCGGGAGAAACGCGCTCAAAGTCACGGATGATGTCTTGTGTCATGAAAGTGTCCTGAAAAAATAATGGGGGCCGTGTTCAGTGAGTGCGATGCCAAAGCGTTGCGCGGCGGGCCTCGCAACCGCAATGGCCTCAGTCCACCTTGGCGCCGGACTCCTTGACGAGCTTTCCCCAGCGGGCGATTTCGTCACGGATCAGTTTGCCGAACTGCTCGGCCGGGCTGCCCTCGACATTGGCGCCCTGGTCGCGCAGTTTCTTCGCCAGCACGGGGTCCTTCAGCGCCTTGTTGATATCGGCATTGAGTTTGGCTGCGACATCCTTGGGCAGGTTGGCGGGGCCGAGTATGCCGAACCAGGTCGCGGCCTGGAAGTCCTTGTAGCCTGATTCGGACACCGTCGGCACCTGCGGCTGCTCGTCGGCGCGTTTGAGCGAGGTGACGGCGATCGCGCGCATCTTGCCGTTCCTGATGTGGCCGAGCAGCGTCGGAATCGACGAGATATGCAACTGCACCTGTCCGCTGATCACGTCGGTCGCGGCCTGCGACGCGCCTTTGTACGGTACGTGCGTCAGCCTGATGCCCGCGGTTTTTTGAAATGCTTCCATCGCCAGGTGGGCCACCGTGCCGTTGCCGGAAGTGGCGTAGTTGAGCAAGCCGGGATTCTCCTTCGCGGCCTTCACCACGTCGGCGAGCGTGCGGTATGGCGAGTCGGCCCCCGTGGCGATCAGGAGCGGCGAGCTCGCCACCAGGCTGAGCGGGGTGAGGTCCTTGACGGGGTCGTACGGGAGCTTTGTGTAGAGCGTCGGGTTGATGGCCAGGTTGCTGGTCTGGCCCAGCACCAGGGTGTAGCCGTCCGCGGGCGCCTTGGCCGCCGCGTCGACGCCGAGGTTGCCGCCGGAGCCGGGCTTGTTGTCGATCACGAAGTTGTAGCCTGACGCCGCCATCTTGTTCGCCACTTCTCGGGCGATCAGGTCGGTGCCGCCGCCCGGCGTGAAGGGCACGATCAGACGGATGGGCTTGGCGGGCCACGCCTGGGCGTGAACGGCGGGAGCCAGCAAAACTGCGACGGCGAGGATGGCCGCGGCACGGCGGGAAAGCTGCATGTCTTTGTCTCCTGGATATTTTGTGACGGCTGCACGGGCAGAACGTGGCCGCCTTGGTGAATTCTGGATTGACGTTGCATTGAATACAATGCCGTTTCGTACAGTGAACCATGGTGCAACATGCGCAACTCGCCAGGCAAGCCGCAGACTGAAGAAAAAACCGATGGCGTGATCGCCGTGCAACGCGCGCTCTCGTTGATGGAGGCCTTCGAGGTGGGGGAGTCCACGCTCTCGCTGGCGGAGCTCAGCCGGCGCGCCGGCATGCATAAAACCACCGCCTTGCGGCTGGCCCGCACGCTTGCCCTGTCCAACTACATGGTGCAGACGGAAGACGGGCAGTGGCGGCTGGGCCCGGCGGCGGGATGGCTGGGCGCGCGCTACCAGGCAGGCTTCGACGTGAACAACGTCGTCGAGCCGGCGCTGCACCAGCTGGTGAAGGACACGGGCGAAAGCGCCTCCTTCTATGTGCGCGAGGGCGGCATACGCTCCTGCGTGGCGCGTGTGGAGGGGCCGCAATCGGTCCGGCACAACGTGCGCATCGGCGAGCGGCTTCCGCTCGACAAGGGCTCGCCCGGGCGGGTGATCCTGGCCTTCAGCGGCACTTCGGGCGAGCCTTACGAATCGATCCGCAAATGCGGCTACCACATCTCGCTGGGTGAGCGTGAGGCCGAGGTGGCCAGCGTGGCGGCGCCCGTGTTCGGGCTCAACTGGCGGCTGCTGGGGTCGATGTGCATCTCGGGGCCGAGCTCGCGCCTGACCCGCCCAAAGCTGGAGAAGCACGCGAAGCTCGTGATCCGGGCGGCCAACCAGCTCTCTTACGCGCTGGCGGGAAGCCGGTCAGCGGCGACACCGGCCGCGGTCTCCCGCTGGCATCCTTGAAGCGGCGGGAGCCGGCGGTTCAACGCGCTTCAGCTTCCCGCCTTGCCTCTCGCCATACCGCCGGTGTCGCTCCCACTTCGCGCCTGAACACCGCGTTCAGGTATTGCACCGAGCGAAACCCCGAGGCCAGCGCGATTTCTGCAATGCCGGTGTCCGTGTGCGCCAGAAGCTCGAAGCAGTGTTCCAGCTTGCGCTGCAGGATCTCGTCATGCACCGAGCGCTTGAGGTCGCGGCGGAAGTACATCTCGAGTGACGAGCGTGACATGCCCATCATCTCGGCGACCTGCTCGGTCTTGATGCCCTGGCAGGCGTACTGGCGTATGTAGTAGAGCGCCCGCATCACCGGCGGGCTGTGCTGGACATCGCGCGCGGTCGATGCCCTGCTGTGCACCTCGGCCGGCGGAACCACCACGCGCGCGCCGCGCACCGGCGAGCCGCTCAGCGCCTGGTGCAGCAACTGCGCCGCCCGGCGGCCCATCTCGGCCGTGCCCTGGCTCACGGAGCTGAGCTCGATGCGGGTGAGGTGCTGCCCCAGCGTGTCGTTGTCGATGCCGATGATGGCCACTTCATCCGGGACGGCGATGTTGGCGACGATGCAGGCCTGCAGCAGTTGGCGTGCGCGCGCGTCGGTGACGGCGACGATGCCTATCGGCTTGGGCAGGCTGTCCAGCCAGGCGATCAGCTTCTTGGTGGCGCTTCCCCAGGTGGGTGCGCTGGTGGCCAGGCCGCGGTGGATCTCGCCCGAAGCGCCGTTGCGCAGCAGCCATGCCGAGAAGGCCCTCTCGCGCTCCTGCGCCCAGCGGTTCAGCGGGGACTCCGGCAGGCTGTAGCAGGCGAACCGTGTCACGCCGGCTTCCATCAGGTGCTCCAGCGCGCGCGAGACCAGCAGCTGGTTGTCGGTGGCTACGTAAGGAACCTGGCCCGGGTAGGAAGCCGGGTCCTCATAGGAACCACCGATGGCGATGACCGGCACATGGGCCCCCGTGAGCGCCCGCGCGACGGCGGGATCGTCGTAGTCCGCGATGATGCCGTCACCCTCCCACTCGTGGATGCCGTCCAGGCGAAAACGAAAGTCCTCTTCCAGGAACAGGTCCCAGGCCACGCGCGTCTGTTTCACGTAGTCGCCGATGCCGACGAGGATCTCGCGGTCATACACCTTGCTGGCATGGAACAGCAGGGCCACACGCAGGACTGCGGGGCCGCTGGTCCGGTCGGGCCGGCGCATGGTCGGGCTTTTGCTCATGGAAGGCCGATCTTGGCACATTGCAACGATTGCTGCGATGCAGAAAGAAATTTCATAAGCCGCGCTCGCCAATTTCGCAAGCTGGCGCAGCGATGCGACCGCTAGCATCGCCACTCTGGTGATTGCGGTGCGAAGGGCCGGCGCGTGAAGGCGTTCGGCGCTTCTCATTGGCGAAAAACGGAAACGGCCTCAAGGCCATTCACGCGGAATCAACGCGGAATCAACGAGGAACTCGATGACTGAGCAAACCCGCTACCCGAGTCTCAGAGGCAAGAGCGTGCTCATCTCCGGCGGCGCCACGGGGATAGGCGCGTCCCTTGTCGAGCATTTCGCTGTGCAGGGCGCGCAGGTGGGCTTC
>Ga0307408_100003861_pt1 | contig 10197 bp, 10 predicted proteins | sample 322Cmetagenome_FD_202116 | JGI IMG/M metagenome (GOLD analysis project Ga0307408, IMG submission 202116) | Maize rhizosphere microbial communities from greenhouse at UC Davis, California, United States - 322HYB-C-3 | ecosystem: Host-associated > Plants > Roots > Rhizosphere > Soil | place... | reverse complement strand
GGATTTCCAGCGCGGGCGTGGCCTCAGCCATGTGCGTTCCTCATATATGTTGCGCTCCTGCTGTTGGCGGGCCTTCCAGGCGAGGCGGCCAAGCTAGCATAGCGTTTCAATGGCAGCCAACAACGCCAGGAGCGGTAATCGGGTGGCCTGTGGCAGGGTGTCGCATCGGCGCAGCAGTCTGTCGCCCCATCAACAACCGAACGGGTGTTTGATCAAGCACGCCCGTGGGTGTCGCGTAAAAAAAGGCGCGATGTTGCCAGCTTTGGCGGGGTGTTGGAAGCGCTATCCGGCCGAACGTTGCTGTTTCGCCCTTTTTCTGTGCGTCGCACGATTTTTCTGTGTGTTTCTGGTGCGCGTATTACTTCTGAAAGTGAGTCGCAGGGTAACGCTCTGGCGAATAGCCATTAAACTCAAGGACTTGCATCGAGCACTGGCATCGCCCGCAAGTCCCCGGCGTCCAAGGGTATGAAACATTTTGGCGCAAATATTGCGTGCAGAATAAGGAACAGCCCGTTGGATTCTTTTTACGAGAAAGAATTTTCAGACCGGCCGGATGCACCCGCTTTCCTTGCAAAGGTAGTCACTATGAGCAGTACCCCAAGCTCCAATGGCCTCGAACAGGGCCTCAAACCGCGTCATGTGACCATGTTGTCGATCGCCGGTGTGATCGGCGCCGGTCTGTTCGTTGGCTCCGGCCACGCTATCGCTGCCGCTGGCCCGGCCGTGCTGCTGGCTTACGCCGCGGCCGGTACGTTGGTGGTGCTGGTGATGCGCATGCTCGGCGAAATGGCCGTCGCCTCGCCGGACACCGGTTCTTTCTCGACCTACGCCGACCGCGCGATCGGTCATTGGGCCGGTTTCACCATCGGCTGGTTGTACTGGTGGTTCTGGGTGCTGGTGATTCCACTGGAAGCCAACGCCGCGGCGACCATCCTGCACGCGTGGTTCCCGGGCGTGGATATCTGGGCATTCGCTCTGGTCATCACCATGCTGCTGACCGTGACCAACCTGTTCAGCGTGAAGAACTACGGTGAGTTCGAGTTCTGGTTCGCTCTGATCAAAGTGTTGGCAATCATTGGTTTTATCGCTCTGGGCCTTGCTGCCATTTTCGGCTTCCTGCCGACCAGCCAGGTCAGCGGCGTTTCGCACCTGTTCGACAGCGGCGGCTTCCTGCCCAATGGCATGGGCGCTGTGTTGGGCGCGATCCTGACCACCATGTTTTCGTTCATGGGGACCGAAATCGTCACCATCGCGGCGGCGGAATCGAAAGACCCGGGCAAGCAAATCTCCAAGGCCACCAACTCGGTGATCTGGCGGATCGGCCTGTTCTATCTGGTGTCGATCTTCATCGTCGTGGCGCTGGTGCCGTGGAACGATCCTACGCTGGCCAACCTCGGTTCCTACCAGACTGTGCTGGAGCGTATGGGCATTCCGAACGCCAAGATGATCGTCGACATCGTCGTGCTGGTCGCGGTGACCAGCTGCCTGAACTCGGCGCTGTACACCTCGTCGCGCATGCTGTTCTCGCTCGGCAAGCGCGGCGACGCCCCTGCCATGTCGACCCGCACCAACAAGAGCGGCACGCCTTACTGGGCGGTAATGCTGTCGACCGGCGCAGCGTTCCTCTGCACCTTCGCCAACTACGTCGCTCCGGCCGCGGTGTTCGAGTTTCTGCTGGCCAGCTCCGGCGCCATCGCCCTGCTGGTCTACCTGGTGATCGCCTTCTCGCAACTGCGCATGCGCAAACAGCGCGTGGCGCGCGGGGAGAAAATCGTCTTCAGCATGTGGCTGTTCCCGGGCCTGACCTACGCGGTGATCATCTTCATTATCGCGGCCCTGACCATCATGCTGTTCCAGGAAGCCCATCGCGTCGAAATCCTCGCCACAGGCCTGCTGAGCTTGCTGGTGGTGGCTGCCGGCCTGCTGGTATCGCGCCGTCGCAAGCTGGAAAAGCGTGGTGCGGTGGTGTTGAATTGAGTCGCAACGCGTGATGTGAAAACGGCTGCTGTCAGGGATGACTAGCGGCCGTTTTTGTTTCTGCGCAGGATTTATTCGCTCTTTTCTTCCGGCGAGTCCACCGACTTGCCATAAGCATCCAGCGCCACCCCGAAATCGGTGATGAACTGCGGTTCGCTCAGCCAGGCCTGGGCTTCTTCGATCGTCATGCCGTCGGCCCACATGCGGTAGTCGATCAGCATGTCGGCGGCCAGGTGAGTAGCGGCCATGCCTTCGTTGTCGGCGTTTTCCATGTCCAGCAGTTCAGGATGATCGACGATGATGAAGGCCAGTTCGCGCAGCAGCGTCTGCAGCATCTCATCGCGGCTGACGGCTTCGGCGTCGCGCATTTTGCTGAACATCGCCAGGGTGTATTCCGGGATCGGCTCGGCGAGGTGGCCGAGGTCTTCGTCCTGATCCAGCGGCTTGCGACCGACCATGCGGATTTGCTTGGCTTTAGCCTTGGCGCGTTTGGCGCGTTTCTGTTGCTTGTTCAGGGATGCCATGGGAACTCAGTTCTTCTGTTGGGTTTGTGCGGCGATCGCGTCGGACGCGGCCACATAGTCGGCCTGGAAGGCCGGGGATTCGATCCACGCCAGCGCGCCGGCCTCGTCGGTTTCCTGCGACCACTGGCGATACTCGATCAACGCGGCGAGGATGAAATCCATCGCGCCTTCTTCGCCTTCCTGCTCATAAACCAGCTCCAGCAGCGGATCTTCGAGGAATGCGCTGCACATCGCTTGCTGGCTGATCTTCTCGGCGTCGATCATTTTCTTGAATAGCTCGGTGAGGTCCACCGATTCGAAGTCGATGCGGTCGTCGTTCGGGTCCAGTTCGACCGGCGCCTCGGCGCGCTTGGTGCGATTCTGTTTGGCCTTGGTCTTGGCCCGGGCGGCGCGTTTTTGCTGCTTGTTGGCGGAGGCCATGGTCTGTTCCGTCGTGCGTTGGGAAGGGCTCAGCTGCGCGGGACTTGCCGTCCGGGTGTGTCGGGGGCCAGTGCGCCGGTCTGCAGCCAGGTCAGAGCGATGGGCCATAGTGTGGCTTGGTATGCGCTGCGAAAAAAGGCGAAATGTCCGACTTGTTGTTCGCCGATGTCCTGCGGCTCGATACGCAGGTGGGTTTTTGCCGCGTTGCTGAAGTAATCAAGCAGGCGTTCGATGGCCGGGATGGTGCCGTAAGGGTCATCGCTGACGCTGATGGCCAGGGTTCGGGCGCGGACATTGGCGAAGGGCAGGGCGCCAGTTTTCTGCAACAGCGCGCGACCGCTCGGGCGCTGTTCGAAACGCGCAGCAGGCGTGCTCCAGTCGCGTACAACGCCCTTTGGCGTGTCTTCCAGCCAGCCGAGGCGCTTGCCGGGGAAATAACCGCAGAGCAGCGTCAGCAAAGGCATGACCACATGCCATTTGCCCAACATGCGCCAGCGCTGTTCGGGAGCGTAATCGCGCCAGTACGCGAACTGTGCGCCAACGGTGACCAGCCGTCGGATGACTCTCCCGGATTCAGCCAGCCCCGCCGCGCAACCGCCGAAACTGTGACCGACCACATCGATCGGCTGCCCGGAAAATTCCCGCTGCGCACGTTTGAGCATCGCCTGGAAATCCAGCGCGCCCCAATCGGTCCATGACGCGTTCAAGCTTTTGAGCGAAGCGCGGCGTGATTCGCCGATGCCGCGATAGTCGTAGGTGATCACGTCGAAGCCATGGCTGAACAAATAGGCTGCGAATCGTGAGTAGTGGCGACAGCGTACGGACGTGGCGGCATTGATGATGACCACCGGGCGTTGCGGGTCGGGCGAGGTGTGGCGCCAAGTGAAACCGCCGAGTGCATAGCCGTCGTCGGCGGTTTCGTTGAAGGCGATACCTTCGCTTGCAGTCAGAACCGATTGGCTCCATTCGGCGTTTTCCAGTTCGGTTGTGTGCTGACTGCTCATGGCGCGCGACCTCGGCGGAGAGTTGCCAACGATAGTCTCAGCGTTGTCCGAGAACAATCCAGCCGGTTTATTCAGCGGATTGGGTGAGCATGCGTTCTTCAATCAACGCCTGTTCGCGGTTGAGCTCGGCGCGTAACTCTTCCTCGCTCGGCAATATCGTCTTGTAACTGCTGGCGAACAGTTGCTCATTGCCTTTGAGCATCGAATAACGCGCAACCGAGTCGTTGCTCTCGGCGCTCAGGATGATGCCGACAGTCGGCTTGTCGCCCTCGCTGCGCTTGAGTTCGTCGTACATGCGCACGTACATGTCCATCTGCCCGACGTCGCGGGCGCTGAGCTTGCCGCGTTTGAGGTCGATGATCACGAAGCACTTGAGCAGGTAGTTGTAGAACACCAGATCGATGTAGAGATCAACGCCGTCAGTGCTGATGCGTTGTTGCCGAGCGACAAAGGAAAAGCCTTTGCCCAGTTCAAGCAGAAAGCTTTGCAGGTGGTCGATAAGAGCTTGTTCGAGTCCGCTTTCCCTGACCTTTCCTGCCGAGGGCAGGCCGAGGAATTCGAGCATGACCGGATCCCGAATGAATTCCCGTGGATTGCATTTCATCGCATTGATGTTGGTGGTCGCTTCCTCGACCACTTCGGTTTTGTCCTGACTCATGAGCAGGCGTTCGTAGTAGAGCGTCAGGATCTGCCGATCAAGGGCGCGGCTTGACCAGTTGAGGTCGGCGCATTCGTTCATGTACCACAGGCGCGCTTTTTCGTTTTCGACGCGTAGCAGGCGACGGTAATGGGTCCAGCTCAATTCGGAACGCACTGCGTTCCAAATTGGAAAAAGCTGATAAAAGCTGCGCATGTATCGCAGATTGCGTTCATCAAACCCCTTTCCGAATTGCCCTGTCAGATCTTTCGCCAGTAGCGCCAGCAACTGCTGGCCATAACCCGCACGCTGAGCGCCTTTTTGCTCGAACTCGACAATATGCCGGCCGATCTGCCAGCAAGTCTGCACTTGAATCGCATCAACCGCTCGCAGCACTTTTTGCCGCGCCTGGCGAATCAGCTCGCCCAGCTCCCCCAGCAGTGAATCAATTTTCGGATCATGCGTGTCAGCAGGTTTTAGCTGGCTCATCGAGTCTTCCGCGTCAGAGTGAACAGACGCAAAAGCATGACGATTGTCGCCGTTTGAGTATGTCGGGGGAGACGGTGAAGTCCGCAGGAAGAAGAGATTGCCATTGCAGGACGTTGCCGAGGACCGAAGCTTTGCCGGGCTGGCGTCTGTAGTCCATTTCGTACGCTTGAGGACAACCGTTAACGCGAACGCGATTTGCGTTTGGTTCTGGCTGCGGGTTTGTCGAGGCGCGTCAGTCTGTGCCACGCCAGGCCTGCGGCCAGCAGCAAGACGCTGAACAGACCTTGAAGTACGACATGAAACCAGTACGCGCCCGGCTGCACGGCGAGGCTGTAAATCTTGGCCGGCCCGCCTCGCGTGGCGGTGCTGATCGTCTCGTGGATAACGCCTTCGATGGCGGAGTAACCCAGCAGCGCGCCGGTACCGATCAGAAACAGGCAAATCACGATTGCCAGCCCTCTGGACACCGGACTTTCCCGGTGCGGCGGCGGATGGGGCAGGGGCACGCGGGTTCGTTTTTGATTCATCGCGGGGATAGCCCTCTTCCATAAGGGGGGCTGATGGTAGCGCGGTTCATGTGTTGAGAAATCGGTATTCCTAAATCGCAGGCATAAAAAAACCCTGAATCTTGCGATTCAGGGTTTTCGGTATTTGGTGCCCAGAGACGGAATCGAACCGCCGACACGGGGATTTTCAATCCCCTGCTCTACCGACTGAGCTATCTGGGCAACGGGGCGCATTAAAAGGGTTTTTCAGATTTACGTCAACGACTTTTTGAAAATTTCTTAAATTAATTCCGTCGCTTACGAAAACCCCGGGTTATTCGGCAGGCGGCACGTAGCCTTCAGCCTTGGCGTATTCCTCGCCGGAGAAGTACTTGTCCATTTCGCCCTGAAGGAATTTGCGGTCTTCGGCGTTCATCATGTTCAGGCGCTTTTCGTTGATCAGCAGGGTCTGGTGTTTCTGCCAGTCGCCCCAGGCTTTGGCGGACACGTTTTCGTAGATGTCCAGGCCCTTGGCGCCGGGGAACGGTGCTTTCTCGAGGCCTTCGAGTTGTTCTTTGTACTTGCGGCACATTACGGTGCGGGTCATGGCGATACTCCTGCATTCAAGACGGCGGCCGCGCGTTCGAGCAAGGTCTTGACCGGGGCGGCGAGGCCCAGGCGCGGCGGGGTGGCGAGGTTATACCAGAGCCAGTCGGCCTCGGCCACGTGATGGGCGGCCTCCTGTACCTGCACCAGCCAGGGTTCGATCGACAACTGGAAATGACTGAAGGTGTGGACAAGGCTTGGCAGCGCCTGCTGCTGGCCCATGGTCAGCGAGTGCTGATCGGCCAGATGCTGCAGATCGTCGAGATCCTCCAGCTCCGGCAGGCTCCACAAACCGCCCCATAGTCCTGTCGAAGGGCGGCGATAAAGCAGAATTGCGCCTTCGCCGTTGGCGAGCATCGGCATCAGCGTGCGCTTCTGCGGGATGGCTTTGCGCGGCTTGGGGATCGGGTAGCGGGTTTCCAGGCCCAGCTTGTGCGCTTCGCAGCCACGCTCCAGCGGGCACAGCAGGCAGCTCGGTTTGCTGCGGGTGCAGAGGGTGGCGCCGAGATCCATCATCGCCTGGGTATAGGCGTTGACCCGATCGTGCGGTGTGAAGCGCTCAGCGTTGGCCCACAGCTGTTTGGCAACCTTCGGCTCGCCGGGGTAACCCTCCTGCGCGGTGAAGCGCGCCAGTACGCGTTTGACGTTGCCGTCGAGAATCGGCGCGCGCAGGCCCATGCTGATGCTGGCGATGGCGCCAGCTGTGGACAGGCCGATGCCTGGCAGCTCAGTGAGCTTTTCAACGTCGCGCGGAAACTCACCGCCGTACTGGCTGACGACGATCTTCGCGGTCTTCTGCAAATTGCGCGCACGAGTGTAGTAACCCAGCCCGGTCCACAGATGCAGCACTTCGTCTTCGGGTGCGGCGGCCAGCGCTTCAACGGTCGGCAGCGCGGTCATGAAGCGATCAAAATAATTGAGCACCGTGCTGACCTGGGTCTGCTGCAACATGATCTCCGACACCCACACCCGATACGGGTTGATGTTCTGTTGCCAAGGCAGATCGTGGCGGCCGTGGCGGTCGAACCAGTCGAGCACTGCGGTGGAAAACTGCTCCGCTGTCATCGCTTGAACAGCCCCTTCAATGCGTTTTTCAGTTCCGGGCTGACCTTGTCGCCCAGTTTTTCGTCGATCTTTTCGCTGAGCTTGTCGCCGGCCATTTTGCTCGCGACCTGGCCGAGGCGGTCATTGTCGATGCGGCAGGCCTTGGCGCCGAGTTCCAGCGGGCCGCGGCAGCGCAGCGGCCATTCGACGCCGACGAATTTTTCGCCGACCTGACAGGCCGGGTCAGGCATGGCGCTGGTGTCGCCTTCGACGATGATGCCGACGCGATAATCCATGCCGAGGACGCGCAGGTCGATGTCGCCGTCACCGTTGACGGTCATGCCGGGGATACGCACTTTCAGGTCCGGGTTGCTGGCCACGCCGTTGCGCACGCTCAGGTTGCCCTTGAGCTCTTCGAACGGCGTGTCCTTGCCGCGCGGCTCGCCGCTGAGGGTTTTGCGATTGAGCGTGGCGATGCCCTTGCACAATTGCTGCTCAAGGTTGGCATTGAGCAGTACGCCGTTGTTGATGACGAAACTGGCGTTGCCGTTCAGCGTGTCGATCAGTGCCTGCTGGCTGTTGCCGCTGCCGGTGAGGCTGCTGGTGAGCGTCACCAGGCCTTTGACCGGCGGGTTCTTGCCTTGGCTTTCGATGATCTTTTCGGCGGGGACGCGATTAAGTCGGGTCTGCAGATTCAGCACCGGTGCGCTCGGGCGAACGTCGAGCGTACCGGTGGCGACGAATCCGCCGTTGTACAAGTCGCCGCTGAGATTGCTCAGGGTCAGCAGACCACCCTGGCCGCCGGCCTTGAGCGCGGCGTTGTCGATCGGCAGCTTGTCGAGGATCAGTCGGCCAAAGGTCAGCTCGGCGTCCACATCGAGCTTGGCCAGGCGTTCGACCGGCAGCAGGCGCTCGGTGCTCCAGGCGGTTTTGCTCGGTTTGTCCGGCAGCGGTGTGGTACCTGCGACGGCACCGGCCTCGGTGCTGGCGACTTCGGCCTGACGTGTTTGCGTGGCGCTGTTGGCCTGCGCCGATTTCGGCGGCAGATAACGGTCGGCGTTGAAGGTGTCGGCCTTGAGGATCATCCGCAACGATTGCCTGGCGAAGTCTTCGACGGCGATACGGCCGCTGATGCTGCTGTCGTCGAGCTTCAGGTTGATGTTGTCGAAGGCGATGCTGCTGGGCGTCGCCGCGATGCGGCTGACCAGTTCAACCTTGCCCAGACTGCCCTCAGCCATGGCCGGCAGAGTCAGACCGACGCTGTCGACGAATTTCGCCAGATCGAACTGGGCAATCGAGATGCCACCGCTGATCTGCGGCGTCTTGTCGAGGTCGTTGGCTTTCAGTTCACCCAAGGCACGCAGCTGGTTGGCGGAGATCTTGATGCCGGTCCATTCGGCGACGTTTGCCGCCTTATCAAGCAACAACTGCCCTTGCGCCGAAAAGGTCATGGTCTTGCCTTGCAGCGGGTCGCCGGCCAGTTCACCGGACAACTTAAGGTCTTCGAATTTGTAGCGCTGCACGGCGCGCTCGAAACGCAATTCGCCGCTGAGCTCGGTGCGTACGCGTAGCACCGGCTGATTGGTGCCGAGAAACGCGGTGGCTTTGACCGGAATATTGGTCGAGTCGTGGACCGGGCCGGTGCTCAACTGGATGCTTTCGGCGCTGAACTGCTTGCCGGTCGACTCGTCGGTGTATTCAACGCGGGCGTTGTTGACGGTCAGGCTATCGATATCGAGGCGAATCGGCTGCGCCGGCTTTTCCACGGCAACGGTCTGTTCGCTGGCAGGCGCGTCGGTTTTGGCCGGCGGGGTTGTGCCTGGCGCAACCGGCACCTTGCCGATGTCTTCCCAATTGCCGTGACCGTTCTTGTCACGGTTCAGGCGCAGGTTCAGGCCTTCGACACGGACATCGCTCATTTGCACTTCGCGGCGCAGCAGCGGCAGCACGCGTACCGACAGGCCGAGCATCTGCAGGTCGGCGAACGGTTCGGCAGGTTTGGCCAGGGTGGCGACGCTGGCTTCGTGCAATTCCAGGCCGAGCCAGGGGAACAGGCTCCAGCCGATATCGCCATTGAGCGTCAGCTCGATGTGGGCCTTGTCGCGAGCTATCTGGCGGATCTCGTCTTTGTAGTCGTTGGGATCGAAGAGGTGGGTCAGGGCAAAGCCTGCCGCCACGATGATCAGCAACAACCCGAGAAGCACCAGACCCAGGATTTTGCCGAACGCTTTCATGGGCGAGTCCTTGTAATGAGTCGAATTCGTAAATTTAGCCGGGGAGTATAGCGCTGCAATGGCCCGGTTCGCTGTGGCGTCCTGTTGCCAGTACGTCCAAGGTTATGTGCAATTTGGCGGCGAGCGCTTGCGCCTCGACCTGTCCGGCAGGCGCGAGCAGGCGCAGTTCGGCCCCCGCTTGCGACGCCATTTCCTGCGCTTGGTTCACCAGCCGTTCGGCGACTCCACGACGGCGGGTAACTTTTCGTACGCATAAATGGGACAAGTACCAGACATCGTGGTGCCTTTGCAGACGCCCGGCACCGAGCAAGCGATCGTTGAAGCGTCCGGCGATCAGAGAGCCGTCGGCGAGGCTGCTTTCGATCAATCCGCTGTCGCCGGAAAACGGCGCGAACAGCCATGGCGGCGCGTCGCGATAGATCTTCTGCAAGTCCTGCTGATCCTGATAACTGGCGTCTTGTAGCACCTGGACGGTGATCGGCATGGTCGTTTCCTGAGTGGTACGAGAACAGATGACTTGAAAAAAGGTGATATCAGTTTGGTTTTTCTGTCACCTGAGAATGGTAACCTTCGCCAGTTCGTCCGCCCGTCTGCGACTTAACGTCGCGCCTTCAAGGAGCTTCACCTTAAAAAACGGTCATGCCTGCGTGCATAAGGCCGAGGGTGAGCAGTGGCTGGCGAACCATACTAACAATTGGGGGATACACAATGAGCACGAGCATCACGGCGGACGGCCTGCGCGCCGACCAGCCTGCGTTCCTGTCCAAGGAACGCATC
>Ga0307408_100003858_pt1 | contig 10198 bp, 10 predicted proteins | sample 322Cmetagenome_FD_202116 | JGI IMG/M metagenome (GOLD analysis project Ga0307408, IMG submission 202116) | Maize rhizosphere microbial communities from greenhouse at UC Davis, California, United States - 322HYB-C-3 | ecosystem: Host-associated > Plants > Roots > Rhizosphere > Soil | place... | reverse complement strand
CGGCCCACGCCTGCAGGTTGTCGAGCAGGTCTTTCTGGCTGAAGGAACAGCTCTCCTCGCTGAACAGCGCGCTCGATTCGAGCCGGTCGAGCAGGTTCAGCAGCACCTCGCCATAGCGCGGCGGCAGCGCAGCGAGCAGTTCGCTGCTCGCACGCGCCTCGTTCGAGAGCGTGGCGACCGATCCGCCGCCGCCCTGCAGCGCCGCGATGCCGCCGCCGATGGCGTCGAGTTGCCGTGCGGCGGTGCTCATAAGGCAACCTCCGCGCTACGCGCTGCGGTGCGAGCTCCCTTCGGAGCGGCCGGGCGGGGGCTCATGACGAGGCCTTTCCGGGGGGCGGCAGCGAAAGGCCGCGTTCGCGCATCAGGTCGCGCAGCACGTCGGGGTAGTCGGTGATGATGCCGTCCACACCCCAGTCCATCAGCCGCAGCATGTCGGCGCGCTGGTTCACGGTCCAGGGCAGCACCTTGAAGCCGAGTCCTTGCGCTTCCTTGATGGCGGCGCGCGTCAGGTCGCCATGCGCCGGCGACCAGGTCACGGGTGCGCCGGGCTTGCCGGCGGCGGCCTTGACCAGCTGCGGTGTCGAAGCGAACTCGGCCGCATCGAGGCCGGCCGTCCAGCGGCTGTCCTTGAGCGTGCGCGGGGAGCTCAGGTAAGCCCGCGGCAATTGCGGCGCAAGCTGGCCGACCAGCGCGAGCGTGCGCCAGTCGAAGCTCTGGATGGTCACGCGGCCGGCCATCTGCGCCTTGTCGATCTCGGCGAGCAGGGCGCGCACCATCGGCTCGGGCGCGGCGGTCTCGTCGGGCTTGGTGGGATCGATCTTGGTTTCGATGTTGAAGCGCACCGTGCCGGCCGCGGCGCCGCGTGCGCGCACATGGTCGAACAGTGCGGCCAGGGTCGGGATGCGCTCGCCGTCGCGCGGCAGTTGCAGCGCGAACTGTTTGCCGTAGTTGCTCGCGGGATTCAGCCGGCCCACGTCGTAGCTCTGAAGCTGGGCCAGCGTCAGCGAACGGACGGTGGGGCCGGTCTTCGGTGCAAGCCACGCGCCGTTGGCGTCGCGCGTGTGGTCGGCATTGAGCGCGGTGTCGTGCGAGATCACGACCACGCCGTCGGCCGTGAGCCCGACGTCGAGTTCGAGCGTGTTCACGCCCAGGTCGATGGCGTTGGAGAAGGCCGCCAGCGTGTTCTCGGGCGCGAGCCCGCGCCCGCCGCGGTGCGCCTGCAGGTCGAAGTGCTGCTTGGCCGTGGGGAGAATGGCCGCGCAGCCCGCGATGAGCAATGCGGCGGCAAGCAGTGGGTATTTCATTTCAGCTGCACCTTGATGCCGTCGTCCTGCACGGTGATGTCGCCGATCTCGTAGGTCTTGCGTCCCACCGTGAGCTCCTCGGCCGTGAAGCTGCGCAGCACCTGCCCCTGCAGCAGCTCCTGCGCCACCACTGCGCCCACCTGCTGCAGCCGCTCCGCATCGCGGCCCTGCACGCCCTGCAGCTCGAGGCGCTCGGCCTTGGGCCGGTCCAGGCGCAGCGCGCGCGCGGCGGCGTCGTAGCGCAGCGCGCTGCTGACCGAGACCACGCCCTGCACCGGCGAGGCGGCCAGCAGCGGGCTGGCGATGGTCAGCGTGGCCGTGATGGCCGCGCGGTTGCCGCGCGCGTCCAGGCCCAGCTGCGGGTCGCGCAGCCCGACCATGAAGATCTCGGCATAGCGTTCGGCCACCGGAAAGCGCCTGGCGATCTGCGCCTGCAGTTCGTCGCGCGTGGCGGTGTATTCGCTGGTGAAGAAGTTGAAGCCGGCCAGCGCGCAAAGCGGCGCCTGCAGGACCGCGGCGCTGCACAGCGCGCGCAGCATCCAGCGGCGGGAGGGGAGGGGCAAGGGGCGGATTTGCATACTTCTCGGAGCTTGCCACAGCCCGCGGGGTTCCGGCGAGCCGGACCTCCGGCCGGCACGCCGGGCCCATGCTGCTACGCGGATGGGAAGAATTCCTACGCCACGGCGCCGCCCGGCAGGCCACGTTCGAGGCCTCGGCAGGAAAAAGACGAACGATGCAGGGCGCCACGCGAATCGGAATCTCTGGCTGGCGCTATGCGCCATGGCGCGGCCGCTTCTATCCCAAGGGGCTGGCGCAGCGGCTCGAACTCGACTTTGCCTCCCGCATGCTGCCCACCATCGAGATCAACGGCTCGTTCTATTCGCTGCAGCGCCCCGTGTCCTGGCAAGCCTGGCACGACGCGACCCCCGACGATTTCTTGTTTGCGGTGAAGGGGCCGCGCTACATCACCCACAACCTGCGGCTCAAGGAACCGCGCGGTGCGCTGGCCAACTTCTTTGCATCGGGCGTGTTCGCGCTGGGAGCGAAGCTGGGCCCGATCCTCTGGCAGCTGCCGCCGTCGTTCGGCTACGACGCCGATCGCCTCGAGGAATTCCTGGCGCTGCTGCCCAGGGACGGCCGCTCCGCCCTCAGGCTCGCGCGGCAGCACAACGAGAAGCTCAGCGACGACCGCGCGTTGCTGAAGGCGCCTGCGAAGCTGCGCATCCGGCATGCGGTGGAAGTGCGCCATGCGAGTTTTGCAAATCCGGACTTCATCGCGATGCTGCGCCGCCATGGCATCGCGCTGGTGGTGGCCGACACGGCGGGGCGCTGGCCCCTGCTCGAAGACCTGTGCGCCGACTTCGTCTACATGCGGCTGCATGGCGACAAGGAACTCTATGCGAGCGGCTACGACGATGCCGCGCTCGACCGATGGGCCGAGCGCATCGACGCCTGGCGCCGTGGACGCCAGGTGAAGGACGCGAGGCTGGCCGTGCCTTCGCGCCGGCTCTCCGGTCGCAAGGGGCGCGATGTGTTCTGCTACTTCGACAACGACGTCAAGGTGCACGCGCCCTACGACGCCGCGCACCTGGCGGCCCGGCTTGGCGTGGCCACCGGGCTGGGGGCAGGCGACCGCTTCGAACTGCCGCCGGACATGGCCGTGCGAAAGCCGGCGCGCGCGCGGCCGGGCAGGAAGTAGCGCGGCGCTGCGTACCGCCTCAGTCGTGCAGCGACGAAAGGAATTGCTTCAGTTCGGCCGTCTGCGGATTGCCGAACATGTCTGCCGGCGGCCCCATCTCGTGCACGCGGCCCTGGTGCATGAAGATGACCCGGTCGCTCACCTTGCGCGCAAAGCTCATCTCGTGCGTGACCATCAGCAGCGTCATGCCTTCCTCGGCCAGCGACTCCACCACGCGCAGCACCTCGCCCACCAGTTCGGGGTCGAGCGCCGAGGTGATCTCGTCGCACAGCAGCACGGCCGGCTCCATCGCCAGTGCGCGGGCAATGGCCACGCGCTGCTGCTGGCCGCCCGAGAGCTGCTCGGGCATGGCGTCGAACTTCTCGGCCAGGCCCACGCGCTCGAGCAGCTTGCGCGCCTGCGAGGCCGCCTCCATGCCGCTGCGCTTCTTCACCAGCGTGGGCGCGAGCATCACGTTCTTGCCGACCGTGAGATGCGGAAACAGGTTGAAGCTCTGGAAGATCATGCCCACGTGCTGGCGCAGCTCGCGCATGGCCATGGCGCTCTCGTGCAGCAGCGGCTTGCCATCGACCGTGAGCGAGCCTTCCTGGAACACCTCGAGCCCGTTGATGCAGCGCAGCAGCGTGCTCTTGCCCGAGCCGCTCTTGCCGATGATGGCAATGACCTCGCCGCGCTTCACGTCGAGGTCGATGCCCTTGAGCACCTCGTTGGCGCCGTACGACTTGCGCAGCGCGGTCACGCGCACGATCGGCGCGGCAAAGGTCTGGGGTTCAAGCACGGCGGCCATGGGATTTCCTCTCGAGATTCTTGGCGTACAGGCTCACCGGGAAGCACAGCACGAAGTAAAGCAGCGCGACGCAGCTGAACACCGCGAAGGGCTTGAAGGTGGCGTTCGAAATCATGCTGCCGGCCTTGGTGAGTTCGACGAAACCGATCACCGACGCGAGCGCCGTGCCCTTGATCACCTGCACCAGGAAGCCCACCGTCGGCGCGATGGCGATCTTCACCGCCTGCGGCAGGATCACGTGGCGCATCTGCTCGCTGAAGCTCAGCGCCAGGCTGCCCGAGGCTTCCCACTGGCCCTTGGGAATGGCGGCCACGCAGCCGCGCCAGATTTCGGTCAGGAAGGCGCTGGTGTAGAGCGTGAGCGCCACGCTGGCCGCGGTCCACGCCGACACGTCAATGCCGAACAGCGCAATGCCGAAGTACGCGAGAAACAGCTGCATCAGCAGCGGCGTGCCCTGGAACAGCTGCACGTAGAGGCCGACGGCCCGGCCCATGGCGCTGCCGCCGCGCAGCCGCAGGAACAGCAGCAGGGCGCCGACCAGCCCGCCGCCGACGAAGGCGATGAGCGAGAGCACGACGGTCCAGCGCAGTGCCATCAGCAGGTTGCGCAGGATGTCCCAGAGAGAAAAATCGACCATGGTGGTGGCGTCCTGCGTTCAGCGGCCGAAGAAGAATCTCGGCCCGGCCCAGTTGAGCAGCCTGCGCAGCGCAACGGCCAGCGCCAGGTACAGCAGCGTGGCAACGATGAAGGCCTCGAAGGCGCGGAAGTTGCGGCTCTGGATGAGGTTGGCCGCGTAGCTCAGCTCCTCGGTGGAGATCTGTCCGCACACGGCCGAGCCCAGCATCACGATGATGATCTGGCTCACCATGGCGGGCCACACCTTCTTGAGCGCCGGCGGCAGCACCACGCGGGTGAACACCTGCACCTTGTCGAGCGCCAGGCTCACCGCCGCCTCGATCTGCCCCTTGGGCGTGGCCTCGATGCCGGCGCGGATGATCTCGGTCGCGTAGGCCCCGAGGTTCAACACCATCGCGATCACCGACGCCACCTCCGGCGTGAGCTTGACGCCCGCCGCGGGCAGCCCGAAGAAGATGAAGAACAGCTGCACGATGAAGGGCGTGTTGCGGATCAGCTCCACATAGCTGCCGACCACCCAGCGCAGCCACGCCGGCCCGCTGGCGCGCGCCCAGGCGCAGGCCACGCCCACGGCCATGCCGATGACGGTGGCGATGGCCGTCAGGCCGACCGTCCACGCGATGCCCTTGGCGAGCAGCCGCCAGTCGACGAGAACTGCACCGAAGTCGAATTCCATGGCCGCGCCTTTGTTCGGGATTCAGCGAGGCTCAGACCGGCAGGTCGCCGGCCGCCTTGCCGAGCCACTTCTTCGACATGGCGTCCAGCGTGCCGTCCTTCTTGGCGGCGGCAATGATCTCGTTGACCTTGGTCTTCAATGCGGTTTCGCCCTTGGCGACGCCGACGAAGCAGGGGCTGTCCTTGAGCAGCAGCTTGAACTCGGCGCTCACCTTCGGGTTCTTGGCGAGCATGTCGCCGGCGACCGCCGCGCTGGTGGCAAGGGTTTGCGTCTGGCCGGCCACGAAGGCCGCGATGGTGGCGTTGTTGTCCTCGAAGCGGCGGTAGTCGACGTTCGGCGGCGCCACCTTGTTCAGTTCCTGGTCCTCCATTGCGCCGCGCGTCACGGCGACGGTCTTGCCGGCCATGTCGGCAAAGCTCGTGAGCTTCATGCTCTTGGCCGCATACACGGCCTGGAAGAAGGGGGCGTAGGCCGAGGTGAAGTCGATCACCTTCTCGCGCTCGGCGTTCTTGCCCAGCGTGGAGATCACGAGGTCGGCCTTGCGGGTCTGCAGGTAGGGAATGCGGTTGGCGCTGGTCACGGGCACCAGCTCGACCTTGACGCCGAGCTTGGCGGCGATCAGCTCGGCCATTTCGATGTCGAGGCCTTGCGGCTTCATGTTCTTGTCCACGGAGCCGTAGGGCGGATAGTCGGTCGGCACCGCGATCTTGATGGTCTTGGCCTTCAGCACGTTGTCCAGGGCGTTCTGGGCCTGGGCGCCGCCGGCGGCGGCCAGCATGGCAACGGATGCAAGCGCGAGCGAGAGATGGCGTTTGGACGAAGAGAAAGTCATAGCAGGGCTCCTAGGTAAGTCGATGAATCGGTGTCGTCGGGGGAGGGCGCGGCGGCCTTGCGCCGCCTGGGCGCGGCCGCGCTGGTTTTCTTCTGTTGCTGCAGCGGCGCCAGCGCGTCGCGCAGCTGCGCGAGCGGATCGGTGGGCGCCTGCACGCGCAGCGCCGACTGCACCGTGCCGATGTGCGCGGCCATCAGCGCTTCGGCGGCGGCGTGGTCGCCCCGCTCGAGGGCGGCGACGATCTGCACGTGGTCTTCGCAGGACTGCACGGCGTCGTGCGTGGACTGGTAGAGCATGGCGATCAGCGTGGTGCGCGCGGTGAAGTCGCGCAGCGTGTCGGCCAGGAGCGTGTTGCCCAGGCATTCCGCCAGGCACACGTGGAAGTCGCCGAGCAGGAAGCTGCGGTTGCCGACGTCGCTCTCTTTCAGTGCGGCCTTTTCACGCTGCAGGTGCGCCTTCAGCTGGCGGAGCGCGGCCTTGTCGATCTTGCCGGTGCTGCCCGTACTGCGGATCAGGCCGAGCTCGATGACGCGGCGCGCCTCGAAGGCTTCGCGCGCCTCGTCCTGCGAGGGCTCGATCACGAACCAGCCGCGCCGTGCGCTCACCGTGACGATGCCGCGCGCCGCCAGCCGGGTGAGCGCCTCGCGCACGATGGTGCGGCTGCAGTCGAACAGCATGGCCAGCGGCTGCTCGCCCAGCCGCGAGCCCGGCGCGAGCTTCTGCGCCATCACCGCCTCGACGATGCGTGCACTGATTTCGGATGCGGATGTAGACATTGGCATGCATACCAGCAGCTTTTGTGCCAACTGGTATGCAAGATCTGTGCACCGAAATGGGCCGGCGCCGCGTGCCGGTGGTGCATGGCGCTCAGTTCAGGGCGCTGCTGTTCAGGGCGCGCTCCCGTCGACGGGGTACCTTGCTCCGCGAATGTCCCCCGCCCTTCGGGCTCCTCCTTTATTTCGCTGCGCAAGGCACCCCATCGACGTGATCGTTATTCAGAGTGGTCGTTGATCAGCGGTACACCCAGAGCGTGCCCAGGTGCACAGGGCATCGGGTGCTCCCCGCAGCGAAATCAAGGGGGAGGCCGCAGGCCGGGGGATATTCGCGGAGGGGAGTACCCGGTGGCCTGTGCACGCCGCCCTGAACAAGAGTGCCCCGAAGAACGACGGCGCCCCGAACCGCCAGCAATCAATCCATCCGCGCGCCCGAAGCCTTCACCGCCTTGTCCCAGCGCGGCGTCTCGGTGGCCAGGAAGCGCGCGAAGTCCTCGCTGCCCAGATAGGCCGGGTCCGCGCCCTGGCTCACCATCCGGTCGCGCACCTCGGCGCTCGTCAGCACCTGCCTGAACGCGTCGCTCAGCCTGGCGACCACGTCCCTGGGCGTGTCCTTGGGTGCGAAGAAACCGTAGAAGCCCACCACCTCGAAGCCCTTGACGCCCGATTCGATGACGGTCGGAATGTCGGGCAGCGCGGGGTTGCGCTCGCGGCTGGTCACGGCCAGCGCGCGCACCTTGCCCTGCTTGTGGTAGTTGGCCGCCTGCGGGATCGACTCGGCCATGAACTGCACCTGCCCGCCCATCAGGTCGGTGAAGGCCGGCGCGCTGCCGCGATACGGGATGTGCACCATGAAGATGCCGGTGGCGGTCTTGAACATCTCGGGCACCAGGTGGCTGATGCCGCCGTTGCCGGCCGAGCCGTAGTTGACCTGGCCGGGCCGGGCCTTGGCGTAGTCGATGAACTGCCGCAGGTTCTGCACCGGCAGCCTGGGCGTGACCAGCAGGGCCAGCGGCTGCATGGCGGTGCGCGCGATGGGGACGAAGTCGCGCTGCGTGTTGTAGGGCAGCTTGCTGTAGAGCGCGCCGTTGATCACGGCCACCCCGGTGTTGGCCAGCATCAGCGTGTAGCCGTCGGCCGGGCTCTTGGCGACCGCGTCGGCGCCCACCGAACCGCCCGCGCCGGGCTTGTAGTCGACGATCAGCGGCTGGCCCAGCACCGCCTGCAGCTTGTCGGTCAGAAGGCGCGCATGCTGGTCGAGCGGCCCGCCGGCCGGGAAGCCGATGACGACCTTGATCGGCTTGTCGGGGTAGGCGGCCAGGGCGGCGCCACCGATGCCGAACGAGGCGATTGAAAAAGCCGCCAGGAGGGCGGCGCGCACGGGTCGGGTCATGGATCGTCTCCTCTTTTTCAAGTGGAGACGATCATAAGCAGCGGCTCAGCCCGCGAGCGTGGCCTTCAGCGTGATTTCCGGCACGCTGGCCAGCGCCTTCGACAGCGGGCAGCCGGCCTTGGCGGCGGCCGCGATCTGCTGGAACTTCGCTTCCTCCAGCTTGGGCACGGCGGCGTCGAGCTCGAGCGCGATGCGGTCGATCTTGAAGCCTTCGCCGTCCTTGGCCAGCCGCACCGCGGCCTTGGTGTCGATGCGGGTGGCGGTGAAGCCCTCTTTCTCCAGCGCGAAGGCAAAGGCCATCGTCAGGCAGGCCGCATGGGCCGCGCCGACGATTTCCTCGGGGTTGGTGCCGCGCTTGTCGTCCTCGAAGCGGCTGGCGAAGCCGTAGGGGTAGTCCTTGAGGGCGCCGGTCTCGGTGCTGACCTGGCCCTTACCGGTCTTGCCGGCGCCTTCCCAGTGAACGCTTGCGTGCTTGTCTGCTGCCATGAAAACTCTCCTTCATTCGGGTGACGGGTGGTGGGAAACGCAGGTATGGCGCGGAACGCCGCGCTTGTCTGTAGTCGCAAGGCGCATGCGATGAAGATCGCGAAGACTGCGCAATACCGGGCAGGCGTCGCCAAGGTGACGCGTCCGGGGGCTTCCCCGATGGGAGCGGCGTACGGCTCGGCTTAGGCTGCGGCCTGTCTTCTTTCTCTCCTTCTCCTCCCTCCGCCCGCCTTGACCATGCAACCACGCCCGCACCACAAGTTCTGGCCCAAGCGCCTGCCGCATTCGATCACCGTTCCCGCCACCTCGCTGTGGCACAACCTCGCAACTTCGGCGGCGCGCTATCCGGACAAGGCCGCGCTCATCTTCTTCGGCCGGGTGCTGAGCTACCGCGGCTTCGCGGACCAGGTCGAGCGCCTGGCCGGCACGCTGCATGCCCTGGGCGTGAAGCGCGGCGACCGCGTGGTGCTGGACATGCAGAACTGCCCGCAACTCGTGGTCGCGCATTTCGCGATCCTGCGCGCCAATGCGGTGGTGGTGCCGGTCAACCCGATGAACCGGGCCGAGGAGCTCAAGCACTACATCGTCGACCCCGACGCCAAGGTCGCCATCACCACCGGCGACCTGGCCGGCGAGCTTGCCAAGGCCAGCAACGCGCTGCCGCCCGCGCAGCAGCTGGCCCACATGATCGTGACCCAGTTCACCGACGCCTTCGACGCCGATGCGAGCGGCGACGACGCCCCGGCGCAGGCCTGGAAGGAGTGGCTCGCCACGCGCCATCCGCTGCCCGAACTGGCGGGCGGCAAGGCCATGGCCTGGACCGAGGCGCTCGAAGCCGGCCATGCCGCACCCGAGCACGTGGTGGGCGCCAACGATATGGCGCTGCTGCCCTACACCAGCGGCACCACCGGCCTGCCCAAGGGCTGCGTGCACCACCATTCCAGCCTCATGCACAACGCGGTGGCCAGCCAGCTCTGGGGCCAGGCCACCTCGGAAGCGGTGGTGCTGGCGGTGGTGCCCATGTTCCACATCACGGGCGTGGTGAGCATGATGCACACCTCCATCCTGGCCGCGGCCACGCTGGTCATCATGCCGCGCTGGGACCGCGAGGTGGCGGGCCGGCTCATCTCGCGCTGGAAGGTCACGAGCTGGACCAACATCCCCACCATGGTGATCGACCTCATGGCCAGCCCCAACTTCGCGAGCTACGACCTGTCGAGCATCACGCACATCGGCGGCGGCGGCGCGGCCATGCCGCAGGCCGTGGCGCAGCGCCTCTTCGAGCAGTACGGCCTCAAGTACCAGGAGGGCTACGGCCTCACCGAAACCGCCGCGCCCTCGCACACCAACCCCTCGGACCACCCCAAGCAGCAGTGCCTGGGCATTCCGTTCATGAGCACCGATGCGCGCGTGGTCGACCCCGACACCCTGGCCGAAATGCCCGTCGGCGAATCGGGCGAGATCATCATCCACGGCCCCGAGGTATTCCAGGGCTACTGGAAGCGCCCCGACGCCACCCAGGCGGCCTTCGTCGAGTTCGAGGGCAAGCGCTTCTTCCGCTCGGGCGACATGGGCCGCATGGACGAGGACGGCTACTTCTTCATGACCGACC
>Ga0307408_100003856_pt1 | contig 10200 bp, 11 predicted proteins | sample 322Cmetagenome_FD_202116 | JGI IMG/M metagenome (GOLD analysis project Ga0307408, IMG submission 202116) | Maize rhizosphere microbial communities from greenhouse at UC Davis, California, United States - 322HYB-C-3 | ecosystem: Host-associated > Plants > Roots > Rhizosphere > Soil | place... | reverse complement strand
GACCTGAGCTCCATCGCCGAGCGCCGGACGGACCGGATGCTCGATCCCGCCCGTTCTCACGGCCTGCCGGCCTTCCTGGCGGCAGACCCCGGCGTCGACTCCGGCCTGATGATCGCGCAGTACACCCAGGCCGGGCTGGTCTCGGACAACAAGCGGCTGGCAGTCCCGGCGTCGGTGGACTCCATCCCGAGTTCCGCCATGCAGGAGGACCACGTGTCCATGGGCTGGCATGCGGCCCGCAAGCTGCGGAAGGCCGTGGACAACCTGCGCCGCGTCCTGGCTATTGAGCTGGTCACCTCGGCCCGGGCCTTGGACATCCGCACACAGCTGTCCGGGGGCGTCCTGACGCCGGGGCCAGCCGGTGCCGCCGTAGTGGCTGCCCTCCGCGAAGTGGTGGAAGGGCCCGGAACGGACCGCTTCCTGTCCCCGGAACTGGAAACGGCTGACAGGCTGGTGGCATCGGGTGAGGTGCGCCGGGCGGCCGAATCCGCCGTCGGCCCCCTCGCCTGACAGCGAAGAATCTTCGGCTTCTGCTCCCTCTGTGTCCACCTGATGGAATTTTGGCCGACATGGCCGTCAGGGGTGCACAGAGTGTAGTAGAACTGAAGGTGTAGTGAAAGTCACATCAACGAGGCTGTGGCGCAGAACGTATACAAAGGGGTAGAAGTTCAAATGAAAGCACGTGGGGCAGTCCTATCGAGGCGCAATGCCCATTCCGCCGTGGTATCCGACTGGAAGAGCTTTTCCGTCGGTGACCGCGTCGAGATCATCAAGCATGCGCATGTTGTGGCGGCCGGGGAGGTGGAAGAGGTGTCGCAGAGCGGAAACGTCCTGTGGCTTGTGCCGGCGGGCCCGGCGGAAAAACAGCTCTTCCTGAAGTCCGACGGCGTGCAGGTCCGCCGCGGCTAGCAGCCCCTGGAGAAACAGCAAAATTCCCGCACCGCCTTGGGCGGTGCGGGGATTTGTGCTTAAGCGGCTTGTGCCGGAAGGGCCGTGCCTATGCGGCGATGGCCTCGTAGGTCTCGCCGAACGGCACTGATTCATCCAGGGCCACGGTGTAGCGCCCCGGGTGGAGCCTGGTTACCAGGATGCCGCAGGAGGCGCCCTTGCTTGCCACCTCGATCAGCTCGGCAACTGCATCTTCCAGCCCGGCGTGCACCTCGAGGGCGCTGGAGAATTCCAGGTCGATGGACCGGGCGGGCGCTGCTTCAGCGGGCTCCGTGGTAGCCGGGTGGCGTTCCAAAGTTGCTGTAGTCATGTGCTGAACTTTCTGTGTTTTCGTGCCGGAGGGCTGGTCCAGTTTACCCGCTGCCCGCATAGATGTCAGATGACTGCTGTTTTCCCAGGCGGAAGGGCAGTCACAATCGGTGCGTTTGGCGGGAGCCTGGCGGCATCCGCCACTATGAAATCCAGCAAACCGGGACCACGGATCAAAGGAGACTCAGCATGAAGCTAATGCGCCTGGGCGAGAGCGGGCACGAGCAGCCGGTGGTCCTGGTGACCGCGGACAACGGCTCCGGCCAGTACTTCAGCCTTCTCCCGCTGACCCGCGATGTGGACGGCGCCTTCCTGGCGTCCGACGGCGTCGCGAAGGTCCGTGCCGCGCTGGAAGCCGGGACACTGCCGGCCGTTGAAGACGCGCCGGGCCTGCGCGTTGGGGCCCCGGTGGCCCGGCCGGGAGCGGTGGTGGGTATCGGCATGAACTATGCGGCCCATGCGGCGGAGTCGGGCTCCGCCCCGCCGGAGGTACCGGTCATGTTCCTTAAACCCAGCAATACCGTCACCGGGCCCTTCGACCGGGCTCCAGTCCCGCCGCTGTCCAGCAAGTTCGACTGGGAAGTGGAGCTGGGCATTGTCATCGGACGGGAAGCCAGCTACCTGGCAAGCACCGCAGAGGCGGCGGCATGCATCGCCGGCTACGTCACGGCGAATGACCTTTCCGAGCGGGAGTACCAGCTTCCGGGTGCGGCGGGGCAATGGACCAAGGGAAAGACATTGCCGGGGTCCACGCCCCTGGGCCCGTGGCTTGTTCCGGCCGAGGATATCGACGGCGGGAACCTGCCGCTTCGGAGTTGGGTCAACGGGGAGCCGCGCCAGGATTCGGACACGGCGCAGCTGATTTTCGACGCACCCACGCTGGTCCACCACTGCAGCCAGTACATGCGCCTGGAGCCCGGTGACGTGATCCTCACCGGAACCCCGGAGGGGGTGGCGCTGAGCGGCCGCTACCCCTACCTCCGGCCTGGTGATGTGGTGGAGGTAGAGGTGCAGGGGCTGGGCCGCCAGCGCCAGGAGCTGGTCCGCTCCTAGCCCGCCTTCACGGCAAGGACCGGGCAGTCCGCTTCCAGCAGGATCCGCTGGGACACGCTGCCCATGATCAGCTTGCCCACCGGGGTCCGGCGGCGCAGGCCGATCACAATCAGCTCGGCGTTGTGCTCCTCCGCGGCATCCAGGACCTCGGCTGCGGCATCGTGCCCACGGACCGGCTGCTTGATCTCGTGGTCGATGCCCTGGGTTGCCAGGCGGTCCTCGATGCTCTGGATGTCCGGCTCCTGGGCATAGCGGTTGTCCACCAGCGCGTCCCCACGGGACGAATTGATGACCAACAGTCTGGTGTTGCTCTTCCGGGCCTCGGTGATGGCCTGGGTGAGGGCTGCTTCGCCTTCGGGGGTCGGGACGTATCCCACCACGATGGTCATGGTGTCTCCTTCTTGTCTGAGCGGACAGTGCGGTCCTCGTGGCCTGAACCGGGTGTATGGACGGTGGTTTCGGTGCGGGCTGCAGGCTCCTGGCGGCCGGGGAGTTCTGACGGCGCGGAACTGCCTGACGGCGCTGAACTGCCTGACGGCGCGGAACTGCCTGACGGGGCGGCCGGGGCCGACGGGGCGCCGGCAGCCTGCGGCCGGTTGCGGCGGATCAGCTTCAAGACAAACGGCCACACCAGGATGAGCGCCACGATGATGTAGACGACGATGGCGATCGGCTCGCTGAAGAGCCCGGCCGGGTCACCGGCGCTGAGCTGCAGGGTCTTGCGGAGCTGCCCTTCGATGCGCGGGCCGAGGATGACGCCAAGGATCAGCGGCAGGACCGGAAGGCCGAAGCGCCGCATCATGAAGCCCAGCGCACCCAGGACAAGAAGGATCATGAGGTCGAACGCCTGCAGGTTCACCGAGTAGGCGCCCAGCGTGGCAAAGAACAGGATGCCGGCGTAGAGGTACGGCCGGGGCAGCTGCAGCAGTTTGGCCCACAGCGGTGCCAGCGGCAGGTTGATCAGGAGGAGGAGCAGGTTGCCGATGAACAGGCTGGCGATCAGCGCCCACACCAGGGGTCCCTGGCTGGAGAAGAGCTGCGGCCCGGGCTGGATGCCGTAAGTGGTGAAGGCGGCCAGCATGACGGCGGCGGTTGCGTTGGTGGGCAGGCCCAGGGCAAGCAGGGGAGTCAGGGTTCCCGCGGCGGCCGCGTTGTTTGCCGCTTCAGGTCCGGCCACACCCTCAATGGCACCCTTGCCGAATTCCTCGGGGTGCTTGGAGAGGCGCTTTTCGGTGACGTAGGACAGGAACGTGGGAATCTCGGCACCACCGGCGGGCAGGGCGCCGAACGGGAAGCCGAAGGCGGTTCCACGAAGCCACGGCTTCCAGGAGCGCCCCCAGTCCTTCCGGCCCATCCACGGCCGCCCCACGGGAATGACATGCAGGGGATTGCGGCGCAGGTGGGCGGCCACCCAGAGGGCTTCACCGACGGCGAAGATGGCCACGGCCACCACCACGATGTCCAGGCCGTCCGCCAGCAGCGGCTGGCCGAAGGTCAGGCGGCGCTGGCCGGTCACGGAATCGATGCCCACCAGGCCGATGGCCAGGCCGAGGCCCAGCGAGGCGAAGCCGCGCAGGCGGGACGAGCCCAGGACGGCGGTCACGGCCAGCAGGGCGAGGACCATGATCGCGAAGTAGCTGGGGGCGCCCAGGCTGACCGCGAACTCCACCACGATGGGTGCGAAGACGGCGAGGAGCGCGGTGCCGATGGTGCCGGCAACGAACGAGCCGATGGCCGCCGTCGCAAGTGCCTGCGCCGCGCGGCCTGCCTTGGCCATCTTGTTGCCTTCGATGGCCGTCACCACCGACGACGATTCGCCGGGGGTGTTCAAGAGGATCGAGGTCGTGGAGCCGCCGTACATGCCGCCGTAGTAGATGCCGGCAAACATAATGAAGGCGCTGGTGGGCTCCAGGGCGTAGGTGACCGGAAGCAGCAGCGCCACGGTCATGGCCGGGCCCAGGCCCGGAAGGACGCCGACGGCGGTGCCCAGCAGGACGCCGATCACGGCGTACAGGAAGTTCATGGGGGTCAGGGCGGTGGCGAAACCGTCCATCAGTGAGGACCAGACGTCCATCAGAGGATTCCTTCCAGGAGTCCGGCCGGAAGCGCGATGCCCAGGCCGAGGTAGAAGCCGTAGAAGGTCAGCAGCGAGAGGGCCACGGAGAGGAGCCCGTCCCGGATGTAGTGGCGGCTGCCCAGTGCCAGGACGCTGCCCCAGAACAGGACAGTTCCGGAGATGACCCAGCCGGCCCAGTCGATGAGCAGGATGTTGAGGATAAACGCGCCGGCCAGGGGCAGGACGGTTTTCCAATCGGCGGGGTGGCCAAGTTCAATGTCCTCGCCGCCTTCGGCTTCACCCTTGCCGCCGCGCATAACGTTGACCGCCAGCAGGACGGCGCACACCACCAGCAGCCCGGCCACGATGAACGGGACGGTCTTGGGCCCTACCGGATCCGACTGGGAATAGGGGACGGACAGGCGGCTGGCGTCAAGGAAGACCAGGACGCCGGCCGCGCCGAGCAGGAGGGCGACCCCCAGCTCGGCGCGGCCTTTCAGGCCGGTTGGCAAGGAGCTCACGCCAGGCCCAGTTTCGTCAGGACGTCCGCCACCCGCTTGTCCTGCTCGGTAAGGAAGGTCTCGAACTCATCGCCGGTGATGAACGCATCGGTCCAGCTGTGGGTCTTCAGGGCTTCCTTCCAGCCTTCGCTCTCGTGCATCTTCTCGAGGGCGGCGATCAGGGATGCCTTGTCCTCGTCGCTGATGCCGGGAGGGGCCACGATGCCGCGCCAGTTGGTGAACACCAGGTCGATGTTGGATTCCTTCAGCGTGGGTGCATCCACGCCTTCGAGCCGCTCTTCGCCGCTGGTGGCCAGCACGCGGATCTCACCGGACTGGATCTGCTGCAGGAACTCGCCGGCACCGGAGGCAGCGAAGCCCAGCTTGTTGCCGAGGATCGCGGGCAGCAGGTCGCCACCGCCGTCGTAGGAGACAAAGTTGACCTTGGTGGCGTCAATGCCCACCGCGCCGGCCAGCTGCATGGGAAGCAGGTGGTCCGGGCCGCCGGGGGAGGAGCCGCCGCCCACGGAGATGGAAGCGGGGTCTGCCTTCCAGGCTGCCACGAGGTCGTCGATGGTCTTGTACGGGGAGTCCTTGCTGACCATGATGGCGCCCGGCTCTTCGATCAGCCGGGCCAGCGGGGTGGTCTCCGTCAGCTTCGACTCGGACTTGTTGGTGTAGCTGGCGCCAACAACGCCAAGGCCCATGAGCATGGCAAGGTCGCCATTGCCCTTTTCGTTGACCACGCGGGCCAGGCCCACGGTTCCGCCGGCGCCGGCGAGGTTGAAGACCTCGGTGTTGCTGGTGATCTTCTCGTCCTCAAGGACCTTCGCGGCTGCACGGGCAGTGGTGTCGTAACCGCCGCCCGGGGTGTTGGGGACCATGATCTGGAGGCCGGTGATGGGGCCGGCGGCGGCGCCGGAGCTTTCCGAACCGGTGGAGCTCTTGCCCGTGGCACCGCAGCCGGTGGCCATCAGGGCGATGCCGGCAGCGACGGCGGCGATTCGCAATGCGCGGATCTGGCGCATGGTGTTCCTCTTCTCTGAAAAACGATCAGCAAGACTGACTGGTGATTCGATGCTAGGTTCCGCCGTGACACCGGTCACTCTTGTGTACGCAGAGAAAGTTGAGTTCATTAAGTTCACGCGTCAGGCAGGCCGTGCTGATCCCAGGCGCGGGCCGCGGCCGGCGGGAGAGCGTCTGAGGTGGTCGGCCCGGTATAGTTCCCGGTAATTACGGCAGGAACCAGGCCGGCATGGGAATCAAAGGGAAGCAACCACAGTGACTCGACGAAGAGGGATGTCCCTCGCGGGGCAGTACCTTCTGCTGCAGTTGCTGATTGTCCTGGCCGTTCTGGTGGCCGTGGTGGCCATTTCCCTTGCCCAGTCCGCCGCTACGTTCGAGCGGGTCGAGGGCCGCCGCGCCCTCTCCGCCGCCGAGGCGCTCGGCAGCAATCCGGCCGTCCGCGAGCTCCTGCCCACCGCCGAACCCAGGGCCGGAGCCGCGTTGCCAGCCGTGGCCGAATCAGTCCGCACCGTTTCCGGCTCCTCGCACGTGGCGCTCGCGAAAATGGACCAGACAGTAGTGGCGTCCTCGGACCCCGGTCTGCTCGGACAGCCCCTGGAACTGGGCGCCAGCCGGGTGCTGGAGGGCCGGGCCTGGACCGGCGTGGTGGCCGGCAGCGGCAGCGCCGTCCTTTCCGCCCACGTCCCGGTGCTGGACGACACCGGGAAAATGATCGGGATCGCCTCCATCAGCAGGGACTACCCCACCACGTTGGAGCGGCTGGGCGACGCCATTCCCAACCTGGTCACCTATGTGGGCGTGGCCAGCGTCCTGGGTGTTGCGGGATCCTTCCTGCTGTCCCGGCGCGTCAAGCGGCAGACCCTGGGCATGGAGCCGAGCGAGATCACCGGGCTGGTGGAAAACCGCGAGGCCATGCTGCACGGACTCAAGGAGGGCGTGGTTGCCCTTGACCCGAACGAACGCATCACCGTGGCCAATGACAGCGCGCGGGAGCTGCTGGGCCTGCCGGAGGACTGCGTCGGTAAGAGGCTGAATTCGCTCCCGGTGGATCCGGCGCTGAAGGTGGTGCTCACCCGGGACCAGCCGGACCCGGACCAGCTGGTGCTGGTGGGGGAGCGCCTGGTGGTCCTGAACCGGGTGCCCATCCGGTCCCGCGGCCGCGAAATTGGTTCCGTCACCACGCTGCGTGACCGGACCGAGCTGTCCTCGCTGGAACGGGAACTCGGCGCCACCCGGACCGCCACCGACACGCTGCGCGCCCAGGCGCACGAGTTCGCCAACCAGCTGCACGTCATCTCGGGGCTGATCCAGATCGGCGACTACGATTCCGTGGTGCAGTTCGTCAACGGCGCCACCGTGGACAGGACCCGGCTCAACGACGAAGTCACGGCCAGGATCCAGGACCCGGCCCTGGCCGCGCTGCTGATTGCCAAGTCCAGCCTGGCCGCGGAACGCAATGTCACGCTCCAGCTGGACCCCGCCTCTGCCCTGGCTCCCGTCAGCGATGAGCTCTCGCGCGACCTCGCCACGGTGGCGGGAAACCTCGTGGACAACGCGTTCGACGCCGTCTCCGGGGTTGGGCAGGCGACAGTCCGGGTGCTGGTGAAGGACAGCGGGGACCATGTCACCCTGACCGTGCGGGACAATGGGCCCGGCGTTCCGCCGGAAGCAGTGGAGGACATCTTCCGGCAGGGCTTCACCACCAAGGCCTCCGTCCGGGAAGGCGGCCGCGGGTTCGGCCTGGCCCTGTCCCGCGTGGTCTGCCGCCGGTCCGGCGGCGACCTGACGGTGGACAATGACAACGGGGCGGTTTTCACCGCCCGCTTTACGCGAGGTGTACATCATGATTAAGGTCCTGATAGTCGATGACGACTTCATGGTGGCCAAGGTCCACGCCGGTTTCATCCAGCGGACCCCCGGCTTCACGGTGGTGGGAGCGGCGCACACCGGTGCCCAGGCAGTCGTCGAAACTGAACGCCTGCAGCCGGACCTGGTGCTGCTGGACATCCACCTTCCGGACATCAACGGCCTGGACCTCATGCACCGGCTGCGCGAGGTGGCCCCGGAGCTTGACGTGCTGGTGATCAGTGCCGCCCGCGAAGTGGAAACGGTGCGGAAGGCGCTGCGCGGCGGCATCGTGCACTACCTCATCAAACCCTTCTCCCAGACGGACCTGCAGGAGCGGCTGGAGCACTACCGCATCGCATACCAGGCCCTCGACTCGGCCAAGGACATCGCCGAGCAGTCGGACGTCAACAGGGTGTTCGGGCTGGACAGGAGCGAACGGCCGCTGCCCAAGGGCTGCAGCGTGGAGACCCTGAAGCTGGTGGAGGACGCCCTGAAGGAGGCCGACGGCGACCTGTCGGCTGCCGAGGTTGCCGAACAGCTGGGCACGTCCCGGGTCAGCGCCCGCCGCTACCTGGAGTACCTGAACGATGAAGGCCTGCTCGAGGTGCGGCTGAAGTACGGGGTGGGCCGCCCGGAGCGCAGGTACCTGCTGAAGGCATGAGGGCTCCGGCGGGCTGAAACCCCTAGCGCTCGCCGCCCGTCGTCGGGCCGGGCAGGAACTCGGACGGCAGTTCAGCCACCGGGACGATCACCATGTCCTGCACCTTCCAGTCCATCGCGATGCAGGCCTCGCGGGCCTGCTCCAGCTGCTCCAGGCTGGGCATGCTGCCGGCGGCGGGCACCACGAACGATTCCACGTGGAACACGTGCCCCTCGTCCCGGATGCGGGACCGGGCCTGCTGAGTCCAGGGCAATCCGCGGAGGTAGGTGTCCAGTTGGCGGGCCAACGGGTGCGGTGCGTCGTCGTCGTACGTCATGGCCCTTTTGTCCATCAACGCCGAGACCGCTCCGCGGGTGTTCCGGACGCCGTCATGCAGGATGCTGCCGGAGATGAGGATGGCCGCGGCGTAGTCTGCCCACCACCAGCCCAGCCCGATCCCGGCCACGCCCACCGCGGCGGCCGCGGCTGTCATCCAGTCGGCCTTGTTCATGTCCGCGTCGGCGTACAGCACCTTGTCGTGCAGCTTCTCCGCGAGCTTCATCTTCACGCGGCCCAGCCAGATGGGCGGCCCGGCCGTGAGCACCATGGCCGTGATCATCAGCCAGCCCAGCCAGATGGTCTGGCCGAAGAAATTGAAGCCGCCGATGGTGGGATGCTCGGCGCTGAGCAGGCCGATGGCCGAATCCACGATCAGGTAGGCGCCCATGACGGTGAGGGCCACCCCTGCGACCACGTGGGCGATGCCCACCGCGCGGTGGTAGCCGTAGGGATGGTCCTCGCTGGGCCGTTTGCGGATGACCCTGGCGGCGAGCAGGAAGGACAGCGGCGGCAGGAAGGACAGAATGTCCTCCACCCAGGCGGCCTTCATGGCCTGGGAGTTGCCGAGCACCGCGTAGACCAAGGCGGTGGAGGCTGCCAGGAAGGCGATGGTGATCCACTCATACTTGCGCGCTTTGCGCAGGGCTTCCTGCTGTTCGGGCGGCAGCTCGGTATGGCCGAACCGGACGGTTTGGGTGCTGTTGGTCCCGATCATGCCTGCCCGCTTTCCAGCAGGAACCGGTCCAGCTCAAGGAGGAAGGCGTTTTCGCCCAGCGGGACCAGCATGACGTGCTTGTGCAGGGAGCCGCGGCTGTCGCGGGACTCCGTGTATGGCCGGGTCAGTCCGGCATGGGTGGACCACGGTGTCTTGTCGTCCAGGCCGCCGATCACCAGGTCCAGCCCGCCGTGCTTGAGCTCATCGGCCAGGACCTGTTCGGTGCCCGTGACCCACTCGATGTCCGCCCCCAGCCGCTCAGCGAACCGCTGGACCAGCTCGGCCTCCTTGCCCTCGACCCTGGCCGCGCCGCCGCTGCCGTCCGGAAGCCGGACCCAGTCGCCGTTGGGGCTGGCGCCCACGCGGAGCGTTCCGCCGCGTACCCGGTCCAGCGTCCCTTCCGGGTCTGCCGGATAGCTGGTGCCGCAGCCGGCCAGGGCCAGCAGCGCGGCCAGCAGCAGGAAAAGTACTTTGCAACGCCGCATGCGCAACTCCTTCCAGCTGAAGATCCACCTTCATAATAGACAGCATGCTTATCACTTTGGCGATTCCGGCGCTGGCGGCGCGTGCAGCGTCAGCGCAGCAGGGTGTCCAGAAGCCGTGCGGCAACCCTTGCCGTCCGCCCGTCGACGTCGAAAGCAGGGTTCAGCTCGGCGATGTCCAGGTGCAGGAGTTTGCCGCTGGCGGCCACCTGCCGGCACACGGCGCTGATGACCGGCAGGGGCACGCCGAACGCGGCGGGGGCGCTGACGCCGGGCGCAACGGC
>Ga0307408_100003855_pt1 | contig 10201 bp, 9 predicted proteins | sample 322Cmetagenome_FD_202116 | JGI IMG/M metagenome (GOLD analysis project Ga0307408, IMG submission 202116) | Maize rhizosphere microbial communities from greenhouse at UC Davis, California, United States - 322HYB-C-3 | ecosystem: Host-associated > Plants > Roots > Rhizosphere > Soil | place: USA... | reverse complement strand
CTCTCCTTGTAGTGTAATATTACAATGTCTATCGCTTGGGAATCTATTAACAACAACGACAGGAATAATAATGCTAATAATAATAGTACTAAAGCTCGAGGTCAGCATCGACGTTATCAACCAATAGAAGTATTTTCAAGTGATAGTAGTAGTAAAAACGATAATACGTACGCTCTTAACCAAAAGATCAAAAGTATTTGCAAAGACCTGCTGCCAAGCATACAGCGACTATTCTTAGAGTTTCCAACGGATAAAGATAGAGAGCTGGTAGCTGACTTTCTGCTCGCATGTATACAACAGGAGAACATAGCTCTAGCAACGAAAGAGGCTTACCTGAAATCACTGTTCTATCTATCTGAGCATTTTGATCATAAAAAATCATTTAAAGAAGATATGACAGACAGAGACATAACTGACTATCTGAGCAGTCTGCATAAGGATAGGGCTTTAGATCCGGATCAAGGCTGGATTAATACACACAATCAACGTGCCATGGTGATTTCTAAATTCTTTAAGTGGGTAGCATATCCGCATCTAAGCCCAGAACAGCGAAGAAACAAACTTTCCAAGGACCAATTGCCGCCAGTCCTAAGAGGCTTAACCTTCGTGTCAAAGAAGGGGTCTAAAAGCTCCATTAAAGCTAGAGATATCTGGACTGATGAAGATACTGCCATATTTTTGAAATATTGTGCGGGATGGAATCCTAGGTTGGCATGTTTCCACGCTATGGCTAGAGATACTAGCGCAAGACCGTCGGAAATATTGGCAGTAAAGTTAGGAGACATAGAAATGAAGATGTCAGCAGATGGAAAGTTGTTTGTCCCATTAGATGTTGGACGCTATGGTAAGAAAAAGAAGAGCAGGATTGTGGGGATGACTGACTCGATTAAATATTATCGAGCTTGGCTGCAGCACCATCCAGCCTCCGGTAACTCCGACGCTTTTGTGTTTATCAGTAGAGAGTATAGCGCTAGATATGGCAATAACCCCATATTAGGAGGAGCATTAAGAGCAGATTACAGAAAGTTTCGTACCAAGTATATTCCCACTCTTATGAAAAGACCTGATATCCCACCAGAAGATAAGATAAAGGTTCAACACATAAAGGATAACAAAAAGTGGAATCCTTATGCAATGTGGCATAGTTCAATCACAAGGTTAGCGAGAAATCCAAACATTAACGAGTATACTTTGAGGCAGTATGCAGGATGGACCAAAACTAGCAACATGATAGAAGTATATACTCATGAATTGAAAGGAGAAAGCTTTGAAGATGTAATGATGGCATATGGGATTGAACTCAAAGATAAAAAGGAAACTCAACAGCTGCAGGAAGAACTAGCAGGTAGGATATGTCCATATTGCAAGATGCAAAACCTACCAGATGCACAATTCTGCAGTCAATGCGAGTATACATCAGATCCTGAGGCTTTTCTCAAAGTAAAAGAGGAAGCTGAGAAAAACAAAAAAGAAGCTGAGGAAAACAAAAAGACACTTGAAGAAATCAAATCCAAACATGAAGATACAAAGAAGGAATTAAAGGATCTTTTTGAGAGTAGACAAGAGCAGTTTGAAAAATACATGAAAGATATGTTGGAAGCAAGATCAAAGTTGAATTCACCAGCGGCTGCACTGTTGCGCCTTTATGGTCCAAAGAATGATCCTGCTTTTAAAGCACTACAGGAAATCGTACAGGAAGAAGAAGAGAAGATCAAGAGAGATTTAAGGAATAATGTTCCTACAGTATAGGAACATATTAAAGTTATATAGGTTAAAAAGAAGTTACAATTACAACTACTTTGAGGAAGAATATCGGTTTAACACTTCCTCATTAAGTTCTATCCAAGTAATCTTTCTGCACATTCATACAAAGCAGCCTCTAGAATACAGGAGCAGATTAATTTGATTTGACAATAAACCGCCCGGAGTAGCGACAATATAAGAAAGATAATACCAAGAGAGTTCTTGCCTCAGAGGTTTAAGGTTTTTTATATGAGCCTTTCTGTAATGAGCAAGATAGCAAGAATTGTTGCTAAGGAATTAGCATGTTCAAATTCCGCATATGGTAGAAGCCTGTGTGATACGCCATTTCTCAAATTCATCCCTTTCTGATCAGCGAATTTTACATACAGATACTTTCTAAAGTCTTCTTTCAACAACCTTTTCGTGTCTTCTTTAGTTAGCATTTTACCTAATTCTAAGTCCATTACGTTGTCCTTTTCCTTAATTTGCAGAGGCTTGAATCCTTTGCTACTCAGCAAGTCCCGCAAGGTGGCTTCTACTTGAGGAATTAGAATATGGATAGACGAAACATAATCTTTTGCAAAATGTCTCTCTATTCCATGACTTATCAGTTTTTGCAAATCTCCCTCCAGACCCTTATCAGATAAGAACTTGACGAAATGCTCAGGCAGTATCCTCTTATTGTCTTCTAGCTCCTGCACAGAAGTTGATATGTGCTGGTCTTCTTCTTGGATCTGCGTTTTTAGTGCGGTAACGGTCTGGGATTTGATTATTGACTCTTCATCGTCATTGTATGCTACAGGATACTTTTCTCCTACGATAACATTCGGTAGTGCCAGAGGTAAAGGATGTTCATCCAACTCTTGTTCAACTTCGTCAATGGTCCTACTTACAGACTGTACTGATGCCTCTGCATAATTGAGTATTTCCCTTATCAACTCATACCCGTTACTGCCACGAAACTGTATGGAGGGTTTTAATGTGATTATTTCATCAACATCCATCATACCTATCAAGTTTATGGAGGCAATTTTTTGAGTTACTTTCTCAACTTTTGAGTTGTCGTTTGACTTCCTATACCATTCTATTGATTGTCTGTAAAGAGTGTAGGCAAGAACCTTATTTCCCCCTTGTTTTTTCAGTTCCAAATCAGCATCATCCTCGTAGCATTCTGCAAGCATCCTGTAGATGTTCTGCCTTTCTTTCTCTTTCTGACTGTCTTCGAGTAAATTACAAACTTCCAATGATGCTTCAAGAATCGAACGAGAAAACTTGACATTGTTCATTTCTCGATATGCATTTGATTCATTCCTCAATAATGAAATGAGCTCTGCAGCCTTGTGAGCTGAAATACCTCTTTTAATTTGACTCAGGACTTTAACTACATCTATCATAAAGTGTGGGAGTTTTGCTTCTTTGAGTTCATCTAATAGTCCAAAGGCTTCCTTGATAATTTTATCCCTTTGCTGCGTCCCTTCCTTACCACCAAATAAGCCGTAATATCTGGAAAAATTGAAAAGTGTTACTAAGAGCGAAGTACATTCTTTATGCTTTCTCTGTTCTAAACAGATTTCTATGCTTTTGAATAAAGAGTCTGAAGCATCCTTTAGAAATTTAGGCTCTTGCTTCACTATCCAACAACAAAGTGCATATCGCCATTTGTCATGAATGCAGGGAGTATCATAATAGCATCGTTCGTAATATTCACCGCTCTCTCGATCAGAAGAATCCTTAAAACATTTTATTGCATTCTCGATCATTTCTTTGTCATAAGAAAGAGATGGAACTGAAAGTGAAGGATCCAAAAGTCTATTCATATTGTCTTCAAAGTGTAATGCATTAATTTCAAACTCTAAATGTTTTTTCTCTTCTGTATTGCTACTTCTCTGTTTTATCGCATAACAAAGTTTCACCTTTTCAGTATTATCAAATTCTAATTCATTAAACCTTTGCCATAAATCATCTGTCGATGACATGTTCAAATACCTCTACAATCACCTAGATACCTATAGAAAATTTTGGAGTTGACTGCTCAATGATTTTAACGATGGTATTGCCATAAGCTTCAAAATCAAGAACTGGTTTGCTTGTTACATCATCAACAATAATCATTTCAGCTGCATGCTGCGAAGTATCCTCAGACATGCTCATCAGTCACCACCGTTTTCTAAAAACCTTGTCAAGCTCTAGACTTAGACCATCTCGAATGCCGCTGAGCTATTTCAAGACGCATCGGGGGTGTGATTCAATGCTACTCGAGCTTCTGTAGAATTATTATTATTGGCGCCGGCAAACGGAGTTGTTGCTGCTGCTTCATGTGCTATGAAGGTCCATACAGTTAGGTTAGCAATTAAGCCTGCGATTAAGAGTTTTTTCACTGAAGAACAAAAGGCTAGAATTAAGATACGAATGATAATAAAAGAATGAGGGTAATTAATTACTTAATTAATCACGACTCTACTACTACTACTTTATTACTCGTCTTCCCTTGATCTTATCGTGAGTACTTGGCTCAGCGTTTTCAGACGCAGGGACTGAAGGTTTGCTCACTTTCCTAGTAGGTGTAGGCTTCTCATCTAACTCTAGGTCTTTAGCTTGCTCAGTATCTAGTGGCTCCTTGATCGCTTTTTTATGGCTCATAGCAGAGATACTTGTTGTTTTTTTATGCTAAAAACGTTGTTCACAATAATGTACATATAAGAAAGAAGGAGAAGAAGGCAAACCGGTCTAGAACCGGCTTCTTCTCTGTATGATTATGCGCCGCCACTACTACTGCTGCTGCCCCTAATACAATCAAGGCACCAATAATCTCCATGCCATGATTCGCCGCTGGGACTCAATACTCTAACTTCAATAACCTGCGTTGGGTTTGCCCTTCCACACTTGTCACATTTTCCTTCATAACCAGCAGCTCCTCCCATATAGTGTTATGTGAAATGTCGCAATGATTTATTATACTTTCTTTTATGGCTCTTGTTTCCATTAACACCGTTGAAGATGTATCGACAGGTATACCTGTCTGTTCAAGCCTGCGCCTAGCTCTAGCTGCTTCTAGCTAAAAAGAAGGTGCTAGAAGATTCTTTACGCTGAAGGGGCAGCTTATGGGATCGCAGTACATACGTCCGCATCTTGTGCATGTATTGCGCTGCTTAGCATTTGCAGTTGTGAGTGATGCGGACAGGTATCGGGGTTTTTGCTCGGAGATACAGTGGCTTTCACCCATGGAAATATCATACTCCGGAAAGTTGAGGAGAATTCACATATCTTCTCAATAGTGCTGGAACTTTGAACTGTTCATATTCGACCTAGATGTTTGATTGGTGTTTTTGTTTGAATATGTAGACAGGTATTCGAAATCAATGCCTGAGAGCAACTAATGGAAAAATATATATATTTATAATTCTCTTTGAATGCCGACAACTGTCTATAATCACTGAACACTAGTTTGTGAAATTTAGGCGAGGTGTAATTGAAAACAATGACAACTACAACAACCATAATAGCAGATCGTGATCCAGTAACAAATGTTGGCAGGATCTCAAAGCAAGTTCAATTTGCTCTGTGTAGCTACTGCTTTTGGTGTGCATCATCTTTAGATGGAAGGTTAGGCAAAGTCTGCCCATCATGTAAAGGCAGCACTATCGATTCAATACCACTAACAGGAACGCAGATGTTAGTTGACAATTCTACAGCAAATAGCGTCGAGTAAACACAGAGTTTCAGATCGGTTTCCGCGTACCTGGCTGAATACCATCATCTATTCTTTTTATTTTTGTTTGTTTATCCAGAGTCCAACCGAAATTACATAAAGGAAATATTGTGCAATTGATTCTAGATCCAATATGGATACGTCTTATACCAAGGTAAAGGCATAACCCAAAAGAAGTAAAATACAATAATAATCATTTTTAGATGCCAAAAATTAAGTCCCCGGGTAGATAATGCAGACAGACATCTCTGCACTTCTAGAAAATCTCTAACACTTGTGTAAACGGTAATGGTTTTTATAATGCTTAAAATCATTGACAAATGTACGAGAGATGCTCATTCCAGTAAGATGTTTTACCTGTGGCGGGCTTATTGCAGACAAGCATGCGGAGTATTCAAACCGTGTCAGGACTGGCGAGGACCCATCAAAGGTCATGGACTCTCTAGGAGTGAAACGCTACTGTTGCAGAAGGATGTTCATTTCAAATGTCGACACTATTTACCAGATTATTCCCTATTATGAAGCGCTCAGAAGGCGCATGTTTGAGATCCAGTCTGACATAGAATAATCTTAAACAAATAATAATAAATTATGTCAATATTGAAAACCTCTTATGCCTTCTATCTCCTCAATTCGTGGTAGAATAGTCTTCAACAGCAGAGGAAGCAAGACTATTGAAATTGACGTTGTAACTGACGGCAAATTTATCGGTCGGGCGTGCGCACCCTCCGGCGCATCTGTAGGCAAGTTTGAGGCCCAGAGCTTTCCAGAAAACAAGCCCGAAGAAGCCCTTTCTATGCTGAATGCCAACATCAACAGGTTTCTAGGCTTGCAGGCAGAGGACCTGCAGGCAGTATATGATGTGTTAAGGTCGATAGACAAGACTGACAACTATAGTAAGATCGGAGGGTCTGTAGCTTATGCACTCAGCATTGCAGCTGTTGACTCGGCCGCAAATTCCCTCGGCGTTCCGCTTTTCAAATTGCTAAAACCAAGCAAGCCATACAAGTTCCCGTTTCCGCTTGGCAACATCTTAGGTGGCGGCGCACATGCTGGGCCGGGTACTCCTGACATCCAGGAAATCCTTGCCTGCCCAGTGGGTGCAGAGAATATCATCGATGCGCTTGAGATGAACTTCAAGCTTCACCGTGAGACGCGCAACGTGATAGAATCTCTAGATAAGCGCTTTACCTACGGCAAGGGCGATGAGGGAGCCTGGGCTCCAAATGTGAACAATGACCAAGCGCTTGAAATCATAGAAAAGGCGGTCAGAAACTGCGGCTATACACTTGGCAAGGACATGGCAATAGGTATCGACTTTGCTAGTTCGTCATTCTGGAACGAAGAGAAGCAGCTATACGACTATGCACGTCAAGGCATCAAACGGGATACAGGCGAACAGATCGAGTTTGCAAACAGGCTTATTCAGGACTATAAGCTAATCTATGCGGAAGATCCGATGCATGAGGGCGATTTTGAAAGTATGGCAGTTTTGAATAAAAAAAACCCCAACACGCTGATTACAGGAGACGACATGCTCGTAACAAATGCCGGCAGGCTAAGAGAAGCAGTCAAGTATGGAGCATGCAGCGGCGCAATACTTAAAGTCAATCAGGCAGGCAGCCTGTACGAGGCACTAGACTTTGCTAAGGAATGCAAAAAGAACAACATCAAGATAATAACATCACACAGGTCCGGCGAGTCGACCGATTCGCACATTTCTCACATCGCTATCGCCACAAGCTCTAAGATGCTAAAATCGGGCGTGTTGGGAGGCGAGCGCATAGCCAAGCTAAACGAACTTGTGCGCTTGATAGAATATGATTTAGTGGATGGGATGCAATTACTATAAAATTACTCAATCAAATACACTATCTAAAAAGCGTCCTATCATAGAAGGAGAAATTGGTTAGGCTATATCTTTACTCCATCCAAAGTTTCCTTTATCCAATCTACTAGCCTGTGGTATGAATCAATCCCCTTAGGCGTCAACTTTATTCTCTCGGATCCCTCTTCATCAAGGCTTGCTGCGACAAGATCGCGTTTCAATAACCATTCGAGATACTCCATGAAACGAGGGTAGTTGACACCCAAGAGCATTTGAATATTTGTATTTTTCATCGACGAACCGTTGCTAAACATGATGTCAAGAAAGCGGGCTACTACATAGAGGTCAGGCTTTTCCATTCTTCAATCACAGCGTGTCGATGAAGTCCTTCTTTCGTTGCTCAAAGACTCTCTTCTGTTCTTCGTATTTTGACATTTCATGCTCATAGCTCTTCTTAGTCCTGTGTCTGACATATAGCCAAACTAATACTCCTACTATGATTGCAACTACAAGATTGCTAATGACAACATTTGTGACTACGAAAGCGACTGCGCCAAAGAGTAAAGAATCATGCTTTCTCTTCCTTACTAATTCAGGAAGTAGCGTTACGATCTTTTCTGCCAAGGAAAGAGCCTCCTTCGTGATCCCTTCGCCACCGCCTACATTTGCATTATTCTGCTGCTGTTCGTTCGTCTTCTTTTTCATTTCGGTTATCAGAGAGGACAAGTCCTTCATTCGAGTATCATGTTTTCTCTTTAGGAAAAAGTATGTTAAAATGCCACTGATCAGTCCCGCGGCTGCTGCGGCCCCCACCAACGAAAATTGGAAGGCTAGACTCTGTTGTTCAAAAAAGTCGTCTATCTCCTCACCTTGGCTTAGATAGAAACCAAGGATAGCCGCCGCGCCAACTGCCATTAAGACCAAACTTCCAGTTAAGAACGAACCGGCCAGCCTGACTCGAAATTCTCGCCTTCTGAGGCGCTCTAACCACTTGTCTGAACTTTCAACAATTGAGTTAAGGCTAGACTGTATCTCTTGCCGGCGGTTAGAATCATTTTCCGTGTTATTCATATCTCAAAAAAACCATCCAATTTTTGTCATGCAAGAAAAAATTATCGTGAGTGCTACTTAAGAGAAACGTGTTGACAATACGTGTCGGCGATACGTGGGTTTCTTGTCGTGAGTATTATATTTGAAGCATTATTGGACTAACCGCTCAATTTCAAAATGACTATTAAGGACTTAAACATGAGTGAGTTCTATCTACGCTTGCCACCTGCTAGATAATCGATTTTCTAATAGTCTGCCTGGCTACCTCTGTCGTATATAACCATATTCAGTACGGACGACATCAACGAAGGCGATTTATTCATAGCCAAGATAAGAAGTGCAGAAGGACGCACGGTTATTGACTTGCTACCCATCTGTAAACTCTGCAAGTTACCATACCACGAAACGAAGGGTAGGCGTGCTATCTACTACGAATGCAGGGCGGAGAGTCTCTAACCCTTCTTTCTTTTTTCAGGTGATCCGTTCTCAAATTCAAATTTAGCTGTCTGTGCAAAATTTAGACCCTTAGCGAGCCACGGAACGCTCTAGCGCCATAGTAAGAGGGCGCACTGTTGTGATACACGAAGACATTGCCGTAGCGGCGATCAGCAAAGAGGGCGCCGCCGAGTTTTCTAATATCAGAAGGTGTTTTCACCCAGCTCGACGTCTTCATATCGAAATTTCCAAGTTCCTGCAACTCTCGATAGTGTTCTTCCGTTAAAAGCTCAATGCCCATGGCAGCTGCCATATCAATAGCGTTATTTTCTGGTTTAAATGCTATCCTTGCCTCCTGCCCTTCACGGTCGTAACAAACATTTCTGCGGCCTTTAGGACTTTCCGCTGAACAATCATAAAAAACGTATTCGCCCGTCTTTTTAGCATGACCAACAACATCCGGTTCACCGCCAGTTCTTTCCATTTCATTGAGTGACCGCAGTTTTTCAGTATTAGCTTCCAGCTTTGCTTGTACTTTAGCCCATTCAAGACCTTTATGGCGGTTCATGTTTTTCTCAAAACGGGCTTTCAACGCTCTGAGTAGTTCTTCACGTTGTTCTGATGACAACTCCTTTTTATTGCTATTAATGTTGTTCATGCTTTTATATTACCTCTGTAATAAAATAAAAAATTATGGTGGCGGTAAACAATGCTCTCGCCGATGTAAGTCTATTTCTATTTGTATGAGACAAAGAAATAAGAATACCTCAATCGAGCGCATGAAGGCGCAGAGACCTTTAAATCAAACGCTCGCTATAGCATAGTTGCAGTTTTTCAGACGCAAAAATATTTTTCATAGTTGAGTAGGCTACCTCTGTCGTATGATTTAATTCAAGACTGGGATTAATAGATAGAAATCATTATGCAGAAGAGAAGGAGAAAATAACATGCTTCGCGCTAAGGTAAACGGTCTTTCGGTCGCCTACTAGCGGACAGGTGACGGCCCGGCATTGGTTTTGTTGCACGGATTTGCCGTCGACTCACGGATGTGGAGGCCGCAAATTGAAAGCCTGTCAGATAAGTTCACGGTCATCGCGTGGGACGCACCTGGCGCGGGTCAGTCGTCCGACCCCCCAGAAACGTTAGGGATAGGTGAATGGGCGGATTGTCTTGTAGGGATCCTAGACGCGGCCGGGATTCAACTGGCACACATCGTTGGTCTTTCTTGGGGAGGGATCCTCGCCCAGGAGTTCTATCGGCGCCATTCCGCGCCTGTCCTGTCGCTTGTCTTGGCAGATACATACGCTGGCTGGAAAGGTTCACTCCCAGAACCAATCGTTGAACAACGCTTGGCGGCCTGCCTGCGAGACGCCTCGCTACCGCCCAACAAGTTTGTGCCGAGGTACCTGCAGGGGATGTTCAGTGAGTCAGCGACG
>Ga0307408_100003854_pt1 | contig 10202 bp, 7 predicted proteins | sample 322Cmetagenome_FD_202116 | JGI IMG/M metagenome (GOLD analysis project Ga0307408, IMG submission 202116) | Maize rhizosphere microbial communities from greenhouse at UC Davis, California, United States - 322HYB-C-3 | ecosystem: Host-associated > Plants > Roots > Rhizosphere > Soil | place: USA... | reverse complement strand
GAGTTTAATCTTTCACTATCTCTAATGCTTCATCAAAACCGCTGGTGTGATCACGGATAAAGTCATGATCGAGCATATCATGATCGGCCAGGTATTTTAACATGGCACCGTATAAAGCAGAATCGGTTCCGGGTTTTACAGGCAAATGCAGATCGGCAGTTCTAGCCAATGGAATCATCCTCGGGTCAACCACGATCAGTTTTGCACCATAATCTCTTGCCCTCCAAATCCAGTGAGTAAGTGTTGGAAATGTTTCGCTGATATTGGCGCCGGTAACGATAATTACTTCGGCACGCTCCAAATCTTCAAAACTGTTTGATATACGATCCAGTCCGAATGCTTTCTTATTTCCGGCACCGGCGCTAACCATACATAAACGGCCATTATAATCGAGATTCGCGGTTTTAAGAGCAACACGGGCAAATTTCCCAACCAGGTAGCTTTTCTCATTGGTAAGAGATACGCCAGAAAGCATTCCGAATGCATCATTGCCGTATTTCTCCTGGATGCGCTTAATTTCAGAAACGGTATGTTCCAGCGCTTCATCCCATGGCATACGGGCAAAACCCAATCCTTTCACGCGGCGCAAAGGATACATCAACCTATCGGGATGGTTATTTTGAAGATAACGCTCCACACCTTTAGGGCATAAACGACCTTCGTTATAAGGAAATTCCATCCAGGGCTCAAAGCCTACTACTTTATTTTCCTTAACCAGAAGCTTCATACCGCATTGCATTCCGCAAAAACAGCAATGTGTTTTAACTTCTTTATCCGGTTCATCCCGTCCGGCGAACCCCTCTTTTGGAGGATAATTTAAGCTAGGGCCGTATTTTTCTATTAGTTCCTCTGCCGAAACTGGAAGTGTTGCCATAAAATCTGTGTTGGGAATCTTGTATTCTATTATCCGAAAAGCCTTCCGCCATCCTGACGGGCTTTTAAATGCGCCATGGCTAGCCTTGAACGTTTTCCTTCAGGACTTAAATCCAGGTGCGAGGTACCGTCCTGTCCGCTAAAATCAAACCCGAGCTCTTTGGTAACCTGTTTCAAATCATCAATATGCATTTGCGTTGCAAACTCCTCGCCCGTATGCGGACAAACAGCCATACCACGCTTCTCTCCTTCTCTTTTATAAATATGTGCCCATAACTGAGCAGGTCTTTGTATGATATGGAAAAACTTCCCGAAAGGAATCCAAATCAGGAACATAATTACGGTAATGGCATGCGTTACAGCCATAAAATCGTAAGCAAAACCTTTCATAAACTCATAGCTGTAGGTTAATCCAAGACCAGAACCGGCAATGGCAAACAACAGAATGAGTGGCAATAAATCTCCTTCGAACGACTGTGTGGCAATTAATCCTGGTTTGGTAAGCCGGCGGCGCATAAAGAGTACTACTCCAATAATCACCATCCACGAAGACCAGTTAAGTGCATGAAACGTAAAGAATGCCACTACTGATCCCAACTCAAATTCCATCATTTTAAAGCCAAAGAAATGCGCTTCGTACAATCGAATGCTATCGGGATGCAGGCTTGACCCTCGTTTTAGCGTAAAATGTATCCAACCGAAAGTTAAAGGAAAAGTTATAGCAAATGCTAATGTGCAGCCAAAAGCCATCAAAAAATGCCCCAACCAGCGTTCGCGGCCGCGGTGATAAATAAATTTCTGAAAGGCTAGATTTTGAACGGCATCCTTTGCAAGGAAAGCCATGTGAGAGAAGAAACGACCATTAAATATCAGTTGAATGCTTCTGCGAAAATACATTTTAGTTGGCGGCCTCTGCAACCATACTGAGTATCTGTATACTACCCCAAAAAAGGCAAATACGGTACCGAATAAGTATGCTACCAGCGCTGCGTCAAAGTTTTGAAGTTCGCGAGACCCGTAAAACACTAATGCAATGGTAACGAGTGTTACTATTGTAGCATTTAACAGCGCCTTCTTATTCAACCCAAATATTGCCTTTATCATATTATTCAATCAAAATAGACACAAATCAGCCGCAAAAATATCAGGAAAATCACACTTTCCACACATTTTTCTATTTTTTTGACAAAATAAGTTTTAAACAATAGAATTTTTCGACAGCTTTTAGGATTAAAAATAGAAAAAATTCAGTTTTATTTCAGGTCAACATCAAATCAAATAGATAAAAAACCAAAAGCACTTCTCAAAACTTAAAAATTTCGCATCAAATAACTTAATTAAAACAAAAACAGAGGCACTATCTCTAAATAAGGCGACTTTATCGAGGTAAAAATTCTAAAAGTAGGAGAATATGAAATACTGGCAATTTGTGTGTTTGGGTTAGATTGCCGGGTATGGAGATTTAAGGTTTCTTTTTTCTGAAAATTCGCGACATCCTTTTTAATAGGGAAAGCTAAAATCAACATTCATGGTATCTGACGCGCTACTTTCCACTTCCTTCCTTTGAAAAAATTAATTTATTTCTTGGTTAAAGAATCACAAATCAAATTTGCAATAAGCTCTTTCAACAAAACCGGCATGGCAAACAAACAATTGTAACTGACTCATACTTTTTTAGTCCTACAAAAGGCGATTTGCGCGCATTAAGGGTACTTATACCAACGAAATGGAAATCTATAACAAACATATGCAGCTGGAAATGGAGGAATGGAAGAAAAAAATGCTCCGGAAGCCTTCCTTTACGGATAAACTAAGCAAGGGATTTCAAGATAAGGTGAACCAGATTATTCCGGAAAAAGTGCACGAAACGATAACAGCCCTGATCAGGCATATGGTGCGGGCGGTGCTTTTTGGTGCAGAGTTTATCAGTAAAGATCCACTTGAAAAAGGCTCTTTGTTTTATAGAGAATCTTTGATTAAAAACCGGCTGGAGTTTTATAAGAAAACCGCTGCAGCCGAGGGTGCCGTTACTGGTGCCGGCGGTATTTTAATGGGCTTGGCAGATTTCCCTTTGCTACTGGCAATAAAGCTCAAATTTTTATATGAGGTGGCTGGCTTGTATGGTTACGATCTGAAGAATTACAAAGAACGGATCTACCTGCTTCATATTTTCCAATTAGCTTTTTCGAGCCAGCACCAACGGATTAATATTACCCAGCGAATTATTAATTGGGAACAGATTGCACAGGAACTCCCCGAAGATATAAAGGCTTTCGATTGGCGATCTTTTCAGCAGGAATACCGCGATTACATCGATTTGGCTAAACTGGCTCAGTTGATTCCTTTTATTGGTGCAGCGGTTGGGGCAGTGGTAAATTATCGATTACTGGACCAGTTGGGGGATACGGCCATGAACGCCTATAGGCTGAGGTATTTTGATGAGAAGAAAAAGTTTCCCGTTTAGGGTTTTTCGAAAGTTCCGGGAGCCCGGCTTATTTTTTTCAACATTTTTTTGTGAAGCAGATAGCTTGAGCTGCTTGAATGCGTTCCAGTTTAATCCTTATATAAGGCAATGTTTGAATCTTGTGTTGAAGCACTAAAACAATAATTTCATTTTCGCCCAGTGTATGTCCGATAACGAACACTCCGGCTCATTAAAAAACCAAAACACTACTCATAACCAACACCTTACGATTATGGCACAACATTTCATTAGATTCTGGCAAGCAAATAAAAAGTGGACAGAGTACTCCCAAAAAAAACATGGACCCAAAAACGGCTTTTAACGATAGCCGGAATTATCGGTGTTACGGCATTGCTAAGTGGAAGCTATTTCCTTAGTCCGCGAAAGGGCTCTTTAAATGTAGAAGCCGAGCGCTTAACCATTAGCGAAGTTAAGCACGGAAGCTTTCAGGAATTTATCCCGGTAAACGGAATTGTGATGCCCCTTTCGACCATTTATCTGGATGCACTTGAAGGCGGACGCGTAGAAGAAATTTATGCTGAAGATGGTTCTGTTTTAAAAAAAGGCGACGCAATTTTACGACTTTCCAACACCGACCTGGAGCTGAGCCTTGTTAACCAGGAAACGCAGGTTTTTAATTTGCTTACGCAGATGCAGATTTCCAGAAATGCGGCTCAAAAAAACACCATCGACCAGCTTAACCGCATGGCAGATGTGGAAAAGGAATGGAAGGAAGCGGAACGTTTGTATCTGTTGAACAAAACTTTATATGATCAAAAGGCTATTGGGCGACAGGAATTCAGACAGTCGCAGATTGCTTATGATTACCAGGTGAAGCGCAAAAAGCTTACCGAACAGGTGCTAAAAAAAGATTCGCTCTCTACGCAGCAGGAACTGGAGCAAGGCCGGCAATCGTACGAAAGAACACAGAATGCCCTACAGCTAATGCGAAAAAAGGTGAACGATCTTGTTGTAAGAGCTCCCATCGGCGGACAATTGACATCTTTGGATGCAGAAGTTGGACAATCGAAAAATCAGGGCAACCGATTGGGACAAATTGACGTTCTTAGCGGCTTTAAAGTTAGGGCAGAGATTGATGAGCATTATCTTTCGAGGATCTACAGCGGACTTTCCGGCGATTTCAATTTTGATGATAAGCTTTATAAGTTGAAAATTGTAAAGGTTTTTACGCAGGTAAACAATGGTCGTTTCCAGGTAGATTTGAAGTTTGAAGGATCGGTACCGAAAGGCATCCGTCGAGGACAAACCTTGCAGGTGAGACTTGCTTTAAGCGATGAAACCCAGGCGCTGTTGCTACCCCGGGGAGGCTTTTACCAGCAAACCGGCGGAAACTGGATTTTTAAACTGAGCAGTGATGGTAAAAAAGCCTATAGAACTGGAATTCAGCTGGGCCGACAAAACCCCGACTATTATGAAGCGACGGATGGATTAAAAGCTGGAGATAAGGTGATAACAAGTGGGTATGAAAACTATGGGGAGAGTGAGGAGCTGACAATTAGCGATTAGCTGTTCCCTAAAAATATCAGCTTTGAAACTTGCAAAGGGCGTTTACTCTTCAATAAACTTTTGAAAGAAAATATTTGATGACAAATAGCCGTAACATCGGAGCGGGTTAGCCTTTCTCTCCCTCTGGAGAGATACAGAAGGCAGAGAGGGTAGTCAGCTATGCTTTTAAAAGTAGCCGGTTACATATTTGTCATTAACGCGAGGATAGACCTTAGCCAGTTGCATATAAAATGCCCGGCATTGCCTCCTAGTTTCATTAGATTATAACAAAATTTACAAACAAAACAATCAAAACAAAAGACACTAAAACCTCACACCCGATACCCGAAAGAATATGATCAAGATAACCAACCTCGAAAAATTTTACCGCACTGACGAAGTGGAAACGGTAGCCTTAAACAAAACATCTCTTGAAGTAAAAAAAGGCGAGTTTGTTGCTGTGATGGGCCCGTCGGGATGCGGCAAATCGACTTTGCTGAACATCATCGGATTACTCGACGATCTTGATAGTGGCAGCTACCTTTTTAATGATATTGAGGTAACGAACTTTAACGAGCGGAAACGTTCTGATCTGCGCAAGCACAATATTGGTTTCGTTTTTCAAAGCTTTAACCTGATTGACGAACTTACGGTATATGAGAATGTAGAGCTTCCGCTGATCTATACCAATGTACCTTCTTCTGAACGTAAACGCCGTGTTGAGGCCGTGCTGGACAAGGTGCAAATCATGCATCGTCGTAACCATTTCCCGCAGCAATTATCCGGCGGACAACAGCAGCGTGTTGCCGTTGCCCGTGCCGTAGTAAACAATCCCAAACTAATACTTGCCGATGAGCCAACGGGCAATCTTGATTCAAATAACGGTAACGAGGTGATGCAGCTCCTTACCGAACTGAACGAACAGGGCACTACTATCGTGATGGTTACCCACAGCGAACATGATGCAAGGTATAGTCACCGCATTATTCGGATGCTGGATGGGCAGGTAGTGCTGGAGAATGTGTTGGTGTGATATTAGTTGATCGGGCTCAGATAATAAAACAAGCATGCTAAAACACTACATAACTATCGCCCGGCGAAACCTGTTAAGGCATAAAACTTCCGCCGTCATCAATATCAGCGGGTTAACCATCGGCATGACAGTAGCACCAAGGAATTTGGCATACGCAAAGTACTGGGCGCAAACACTATGGATTTATGGAAACGCATGTTTTTATTTGAAGTCGGATCGCAGATCCTACGATATTGCTTCGGGATTACAAATCCCAAAGAGCGGGGGACTTGCGAAGAGCGGCTTAAAAGTAACAGTTCCTTACATAACGGGCGCACCAAAAAAAAAGACGGTGTCTTTGCCAAACACCGTCTTTTTTCTAAAATGTTATTCAACTATTTACGTGTCACTTCATTTTCAGAAGGCTACGTAATTACAGTTAATGAAACTTTACGGCTGCGCCAATCCATAACCATTGGTAACTTTCCCTTTCGATTTGGAAATAGTTTCGGCTGGGATAGGCCAGTAATATCTTGGAGGATCTCCTGCGGATGTTATTCCGGAAAGAAGATTTCTTTTATAAACTGCTTCGCTGGTGGTTAGATCAATCCCCCAATTGGTTCTAACATAGCCCTGGGTTTGCAATGCAAGCGCCTCCGGACTACCCGGAACAATATAGCGGAACAATCCCTGGATGGCCACATTTAGAGTAGTTCCTGAAACCTTTGAGGCTACAGCCGTAATCGTCTTGTAATTATATTGCCCTCTCCAGGCTGGATAAAGAGCAGCGTTGGTAGTATCTGTACAATCGAAAGTTAATGGGTTAGTTAAGGTAACCTTTTTAGTCCAGATGTAAGCAGGGATTTCATTACCATTCGCAAAGCGATGATAGCCTTGAGTTCTGATATTACTGATCATTGTTGCCATTTCCTGCTGAACAGCAATTGCTCTTTCAGAGAAGTTACCTGAGCGTATCAAATCCCAACGGCGGGTTCCTTCACCAAGTAACTCTAGTTTACGTTCTTGCATCACAGCGTCTTTCAGGGCCTGACCAGTTAAAGCTCCTATGCCATGCAAGGTATTGCCATAAGCTCTCTGGCGAATTTGGTTTACTAAAGCCACAGCATCACTCTCGCCTAATTCAGCTTTAACTTCTGCCAACATTAAAATCACATCGGCTATTCGCAACATGGGCCAATTCATGCCTGAGTTTCTTTGAGCAGCAACATATGGCGGATTCATGCGGTTCTCATCCCATTTATTGGTTGAAATCCCTCCCGCAGTTTTACTTCCGGGAACAAAAGTTAGCATCTTTTCATTGCCATCACCATTGCTGCCAGTAACAGTCACTCCAGCATCTCTTCGTTTATCTACATTGTCATATTCTCCGTAATAAACGGTAGGAAGAATGCGAAGAGCTCCGAACGTTTTGGTGGGAGCGGCATTGGAACTACCGCCGTCTGATGGCCTGCCGAAAGCATAAGGATATTCGCTGGTGGTGGTAAATTGTCCACCTTGTATATTTCCCAGTTCAAATAAAGATTCAGGACTTACCTGCAAATCATGGAAATATTGAAAATGCCTTTGAAATGGGTTATTGGCAACGGTCCTTGTGTCCGTAGTAATTAATCCTGCCGATCCCTTATTATCAATAGCTTTCTGAAAATAAGTTTTAGCTATCTGGTAGTAATTAAGATAATCTGACCGACGGGCATATACGCATTTGTTGGCTTCATTACCTTTTTTCGTAAAAGTCAAACTTCCGTATAAATCAGGCACATCAGTACGTATGGTTTGATATCCTCCAGAATAAAGTGCTATCTGTCCGATTAAGGCATTACAAAACGTCCTAGAAAAACGTTCTGCATTTATACCACCTTCTCCTATTTTGTACATCAGTGGTTCTGCTTTTTGAAGATCTTCGATTAAATTATCATAAATAGTAAAACGAGATGTTAAGGAATAATCTTCAACATATTTATTTTCAAATCCATACGGAACATCTCCAAAATGCTTAACTAACTCAAAATAGCAAAAAGCCCTCATTGTTATTGCTTCCCCATACAGCTGAGTCCAATCAGAAATTCTACTGTTAGCAACGTCGTCTATATAAGCGGGTTTAATTGAGATAGCAAAAGCTATCTTAGCAGCCTGGGCAAGTGTTGCATAAAGGCCATTAAACCCTCCTGCGCTCGCATCAACAGGTAACTGATCGGATCGTAAAATAGCATTCAGGTTATTACTGGAACCATCCTCAGGGTAATATTCGGCATCTGATCCAACAGGATCATTCCACCTATAACCTCCCATTACACAATTCTGACGATAATTTGCATAACACCAGGAAAGTGTTTTAAATGTTTCTGTTGGGGTGCTGGTAACAAACACATCATCCAAACTGGACGGTGATCTTGCATCCAAATAATCTTTTTTGCATTGAGTAAGAGTTAGACACAAGGCAATTGCTGTGATATATTTAAAGCTTTTCATTTTTTGTGTTTTAACGATTAGAAATTAACATTTAGCCCGGCAACAAAAGATCGCGCTCGCGGGTATGCTCCATAATCCAGACCTTTAGTAGGATAGGGATAAGTACGATCTGCTGATTCGTTAACACTCACCTCCGGATCCAAGCCACTATATCCCGTAACAGTAAATACATTGTAGATACTGCCATAAATACGAAGGTTGCTTATTCCCAATTTTGAGGCAAATAACTTCGGAACGGCATATCCTAATGTAAGCGTGTTTAAACGGAGAAAGGAGCCATTTTCAATTCCGAGAGATGAGGCAACACCGATCTCATTATAGGCCAGAGGCAAAGAAGAGTTTTCATTTGCCGCAGTCAACTGCTCCGGCGTTTTTAACCGTACAAGCTTTCCGTCAACAACATCGTAAATTTTATAGGAGTTGTTCACAATAGCCAGCTTGTTTTCATAAACACCAGCTTCTTTTGGTCCGTACAGCGAAGCAAGTTTATTTGCATTATAAAGTTTATTGCCATAACTCCAATTAAAGTTTAATCCTAAATCAATGCTCTTATAACCAACGTTAAAATTGACACCACCTGTATGGCGAGGGTTCATATTCCCAATTACTGAAATATCTTTTTCGTTTATCACGCCGTTATCATCTAAATCCCTATACTTAGGTAGCCCAGGGTAAGCAACCTGGGTTGAGGGGCGGTCGCTTGTTGTAATTCCGTGAACAACACCGTAAAAAGTGCTAAGGTCGGCAACTCCAGCCTTCAAGGTGTACACACCATTGTTGTAGTTAAAATCATCAGGGGTATAAAAACCTTCGTAAGTTAATCCCCTAACCTGCCCAACAGGCTGACCTTTTACCAGAACATAATCGAAGGCAGGATAAGTAGCACTACCAGCCCAACTTGAACCATAGAGTCCGGTTACATTGTCTGCAAGCTTGTCTATATTATTCTTGTTGAAATTAATATTACCGCCTACAGCAACTCGCCAATCCTTGCTTTTGAAAATTGTTCCGGTAAGTGAGATCTCAACTCCTTTGTTACTTGTTTGTCCGATGTTAGCATACGTTTTTGTGAAACCGGTTATTCCCGGAATAGTGGTTAGCATTAACAGATCTTTAACGGTATTATGGTATAGCTCAACTGTACCAGATAATTTATTCCCAAACAAGCCAAAATCTGTCCCAATACCTCGTGTAATGGTTGTCTCCCATTTCAAATCAGGATTGGCCAAGGTTGCATCCACCTGATATGCAGATTGATATTGATGATTAACAGCGTACTGAAGTCGTTGATCAGTTGTAGACCCCCAAAATTGTGACCACTTGTTAGCATCAATTGCATCGTTACCAGATTCACCATAAGATGCTCGCAACTTTAAGTTACTTAACCAATTAATACCCTTCATAAATGGTTCATCTGATACTCTCCATGCAACAGCCGCTGCCGGGAAATATCCCCATCGATTATTCGGCGTGAATCTGGAAGAACCATCAGCTCTAAATGTTAAAGTCACCAAATACCGGTCTAACAAAGAATAATTGGCTCTTCCAAAGAACGAATAAATACGGTTTGGTGTATTTATGCTGGAAGCCAAAGATGCAGTACCCTTCGTTTTATCATATTGGTTAATTTGCCCAAAGGCAGTTTCCTTATCGAAGTTTGAAGGGAAATAGTTTGCCTGTACAGACAGACTTGTGCCACCCGAATTGGCAACTTCCTGACCAGCTAAAACTGTAATTTTATTAGCCTTATCGAAACTATGCTCATAACTCAATGTGTTTGTCCAACGCATTGCCCAACTATCTGTTTTGCGATAATCAACAGCGCCGGCATAAAGTTTTTCACCGGTTGCGTCATCC
>Ga0307408_100003853_pt1 | contig 10203 bp, 10 predicted proteins | sample 322Cmetagenome_FD_202116 | JGI IMG/M metagenome (GOLD analysis project Ga0307408, IMG submission 202116) | Maize rhizosphere microbial communities from greenhouse at UC Davis, California, United States - 322HYB-C-3 | ecosystem: Host-associated > Plants > Roots > Rhizosphere > Soil | place... | reverse complement strand
TTGTTAGTAAAATTATCAGCTAATATTTTTAATTTTTGGTCTAATTCTTTAGATATTTCTTTTTTTGTTAAAATTTCATTTAAAATTTCAGAATGATTATTTTTAATAAAATTTAACCATGAAGTTTCAAAAACAGCAATTTTATCTACTGAAATTTTATCTAGAAAACCTTTCACTCCTAAAAATATTACAACAATTTGATCTTCAACAGATAATGGAATATTTAAATCTTGTTTTAACATTTCTGTTAATCTTACCCCTCTATGTAATTGCTGTTGAGTTGTTGCATCTAAATCTGAACCAAATTGTGCAAAAGCTTGTACTTCTCTGAATTGCGCTAATTCTAGTTTCATTGTACCAGCAATTTGTTTCATTGCTTTAATTTGAGCTGAAGAACCAACACGACTTACAGATAAACCAACACTAATAGCTGGTCTTTGACCTTGGTTAAATAATTCAGTTTCTAAGAAAATTTGACCATCAGTAATTGAAATAACATTTGTAGGAATATATGCAGAAACATCACCAGCTTGAGTTTCAATTACAGGTAATGCTGTTAAAGAACCACCACCAATTTTTTTATTCATTTTAGCAGCCCTTTCTAATAATCTTGAATGTAAATAGAAAACATCACCAGGATAAGCTTCTCTACCAGGAGGTCTTCTTAATAATAATGACATTTGTCTATAAGCTACAGCTTGTTTTGATAAGTCATCATAAAAAATAACAGCATGTTTACCGTTATCTCTAAAAAATTCACCTAAAGCACAACCAGTATATGGAGCTAAAAATTGTAATGGGGCTGAATCAGAAGCAGTAGCTGCTACAATGATTGAGAAAAACATAGCATTTTTTTCTTCTAATGTTTTTGTTAATTCTGCAATAGTTGATCTTTTTTGACCTACTCCAACATAAATACAATATAATTGGTTTTCTAAGTCTTTTCTTAAATGTGGTTCTTTTTGATTTAGAATAGTATCAATAGCGATAGATGTTTTTCCTGTTTGTCTATCACCAATAATTAATTCTCTTTGACCTCTACCAATAGGAATTAAACTATCAACAGCTTTTAAACCTGTTTGTACTGGTTCATTTACTTTTTGTCTAGGCATAATACCTGGAGCTTTAATTTCTACTCTACTTGAAAGTTTAGTATTAATTTGACCTTTACCATCAATAGGTTGACCTAAAGCATCTACTACGCGACCTAATACTTCTGAACCCACAGGAACACTTACAATTGATCCTGTTCTTCTTACAAAATTACCTTCTTGAATTTCTCTATCATTACTAAAAACAACTACACCTACAACATCAGGTTCTAAATTTAAAGCCATACCTTTAATATCACCATTATTAAATTCAACCATTTCTCCTGCTTGTATTTTTGTTAAACCATAACATCTAGCAATACCATCACTCATTGATAAAACAATACCTGTTTCTTGTAAACTTTTTTCATCTTTATATTTTCTAATATTTGATTCAAGGATATATGATAATTCAATAGCCATTAAAAAAATGGTTATTAAATTATCATATTTATACCCTTTACGAGAATTGAACTCGTGTTTTTGCCGTGAAAAGGCAATGTCCTAACCTCTAGACTAAAAGGGCTTTAAAAATAATAATTTAAAAAATTATTATTTTTTTAGAAAAAATATGAAAAATCTATATGAACTAAAATTTTCGAAACGCTTTCATGCATACAACTTTCAAATATTTTAGGATATAAACCTAATAAAAAAATATTTACTATTAAAATTAAATGTATTAAAAATTCACGGTAAGTTAAATCATAATATATTTTTAGATACATATTTTGAATATTACCGTAACATATTCTATTATAAAATAATAATGAATAAACACCTCCTAAAAACATTCCAACAGTTGCAAAAATAGCTGTAGTAGTATTATCTTCAAAAACACCTGTTAATATTAATAACTCACCTACGAAACTACTTGAACCTGGTATTGACATATTGGCTAATATATAAATAAATAAAGCAATACAAAATAAAGGCATTGTATGTGCTAATCCACCATAATAGTTTATAAAACGAGTATGGTATCTATCATATAAACAACCAATAGAAAAAAATAAACCACTTGATACTAAACCGTGACTTATCATTTGAATAATACTACCTTCTAATCCTTGTATTGTTAATGAAAAAATACCTAAAACAATAAAATTCATATGAGCTACAGATGCATAAGCTATAATACGTTTTAAATCAGTTTGTCTTATTGCTGTTAATGAAGCATAAGTTACTGATATTAAACATAAAAGTAATACATAAGGAGTAAAATAAATACTTGCTTTAGGAAACAATGGTATTAAAAAACGAACCATACCATAAGAACCTAATTTTAATAAAATACCAGCTAATAGTACAGAACCTGCAGTAGGAGCTTCAACATGAGCCTCAGGTAACCATACATGAAAAGGCAACATTGGCACTTTTACTGCAAAAGATATAAAAAAGGCTAACCAATATAATTTTTCATAAGAAAAATTTAAGTTACTATAATATAAAATTTGATAATCTGTAGTTCCTACTGTTAAAAATAAATGTATAATAGCTATAAACATAAAAAGAGAACCTGCTAATGTATACATAAAAAATAAGTAAGAAGCCTTTATTTTTCGTTCTCTTGAACCCCAAATACCTATGATTAAAAACATAGGTATTAAAACACTTTCAAAAAATATATAAAAAATAAATAAATCTAAAACACTAAATGAAATAATTAGACAAAATTCTAATATAAAAAATAAAATAAAATATTCTTTAACATTTTTTGTTATTATTTCATAGCTTATTAGCATACATATTGGTATTAAAAAGGTAGTTAAAATTATGAAAAAAAGCGAAATACCGTCAATACCTAAATAAAAATACATGTTAAATTGATTTATCCAATCTATTTTTATTAAAAATTGAAAATTGGAAGTTGATTTATCAAATAATATCCATAAAGGTAAAGACAATACAAAAATTAAAAAAGACATAAAAATACTAAAATTTTTTATGTCTTTTTCATTTTTTAAAAAGAACAACACGATAGTTGCTATTATTGGTAAAGTAAGTAAAATTATTAACATATATTCTGTAAACATAATGAATTGTTAAAATAAAAATATAAAAAGGCGAATAATGGGATTTGAACCCATAACGTTCAGACCCACAATCTGATACTCTACCTTTAAGTTATATTCGCCTTTTTATATTTTTCTTAAATAATGCATAAAATTTAAAAAAATTTTTATTAATGTAATATTTAAATATAAGTTGGAACTAGTCATCATCTCTTTTAATTTTAAATATGAATATATATTTTTATCTAGTATTAAAAAAATAGGTTCTATTTTTTTAAAACTTATCATATTATTAATTAAATCTAAATATTCATTACCATAAATTATTAATAAAGGACCTTGTCCTTTTAAATTAATAAAAAAATTATTAGTAATATTTTGTTTTAAAATTGAAAATTTATAATTTAAATTTTTTAATTTTTTTTTCATTAATACCATTTCATTTATTGTAAGATCATTATAACGAAATATGTATATATATTTGTAATTTTGTTTGATATTTTGTAATTGATTTATTTTATTTTTTTTAAAAAAACTATTTTTCATTTTATTATCGATCAATTTCACCAAAAACGATATCTTGTGTTCCTATAATAGTAACAACATCAGCTATCATATGATTTTTAGACATAAAATTTAAAGCTTGTAAATGTGCAAATCCTGGCGATTTAATTTTACATCTATAAGGTTTATTAGTACCATTTGAGATTAATAATACACCATATTCACCTTTAGGAGCTTCAATTACTGTGAAAGTTTCACCACTATTAACTGTTATATTTTCAGAATAATATTTAAAATGATGTATTAACGATTCCATTGAATTTTTTAATTGAATTCTGTTAGGATTTGTTATTTTTTTATCATCTAATTTTATAGGACCTTCAGGTATTTCATTTAAAACTTGTAAAATTATTCTAATAGATTGTCTCATTTCTTCAATTCTAATTAAATATCGATCATAACAATCTCCATTAGTACCAATAGGTACATCAAAAACCATTTTATCATAAACTTCATATGGTTGGGTTTTTCGTAAATCCCATGTTATACCAGAACCTCTTAACATTACACCACTAAAACCCCAATCTAAAGCATCTTTTGCTTTTACCACACCAATATTAACTAATCTCTGTTTCCAAATACGATTATTAGTTAACATTTCTTCAATTTCATCTAATCTTGTATTAAATTGACTACAAAAAAGATAAATATCATTTAATAACCCTTTAGGTAAGTCTTGATTAACACCTCCAGGTCTAAAATAACTTGAATGCATTCTAGCACCAGAAACTCTTTCATAAAATTCCATTAATTTTTCTCTTTCCTCAAAACCCCAAAAAAAAGGAGTCATAGCTCCAACATCTAATGCATGACAAACAACTGCTAATATATGATTTAATATTCTTGTTATTTCTGAAAAAAGTACTCTAATATATTGAGCTCTTAAAGGAATATTACAATTTAATAATTTTTCTATAGCTAATACATAAGCATGTTCTTGACACATCATTGAAACATAATCTAATCTATCAAAATAGGGTAAAGCCTGCAAATAATTTTTATATTCTATTAATTTTTCAGTACCTCTATGTAATAAACCTATATGTGGATCAGCTTTTCTAACAACTTCACCATTTAATTCTAAAATCAATCTTAAAACACCATGAGCTGCTGGGTGTTGTGGTCCGAAATTTATTGAAAAATTTTTTATTTTTTTTAATGACATCTTATATTAAATTTTATAAAATTTTAAGAATGAAAATATTGAAATCAATATTTTATAGTATATTTACCAAAATATAGCATATATAGTAGATAAGTATTTTTCATAATATTTATTTACTTAAATATAAATAAATATGATTTTACAAGAAATTTTTAATAACAATTTTGAGCTTTTAATCCCAGAATTTTTTTTAACTACTATTTTATTAATTTTATTATTATTTGGAGTATTTTATAAAAAAAATCAAAATAATGAAAAAATTTTGATTATAAAAAATTTAAATACTATAATAATATATTTTTTGTTAATAATTTTAATACTAACATATAACATAGAAAATTTTTCAACAACTATAATGAATGGTGTCTTGATTATTAATAATTTTACTCAATTTATAAAAATTATTTTAATATTAACCGTAATTGTTTGTTTTTTAATTCAACAAAAATATTTAATTCAACAAAAAATTAATTCTTATGAAATTAACATTTTATTATTAATTTCATTATTAGGTTTAATGATTTTAATATCATCTAATCATTTTATAACTTTATATTTAGCTATAGAATTACAAAGTTTAAGTTTTTATATTTTAACAGCTTCACAAAAAAAATCTATTTTATCTGTAGAAGCATCTTTAAAATATTTTATTTTAGGTTCAATAGCTTCAGGTTTTATATTATTTGGTTCATCAATCTTATATATAATATTAGGTTCTTTAAATTTTAGTAATATTTTCTTAATAATATCTAATATAAATTATTTAGAAAATACTGATTTATTAATTAGTATTGTTTATGGGTTTATTTTTATAGTAATAGGTTTATTATTTAAAATAGGTGTAGCACCTTTTCATTTTTGGTTACCTGATGTGTATGAAGGTGCACCTAATAATATTACAGCTTTTTTTGCTATTGTCCCTAAAATAGCTTTTATTGGTGTATTAATACGTTTTTTTTTTGATATTTTTTATCATATTTCATTTTTTTTTGAGATATTTTTTTATATAACAGCTATTTTATCAATGTTAATAGGATCTTTATCAGCATTGCAACAACAAAAAATAAAAAGATTATTAGCTTATAGTTCAATAAGTCATGTAGGTTTTATCCTTATAGGGTTTACATCAAATTTATTAAATAATATACCTTCTATTTTATTATATATTATTATTTATATTATAATGAGCATAAATTTATGGACTTCTTATATTTCAATTAATATAAATCATAAACCTATTAAATATTTAACAGATTTATCAGGTATATATAATATTAATAATTTTATTGCTATTATAATTGTATTAAATATATTTTCGTTAGCAGGTATTCCACCATTAGCTGGTTTTTTTTCAAAACTTTTTATATTTTTTGCTGGTATAAAAAATGGTTATTTTAGTTTAGTATTTTTTGCTGTAATTATAAGTATTATAAGTTCATTTTATTATTTAAAAATAATAAAAATAATTTATTTTGAAAAAATATCAAAAAAAAAATTTTTAAGTAAAATTAATAAAATACAAAGTGTTATATTATTAATTAATACACAAATTATTTCATTTTTATTTTTATTCCCAAATATTATATTAGTAAATTTAAATAAAATATATTTATATTTATTAGTAATATAATATTTAGTTTGGATAGCTCAGTTGGTTAGAGTAAAAGACTGAAAATCTTTGTGTCGGTGGTTCAAGTCCGCCTCCAAACATTCAAAAAATCTATGTATATTTTACGTATAAATTTAAAATCAATAAAAAAAATTAATGGATTAAAAAAAAAACTATTAAAAATAAAAAAATATTATAAATTTAAAAAATTAAAAATAAAAGGAATTTTTAAAGTTAAAAATAAAAATAAGATTTTTACATTATTAAAATCACCACATGTAAATAAAAAATCACGCGAACATTTTTTATATAAAAATTATGTTCAAAAAATAGATTTAAAGTTTATAAATATATTTCAATTATTTAATTTTTTAATTATTTTAAAAAAAACATTATCAAAAAACTTTTTAATTAATATCAAAATTCTTAAAAAACAACCTAAAATATGCTTATAGCTTAATGGATAAAGTATTAGATTGCGGATCTATAAAATGAAAGTTCGAGTCTTTCTAAGCATATTACTCAATTTTTTGAAGTATAGCCAAGTGGTAAGGCCTCCGTTTTTGGTGCGGATAATCAAAGGTTCGAATCCTTTTACTTCAAAAGGGCCTATAACTCAGTTGGTTAGAGTATACGCCTGATAAGTGTAAAGTCAGTAGTTCAAATCTACTTAGGCCCAATGGATAATTAGCTCAATTGGTAGAGTATTTCGTTTACACCGAAAATGTTAGCGGTTCGAGTCCGTTATTATTCAAAACTAAAACTATCTTATTTATTTTAATTATGTCAACAATTAATCAATTATTTTTACAAAAACAAAAAAGATTAGGAAAAAAAAAAAGAAATAAAAGTCCTGCTTTAATAAACTGTCCTCAAAGAAAAGGTATATGTTTAAAAGTATATACTAGAACACCTAAAAAACCTAATTCAGCATTACGTAAAGTTGCTAAAGTAAGATTAACAAGCAAATATACTATTATTACTTATATTCCAGGTATAGGTCATACTTTACAAGAACATTCTATAGTATTAGTAAGAGGTGGTAGAGTTAAAGATTTGCCTGGAGTTAAATATCATTTAGTTCGTGGAAAATATGATTTATTAGGAATTTTAAAACGAACAACATCTAGATCAAAATATGGAACTAAAGTACGAAGAGTTTAAAATAAAAAAATTATTTGTAAACGTATTATTAAAAAAGGGTAAAAAAACAAAATCTGAAAGCATATTTAAAAATATTTTAATTAATTTAAAAAAAATAACAAAACAAAAACCAATTTTTATTTTATTAAAATGTATAAATAATTTAGTACCTAAATTAAAAACTTTTAGTTTACCTAATAAAAAAAAAGGTAAAAAAAAAAAAAAAAAAGATTTATATTTTTTAATATTTTTAAATGAAGATAAACAAATTAAAAATTCAATAAATTGGCTATTTTCTAATTCAAATTTAGAAAATATTGTAAATGAGATAATTCAAACGTCAAAAAAAAAAAGTAAAACAATTAATTTTAAAAAAGATTATTATAGAAATATTAGAAAATTAAAATATAATTGGCACTTTTAATTAAAAATTATTTATGATTAAATAATTAATTATGGAATAAATATAAATATTTATAAATTTAATTATTTTATATGAGAACTTATTATTATATAGACAAAAAAAATTTAAAAATTGAAAAAATACCTAATGTTTTTGGTAATTTTAAACCTTATAACAAAGATTTAAGATTTTTTAAAGAAATTTCAAGAAATACTAAAAATGTACATAAACATCCTTATCATTTAGTAGATCCAAGTCCATGGCCTTTTATTATATCTTTTGGTATTTTTTTTTTTACTTTTGGTATGGCTATGTACTTTAATGGTTATACAGGTAGTTTATTATTAACCTTAACAGGATTTTTAATGATAATTTTTACTATGTATACTTGGTTAAGAGATATTGTAAGAGAAGCAGTTTATGAAGGCCAACATACTAAACAAGTTCAATTAGGATTAAGAAATGGTATGCTATTATTTATTTTTAGTGAATTATTATTTTTTATAAGCTTTTTTTGGGCTTTTTTCCATTCAGCTTTAGCTCCAGTTCCTGAAATCGGTTCATTATGGCCTCCTTTAGGTATTGAAACTATTAATGCTTGGGGTGTTCCTTTATTAAACACTATAATATTATTAACATCAGGTGCTACTATTACATGGGCTCATCATGCTATAATTTATGGTGATAGAAAAAATGCTATTTTAAGTTTAATTTTAACAATATTTTTAGCTATTTTTTTTACCTTAATACAAGGTTTAGAATATGTAGAAAGTACTTTTTCTATTTCTGATAGTATTTATGGTACAACTTTTTTCTTATTAACAGGATTTCACGGTTTTCATGTTATTGTAGGTACAGTATTTATTATAGTAACAACCTTAAGATTAATAAATCATCATTTTACTAAACAACATCATTTTGGTTTTGAAGCTGCTGCTTGGTACTGGCATTTTGTAGATGTAGTTTGGCTATTTCTATTTGTAGCAGTATACTGGTGGGGTGGAAATTAAATATATGATTCATTACAGTCCTTTAGAACAATTTGAAATTTTACCTATATTTAAAATCCCTTTTATATTTACTAATTCAACTTTATTTTTAGTAATAGGTTTAATATTCGTAACTCTTTATTTTTTTGTAAAAAATAAATTTATACCAACAAGATTTCAACAAATTTTTGAAATAATGTTTAATACTACTACTGAATTAACTTATGGTAATATAGGTAAAGACGGTAAACATTTTATACCTTTAATGTTTGTTGTTTTTTTTTTTATATTATTATGTAATCTAGTGGGAATGGTACCATATAGTTCTACATTAACAAGTCATTTAATTATAACATTAACTTTAGCTTTTACTATTTACATAGGATTTAATCTAATAGGTATAAAAAAACATAAATTAAACTTTTTAAATTTACTATTACCTAGTGGAGCAAATATTTTTTTAGTACCTATTTTAGTTCCTATAGAATTAATTTCATATTTATCTCGTGTAATTAGTTTACCAGTACGGTTATTTGTTAATATGATGGCTGGGCATACTTTATTAAAAGTAATTGCTGGTTTTGCTTGGTCAATGTTAAACGTAAATAGTTTATTATTTATGGCACATGTTGTTCCTTTAGTTTTATTAATAATATTAACAGGTTTAGAATTAGCAGTTGCTTTTATACAAGCATATGTATTTACTATTTTAACATGTATATATATTAATGATGCTTTAAATTTACATTAAATTTTTTATAAAAAGGAAAAGTAGCTCAGTTGGTTAGAGTAATAGCTTGTCACGTTATTGGTCGCGGGTTCGAGTCCCGTTTTTTCCGTTTTTATAAAAACCTATAAAAAAAAATTATGTTATTAAATTATTCAAAAATATTTATATTTTTATTATTCAGTCTATTTTTATCTATTTTAATATTTAATTTGTCCTTTTTGTTAGTGAAACAAAAAGATGACTTAGAAAAACTAACTGCTTATGAATGTGGATTTAATCCGTATGATGATGCTAGAAAAGTTTTCGATGTAAAATTTTATTTAGTAGCTATATTATTTATTATATTTGATTTAGAAGCAGTTTTTGTTTTCCCTTGGGTATTAACTTTAAGTTCTAATTTTTCATTAGGTTTTTGGACTATGATTGAATTTTTAGTTGAACTAATTATAGGTTATATCTATATTTGGTGTAGTGATGCTTTAGAATGGGATTAA
>Ga0307408_100003852_pt1 | contig 10204 bp, 8 predicted proteins | sample 322Cmetagenome_FD_202116 | JGI IMG/M metagenome (GOLD analysis project Ga0307408, IMG submission 202116) | Maize rhizosphere microbial communities from greenhouse at UC Davis, California, United States - 322HYB-C-3 | ecosystem: Host-associated > Plants > Roots > Rhizosphere > Soil | place: USA... | reverse complement strand
TGCTCTGGTTCATCTCCGTTTCCGTCCTGATCCTCGTCAGCTGGTTGCTGTGGGGTGGCTCGTTGGAGAAGAGCTTCTCTCTTGAGGGCTCGGTCGCGTGGCTGTCCAAGGCGGGACCTTGGGGATGGGCCGCGGGGATCGGCTTGCTGGCCGCGGACCTGATATTGCCCGTGCCGGGGACCGTGGTGATGTCGGCACTGGGCTACGTCTATGGCGTGGCGATCGGCGGATTTGTCTCGACGGTGGGTTGCATCACCGCGGGAGTCTGCGGTTATGGCGTTGGCCGGCTCATCGGCGAGAAGGCGGCTCGGCGGTGGCTCGGCGACGTGGACTTTGAAAAGGGCAAGCTGCTCTTTGCGCGCGGAGGTGGCTGGATGGTCGCGGTTTCGCGGTCACTGCCGATCCTTCCAGAGGCAATCTCGTGCACGGCTGGCCTGGTGCGGATGCCGTTTGGCCGCTTCATGGCTTCGCTGGTGTGCGGCAGCTTGCCGGTGGGCTACCTATTTGCGTGGATCGGTGTCGCAGGGCGCGAAACCCCGGGATGGGCGCTGGTGTTCAGCTTGCTCGCGCCAGCGGTGCTATGGTTGGCGGCGAAGAAGTGGCTTCAATGACCTTCCGGTTGCGGTTGGCCATGGCCGCTGACATTCGCACCGTCGGTGCGCATCAGTGTGAGGAACGTCGCCGAACTCGCGACGCTCACCGCGCCTAACAGCAGGAAGGCCTTGTGAAGCGCCGGCACCAGCAGCTCATGATTCGAGCGATCGATGCTGCCAAGGAAGGCACCGGTGACCAGTGAGGCGAAGGCGATGCCGAAGCTGATCGAAAGCTGCTGCGCCGTGCTTGCGATGGTGCTGGCGTCACTGGCTTCCGAATCGCTGGTGTCCGCATAGGCCAGCGAATTCATCGCGGTGAATTGCAGCGCGGACACACATCCTTGCGCGCTACTGAAAAGCAGGATCGCCCAGACAGGTGTGCCGGGGCCGACCTGCGAGAACGCGGCAATGAGTAAGCCCATCAGCAGGGTGTTTCCCACCAGCACTTGCTTGTGACCGAAGCGACCGAGGATTCGCTGCGTAAGCATTTTCATCCCGATTGCCGCGCCTGCTTGAGGCATCACCAATAGGCCGGCCTGCCACGGCGAGAAGCCCATGCCCAGCTGATAGAGTAACGGCAGCAGGAAAGGCATGCCGCTGATGCCCAGCCGCGTCACGAATCCTCCGGCGACCGACACGCGGAACGTGCGGATCTTGAAAAGATCCACCGGCAGCAGTGGCTGCGGCGTTCTCTTCGCCCGCCACAGATAGGCTCCGATCAGCGCCAGCGAAAGCGCTGCCAATGCGGCCACTCGCGGTGTCTCCATGGAGTGCTCGCCGAAGATTTCCAGCACCCACGACAGCAGGGCGACGCCACTGCCGAAGAGCAAGAAGCCCATCATATCCAGCCGGTCCGCCTCGTGGGACCGGTGATCGGGCATGTACTGCTTCACCAGCCACAGGCCTAGAATCCCGATCGGCAGGTTGATCAGGAAGATCATCCGCCACGGCAGCCAGTGGACGATCAGGCCGCCGGTCAGCGGACCCAGCAAGGGCCCTAGCAGCGCCGGAATGATCACGAAGTTCATCGCTCGCAGGATGCCGGACTTGGGGAAGGTCTTGAGCAGCGCAATGCGCCCGACCGGCATCATGAAGGCGGCACCGACGCCCTGCAGCACCCGCGAGGCGACCAGCATCGGCAGGTTTTGCGACAGGCCGCAGGCCAGCGAGCCGAGCGTGAACACCGCCACCGCGAAGCCGAACACGGGCTTGGTCCCAAAGCGGTCCGCCAGCCAGCCGCTCAGCGGGATGAACACGCCGATAGCGATGGTGTAGCTGGTGAGCACGGATTTCAGGCTCAGCGACTCCACGCCGAGCGACGCCGCCATCGTCGGCACCGCGGTGTTCACGATCGTCCCGTCGAGCTGCTGCATGAAAAGCGCCACCGCCACTACCCACGGGAGGTAGCGGCGGGTCTTCTCAAGGCCGGGATCTACCGGTTCGCCCATCGTCCGCGCCACGATAGCCGGGAGGATTGCCGCGACAACCGGGGATTCCCGCATTGCACGCCGCGCCGGGGTCTTTCAAACTCCCGCGCATGTCCCAGCCGCGCATCGTCGTCAAAGTCTTCCTCTACCAGATCACTCCGCAGATCTGGCGGCAGTTTTCGGTGCCTGCGTCTTTCAATTTCCTCCAGCTCAACGATGCCATCCAGGATGCGATGGGCTGGGAAAACAAGCACCCGCACGAGTTCCGCCACGGCAAGGGCAAGCGGCTGACTGACGTGATCGGTCCCGTCGGCCTCGCTGACCAGGTGCCGAAGGGTGGCGAGTTCCAAGACGAGCTGAAGATCACGCTCGCTGACTTCATCGGGAAGAAGCGCCTGCCGATGCGCCTGCTTTACCGCTACGACTTCGCCGAGGATTGGATCCACGAGGTCGTCCTCGAGAAACGGGAGGACGGCGAGGAAGCTGGTCCGCTGATGATCGATGGCGCCCGCGCCTGCCCGCCGGAGGATTTCGGCGGCGCGTTCCAATACATGGAAGCGCTCCACGGCCAGATCGGCTGGTATCGCGGCGAATACGACCCCGAGGCTTTCAACATCAAGGAAATCGTCTTCGGCGGCAAGAAGCGGAACCCGAAGAAGCGGAAGCTGCTCTAACCGAAAAATTTGGACCGCTAAGACGCCAAGGTCGCCAAGTTTTGGAGGATTTGGGCTTCGGCTCGCCAAAGCGGTCATCACACATTAACCATTGCTTCCTTGGCGCACTTGGCGTCTTGGCGGTTAATTCTGTTTCCTCATGGCAAAAATCGGCGAACGCGCCCAACTCACCATCCTCCGCGAGCAACCTTTCGGCGTTTTCCTCGATGCCGGCGATGAACTCGGCGAGGTGCTGCTGCCGCGCCGTGAAATGCCACGGCATTGGCAGGTCGGCGGCATCGTCGATGTCTTCCTGTATCTCGACTCCGAGGATCGTCCGGTCGCCACGCTGAAGCATCCCAAGGTGATGCCGGGTGAGTTTGCTTACCTCGAAGTGCTCTCGATCACCGGCGTCGGTGCTTTCCTCGACTGGGGATTGCCGAAGGATCTGCTGCTGCCATTCCGCGAACAGAAGGAGCGCGTCGAGCCCGGCAAGTCATACGTGGTCCACGTCCATGTCGATGACGCGAGTGGCCGCATCGTTGCCACCCGGCGGGTGAACAAATTCCTCAACAAGACGCCTGCGAACTATCAGGAAGGCCAGGAGGTGGAGTTGATGCTCTACGGAAAGACCGAGCTCGGCTACAAGGCCATCATCGAGGGCAAGCACTCCGGCGTGCTCTTCGCGAATGAAGTCTTCCGCCGTCTGCGCGCCGGGGAAAAAACCAAGGGCTACATCGTGAAGGTGAATCCCGAGGGCAAGATCGACCTTTCCCTCTATCCTCCCGGGCGTGCTCGCATCGACGATCTTGAAACGCGAATCGAGGAAGAACTCACCAAGCGCGGCGGCTTCTGGGCGATCAGTGACGCCAGCCCCGCGGAGGAAATCCACAAGGCTCTCGGAGTGAGCAAGAAGGCCTTCAAGCAAGCGACCGGCGCGCTGTTCAAGAAGCGCAAGATCACAATCACCGACGAGGGGATCCGGCTGGTGAAGGAGTGAGGGTTTCCTCCACCTGCCGGCGGCTCGACTTCAGCGGAAAGGTTCGGCAAACGGATCCTTGCTGCTGTCGTTGGTGAAGACAGGCACGTCTTCCCAATCGAATTCCCAGTCCCTGAGGCCCTTGCTGATACGGTCGCGAATGGGGTCGGTGATCGGCTCGGTGGTGAAGACCGGCAGGATGGGACGTCCCGATGGCGTCTTCTTGTATTCCTTGCCTTTTTCTTCCACCAGCAGCAGGAATCCGACGACCCCGCCGGGTCGCTCGCCGATGCCGAGATCCATTTCGAGTTCCTCGCCCTTCTTGGCCTGGATCCAGTCCCCGAAGACCAGCGTTCCCATCGGGCCAGGAAACTCCTGATCGGTTTTCGCGGGTTCCCAACGATCTTGGACGGTCTTTTGAATCTCGGGCCGCGCTGCGATCAGGCGGATCTTCCCTTTGATTTGGATGCCGATGTAGTCGTCGGCGGATCCAACAAAGCGGAAGGTCATGTCCTTCGGTGCCTTCAATTTGCCATTGTAGAGGGCGAACCAACCGGAGGGCTTCATCTTGTCCGCGGCACCGAAGAGAGCGGGGCCTTCCTGCGCCGGCCGGTTTGGAATGACGAGCTGGGTCAGGTAGAGGGTGTCCGGGGCCTTGAAGTAGTCGCGGAAAGCACTTTCGCGGTAGCGTTTTTCCTGGAGCTGTATCACCCGCGAGGTGAAGTGCTCGGGATTTCCGGTGTCGTAGTCGGCCACAACTTTGCCCCGGCTGGTTTGCTTGAAGTCATAGAGGTGACCGGCGAGCGCGTCGTAGCGGGCTTCCTTGCTGCCGAAGGGAGTGGTGGCAACGAAGCCCTTGCCGATACCGGGACCGCTGCCCGGGCCGGAGCCCGGACCAGTGCCACTTCCCAAGCCGCCACCATGGCCGCCTCCGGCACCGCCGCCGCTACCCGAGCTGGCGTCGGTCATGGACATCGGCAGCGCCGCGTCGGCGAGGTCGGAAGAAGCATCCGGCAGGGAGAAGCTTGAAGGGCCTGCCACGGCGATCCGTTTCGAAAGGGCCGTTGAGGTCGCCATGCTCTTCTGCGCCTTGATGCGGGTGGCTTTTTGCCCCTCGTTTCCGCCACCGCCACCACCACCGGGAAGGAAATCGAGCTTCTCCTGCGGCGGATCGACCCATTTGACGAAGTAGAAGATCGCCAGCAGCACGAAGCACAGGTGGACGAGTAGCGAGATGGAGAATGCTCCTGTGCCAAAACGCCGGGCGGGTCGGGGTGAGTCGTTGGGTTCGCTCATGGTCTGTTGTCTCCAACGGCCATCCCCAGCGATCTCTTGGGAAAATCGAACCTATCTATTTCTCTAGGTTTAGGCCGCCGCTGGCCTCACGGCGACAACCGCTCGATCACCCACTCGTCGACTTTCCGCTCGTAGAAAAAGCGATCGTGCAGGCGTGCAGAGCCGCCTTGCCAGAACTCGATGGTTTCCGGGATCACGCGGTAGCCGCCCCAGAAGGATGGCAGCGGGACCTCGCCGTGGGCGAACTTGTCTTTGATCTCCGCCAGCTTCTGCAGCAGCAGCTTGCGCGAGGAGATCACGGAACTCTGGTCCGAGACCCAGGCTCCGAGCTGCGACTCGCGCGGGCGGGAGGCGAAATACTTCAGCGACTCCGCAGCAGAGATCTTTTCGGCTCGGCCTTGCACGATGACTTGGCGCTCCAGAATCACCCACGGGAACAGCAGCGAGACCTGTGGATTCTCGGCGATGTGCTTGGCCTTGCGGCTCTGATAGTTCGTGAAAAAGACGAAGCCGTTCGTATCGAAGTACTTCAGCAGCACCGTGCGCAATAGAGGTCGGCCGGTCGCTTCGACGGTGGCCAGGCTCATCGCATTCGGCTCATGGAGTTTCAGCTCCACCGCTTGTTGGAACCAGCGCTCGAACTGGACCATCGGATCGGCGGCCAGGTCTTCGCGGTGCAATCCGCGGTCGGAGTATTCCTTGCGGAATTCGGAGAGATCCATGGCGGTGACTTAAGGCCGCGGGCCGTGACGAGCAAGACCCGGCTAGATTTTCGCGGGGTCCAAAAACACTCCTGACATAGGGTTGTCAGTCGGGGGTGGTTGAGTGTGCGTGTCGTCCCGATGCGCGGGCCGAATTCCAAACCACCAACTTCACTAACACCATGAAAACGAATTCCCTGAATTGGTTCGAAATCTTCACCAACGACCTCGCCAAGGCCACCACCTTCTACAGCACCATCCTCAATACCAAACTGGAAACACCGGACTCCTCGGCAAGCTGCCGCATGGCCATCTTCCCTGGCGACCATGACAAAGGAGTCTGCGGTGCGATCAGCCAGACGGAAGGCTGCAAGCCCGGTCCCGGCGGCACCATGGTCTATCTGAATGTCGAAGGTGACCTCGATGGCGTCCTTTCCCGCATCCCCGCCGCTGGCGGAAAGGTCGTGAGGGAGCGCATGGACATCGCGCCACACGGCTTCATTGGCATCTTCAGCGATCCCGAGGGCAACGTCGTCGGCCTGCACAGCATGGTCTGACGTTCAATCGATGCCCGATTTGCCTGCCGTCCCGCGGGGCGGCAGGCGTTTTTGCCCCCGATCATGACAATCTGTCTGACAACCGCGGTCTTGCTCTTCCGTAGGAGCCCATGCTTTGCCTTGTCCTATGGAAACCCGATTTTTCTCCCCCTGCGCCGCCTTTTTCGTGATCGCCTCCGCCGCAAGCGCCGAGGGCGAATGGAAGAGCCTCTTCAACGGCAAGGACCTGAGCGGTTGGACGGTGACCGTGGACAAGCTACCGGTGGGCCAGGATCCGGACAAGATCGTGCAAGTCCGCGACGGGGCGATTCACATGTATCCCGACACCGCTCCGGCGACGAAGGTTCCGTTCGGCGTGATCACCAGTGACGCCTCTTACTCGCGCTTTCACCTGGCTCTTGAGTATCGCTGGATGGAGAAGAAATTCGCGCCCCGGAAAGACGCAATCCGCGATGCGGGCTTGCTCTATCATGCGTCGAATACCGCAAAGATCTGGCCGCCCTCCGTGGAGTATCAGATCCAGGAGGGGGACAGCGGCGACATCATTTTCATCGGCGAAAGCGGATACAGCTGGGCGCATCCGAATCCCGATCAGGCCCCGGAAGGACAGGGCGACGCTTCCTTGCTGCCGGAAAATGGCGGCTTTTTGCGGAAGGCGAAGAACCAGACCTACTTCGGTCGCTTTCCCGAATACGATCACGCAGGATGGAACCGCGCGGAGGTCATCGTACATGCCGACGAATCGGCCGAGCACATCCTGAACGGTCACGTCCGTTCACGCTTGGAGGGCATGCAGCATCTAACAGGCGGGGTGCTGAAGGAGGGGAAGCTCTGTCTCCAATTTGAGGGCGCGGAGATCCAATACCGGAAGATCGAGATCCGCGAACTGGAGGAGCCACTGCGTCCGGACAAGACACTGCTCAGCTTGAGCGCCGTGAAGGACAAGCCGGCGCGCAGCGGAACGATCGTCGTGAAGAATCCGCTCAAGCATTCACTGCCCGCGGATGTCTCGATCGTTGGCAAGGATGCCGGCGCTTTCAGCGCGACCTCGAGCAAGATGGAACTCGCTGCGGGTGAGAGCATGGAAGTGAGCGTGAATTTCAAGCCGATCCGTGGGGCGGACCGCTACAGCGCGGGCCTGCGTATAGGCACGCCGGAGAGTGGCACTTTTGTGATCCTTCAAGGGATCGGTCTCGCCGCTTTCGAAGGAAAGAACGAGCCGCCTCTCCAGTCGATCGCTTATGCGCTGGGGATGACGCTGAATATCGGCGACTCGAAGCTGGAGCTCGACACGAAGGCGGACACGATTGGCGACAGCCAGGACGTGCGCTACTTCGCGAAGGCAGGCGAGGGGAAGATCCGTATCACGCCGCTCGCGCGTTTTTCGCCGCCGGGTGCCACACCATTCGGCATCGTCGCGAAAGGCACCACCGTGCTTGTCGAGTCAGGCAAGCTGGCGGATTCCAACAAGGTAGCGGATGCGCATCAGTGCTTGCTGCCGCCGCTTGAGGGCGGTGCGAGTTCAGTCGAGATCGAGACACCAGCCGAGGGCTTCGCCTTCTATCTGAATGCCCACCAATACGTGTCCTTCACCGACCCCGGCTTGCCAACTGAGGCGAAGATCGCGCGGACGGGTCGGGTTTATCCCGCGCAACGGCTTGCCGGTCGCGATCTGAAAGATGCGTTCGTGGTAGGCTTCGAGGAAGCGGCAAACGGCGACTATCAGGACGCGTTATTCCTGATCGAGAACGCGAAGCCGCTTCCCTAACAGACGATCAGTCCTTCTCGGTCTCCACGTCCGGCAAGAATACCGTGAGGATGCCGATCAGGGGCAAGAAGGCGCAGATCTGGAAGACGAAGTTGATGCCTTGGATATCCGCCACCTTGCCCAGCACCGCGGAGCCGATGCCCGCGATGCCGAAGGCGAGACCGAAGAAGAGCCCGGCGATCATGCCGACTTTTCCCGGCAGCAGTTCCTGCGCATAGACGAGGATCGCGGAGAAGGCTGAGGCCAGCACCAGACCGATGACCACACTCAGTGCGGCGGTCATGCCCAGACCCACATGCGGCAGGAGCAGGGAGAACGGTGCCACGCCGAGGATGGAGACCCAGATCACGCGCTTGCGGCCGATGCGGTCGCCGATCGGTCCGCCGGCAATAGTCCCCACAGCCACCGCGGCCAGCAGCAGGAAGAGGTAATACTGCGAGCTCTGCACCGAGACGTGGAAGCGATCAATCAGGTAGAAGGTGTAGTAGCTGGTGAGCGATGACAGGTAGACGTACTTCGAGAAGGTCAGCGCCACTAGCACGCCCAATGCGATCGCCACGGTCTTGCGAGGATGCGCCGTGTGAGCTCCGGAGGCCTTCGCCTTCGGCTTCATGCGGTGAAAGTTCAGGCTCTGCCAACGGCCGATGAAGCTCAGAATCACCACGCCTAACAGCGCGACCAGCGAGAACGCCATGATCGAACGCTGGCCGTGTGGCACGATGACCAGCGCTGCCAGCAAGGGCCCGATGGCACTGCCTGCATTGCCGCCGACCTGGAAGATGGACTGCGCCAAGCCGCGGCGCTTGCCGGCGGCCATGAAGGCGATGCGCGAGGCCTCCGGGTGGAAAACTGCGGAGCCCGTGCCAATCATCGCTGCTGACATCAGGATCGTCGCGAAGCTGGTAGAGTTCGCCAGCGAGATCAGGCCGATCAGGGTGAAGGCCATGCCCACCGGCAACGAGTAGGGCTGGGGCTTTCGATCCGTGACCAAGCCCACCAACGGCTGCAGTAACGAGGCTGTGAGCTGGAAGGTGAAGGTGATCAGTCCGAGCTGTGTGAAGCTGAGGTGATAGGAGCCCTTGAGAATCGGATAGATCGACGGCAGCAGCGCCTGGATGGTGTCATTCAACAGGTGTGCCGCGCTAATGGCGAAGATCAGGGCCAGCACCGTGTCCGTCTGAGGGCGGTCTGCGGTCACAGCCGCTGGTTCCTCCGTGGTGGTGGTTTCGTTCATGGGCCGGAAAGCCTCGGCCCGACCCGCGGCGCGGGCAAATTCTCCGAGCGGGACTAGTGCCCGTCTTTCTGGTATTTTTCTCGGATTTCGTCGCGGAACTCTGCCGGCGTCCGGCTTTCGTAGCGGCGGAAGAAACGCCCGAAATAGGACGGATCCTTGAAACCGAGGCAGTAGCCGATCTCCGCCACGCTGAGTTCCGAGTAGAGCAGTAGTCGCTTCGCATCGAGCAAGCGTCGCTGGCGGATGTGCTCGCCCGCCGGACGCCCGGTCGCCTCGCTGACCACGTCATTGAGGTGATTGGCGGTGACTCCCAATTCCTGGGCATAGGGCGTGAGGGCCTGCCAATCCTTATAATTCCGCTCCACCAGCAGCTGGAAGTCACGCACCAGACTAACCGAGCGCTGCGGCGTGGCGGCGGCTGGCTCATTATCGCGCCAACGGCTCGCGCGCACCAGAAGGATGCGCAAGAGCGCACGGATGATCTCGGCAGCTCCGCGGCGGGCTTGGTTGAATTCTCCCTGAATCTCGCTGAACAGGGCAGCAGTAGCCTCCCGCGCTCTCGCGGGCACGCTCATCCACGGCGGAAAGTCGGCCGTGTAGTAGAAGGGTAGCTCCAGCGGGAACTGCGTGGAGCCCGCGGCCCCGGCATCGAAAAATTCGCGGGTGAAGGACAGGATCGTGCCGTCGGTCTCCTTGCCGGACTGCACCGCGTGGATCTGTCTCGGGCTGAGGAAAAAAAGCGTGTCGCCGCGGACCTTCGTTTCGCGGAAGTCGTGCATCAGCCGGGCGGGGCCCCGGATCAGCGACATCTGGAAGAAGTCGTGGTAGTGCGGTGTGAGCAGGGTCGGGTTCCAAGCCCGTGATTCCTGATACGGCACGGCGACGAAGCCCCCTCCCCGCAGCAGGGACTGCCGGTAGTCGCCGAGGGCGACGGCGGGGATGGCTTCGCGCTTCATGGGAAGATGCAGAGACAGAAGACCGGAAGACCACGGACGC
>Ga0307408_100003851_pt1 | contig 10205 bp, 5 predicted proteins | sample 322Cmetagenome_FD_202116 | JGI IMG/M metagenome (GOLD analysis project Ga0307408, IMG submission 202116) | Maize rhizosphere microbial communities from greenhouse at UC Davis, California, United States - 322HYB-C-3 | ecosystem: Host-associated > Plants > Roots > Rhizosphere > Soil | place: USA... | reverse complement strand
GTTCAGCCATGACCTGATCAGCGATGGCTGCATGTTCATCCACACCACCCGGCCGACCTTGCGTCGTGCCCGCGCCGCGCAGACTCGTACCTACAAGCCGCAGGGCCAACTGTCGGGCATGCTCGCCAATATATTCGCCGACTTCCGTTTCAGCGAGGATTACGCCGATCTGCCCGGCGACCTCAGTCGGCTCGAAGCACAACTGCGGGAAAACCTGCCGGACTGGGTGTGCAAGGACCCGGAACTGGCGGTCGAGCTGTTTTCTTCGGTGCTGTACCGCAATAAGGGCGCCTATCTGGTCGGGCGCATTTACACCCGCGACGAGCAATGGCCGCTGGTGATTCCGTTGCTCCACCGCGAAGGGCGGGGGATTCAGATCGATGCGTTGATCACCGACGAAGCCGACGTATCGATCATCTTCTCGTTTACCCGTTCATATTTCATGGTCGACGTGCCGGTGCCGGCGGAGTTCATCGGTTTCCTGCGGCGCATTCTGCCGGGCAAGCACATTGCCGAGCTGTACACCTCGATCGGCTTTTACAAGCACGGCAAATCCGAGTTTTACCGCGCACTGATCAATCACCTGGCCAGCACCGACGATCAATTCATCATGGCACCGGGCGTGCGCGGCATGGTCATGAGCGTGTTTACCCTGCCGGGTTTCAACACCGTGTTCAAAATCATCAAGGACCGTTTCTCACCGTCGAAAAATGTCGACCGCGCCACGGTGATCGAAAAATATCGTCTAGTGAAAAGTGTTGATCGGGTAGGGCGCATGGCCGATACCCAGGAATTCGCCGACTTCCGTTTTCCGCTGAGCAAGTTCGAGCCCGCGTGCCTGCAGGAACTGCTCGAAGTCGCGCCCTCGACGGTTTCGGTGGAAGGCGAGACGGTGCTGATCCGCCACTGCTGGACCGAGCGGCGCATGACGCCGCTCAACCTTTATCTGGAAAATGCCAATGAGGCTCAGGTGCGCGAGGCGTTGGAGGATTACGGGCTGGCGATCAAGCAACTGGCGGCGGCGAACATCTTCCCCGGCGACATGTTGCTGAAAAACTTCGGCGTCACCCGGCATGGACGGGTGGTGTTTTATGACTACGACGAGATCTGTTTCCTGACCGAGGCCAACTTCCGCCACATCCCCGCGCCGCGCACGCCGGAAGATGAAATGGCGTCCGAACCGTGGTACTCGATCGGGCCGTTGGACGTGTTCCCCGAGGAGTTTCCGCCGTTTCTGTTTGCCGATTCCAGGCAGCGCAAATTGTTCGACCAGTTGCATGGCGAGCTGTACGACGCCGACTACTGGAAAAGCCTGCAGGAGGCGATTCGCGCCGGCAAAGTCATCGACGTCTTCCCATACCGACGCAAGGGTCGCGATAGTGAGTAACGCATGGTCTGTCACCTGATCGTTCCCATGCTCCGCGTGGGAATGCCTCATCGGACGCTCCGCGTCCGCTTTTGGGACGCAGAGCGTCCCCGGCTGCATTCCCACGCGGAGCGTGGGAACGATCACAATCGGTCCCCTCTCCTTCCGGGAGAGGGTTAGGGTGAGGGCGGCAATCCCGCTGGCACGCCACAAATCCGCCAAATCTGCGACAATCGCCCCCCTGCATAAACAGACGACCGAATTGCCTACCCGATGACCGACGAATCGCCCTCCATCGACAAACTGCTGAAAAACCTCGATCACGCCATGCTCGCCGACCGTCACCGGTTGCGCCGGCAGTTGCTTGAGCTGCGCAAGAAACCCGACGAGGCAAAACTGGCTCAATGGGTGGCGCGCATGCAGGCGTCCTGTGATCAGGTGCTGGCGCGCAAGGCCAGCCTGCCGGTGATTCGTTACGACGACAGCCTGCCGATTGCGGCCAAGCGTGACGAAATCAAAAAGGCCCTGGAACAGCATCAGGTGCTGATCATCGCCGGCGAAACCGGTTCGGGCAAAACCACCCAGTTGCCGAAGATCTGTCTGGAAATCGGTCGCGGCCAGCACGGTTTGATCGGCCACACCCAGCCGCGTCGAATCGCTGCGCGCAGCGTCGCCAGTCGCGTCGCTGAAGAACTCGGCACACCGCTCGGTTCGCTGGTCGGCTATCAGGTGCGATTCGAAGATCAAAGCGACGCCAACACCCTGATCAAGCTGATGACCGACGGCATCCTGCTCGCGGAAACCCAGAACGACCGCTATCTGGAACGCTACGACACGATCATCGTCGACGAAGCCCACGAACGCAGCCTCAACATCGATTTCCTCCTCGGTTACCTGAAAACCCTGCTGCCGCGCCGTCCGGATCTGAAAGTCATCATTACCTCGGCGACCATCGATCTGGAGCGCTTCTCCAAGCATTTCGACGATGCGCCGATTGTCGAAGTGTCCGGCCGCACGTTCCCGGTGGACACTTGGTATCGCCCGCTGACATTGGAGCAGGACGAGGAGGGCAACCGTGTCGAGGACGACCTGACCGTCGATCAGGCGATTCTCGCCACTCTCGATGAGATCGCCGCTTACGAGCGCAGCGAACGCCGCAGCCCCGGCGATGTGCTGGTGTTTTTGCCCGGTGAGCGCGAGATCCGCGATGCCGCCGACATGCTGCGCAAGGCGCAGCTCAAGCACACCGAAATCCTGCCGCTGTACGCGCGCCTGTCGCCGGCCGAGCAGCAGCGGATTTTCCAGTCGCACCCCGGTCGCCGCGTTGTCTTGGCGACCAACGTTGCCGAGACCTCGCTGACCGTGCCGGGCATTCGTTACGTGATCGACAGCGGCACCGCGCGCATCAGCCGCTACAGCTATCGCGCCAAGGTTCAGCGCCTGCCGATCGAAGCGATTTCCCAGGCCAGCGCCAATCAGCGCAAGGGCCGTTGCGGCCGGGTCGAGCCGGGTATCTGCGTGCGCCTGTACAGCGAGGAAGACTTCCTCGGCCGCCCGGAATTCACCGATCCCGAAATCCTGCGCACCAACCTTGCCGCCGTTATCTTGCAGATGTTGCATCTGCGCCTTGGCGAAATCACCGCGTTCCCGTTCATCGAGCCGCCGGATGGCAAGGCGATCAGCGACGGTTTCAACCTGCTGCAGGAGCTTTCGGCAGTCGATCGCAACAGTCAGCTGACGCCGCTGGGTCGCCAATTGGCGCGTCTGCCGGTTGACCCACGCATGGGACGCATGCTGCTGGAAGCGGCGAAACTCGGCAGCCTGCAGGAAGTGCTGATCGTCGCCAGCGCCATGTCGATTCAGGACCCGCGCGAACGTCCGCCGGAGCGCCAACAAGCGGCCGATCAGGCCCACGCGCAATGGAAAGACAGCGATTCCGACTTCGCCGGACTGGTCAACCTGTGGCGCGGTTTTGAAGAGCAGCGCCAGGCGCTGACGGCCAGTCCGCTGCGCAACTGGTGCCGCAAGAACTTTCTCAATTACATGCGCTTGCGCGAATGGCGCGACTCGCATCGCCAGTTGAGCCTGATCTGCCGCGACCTGCAGTTGAGCCTGAACAAAGAGCCGGCCGACTATCCGAAACTGCACAAGGCGGTGCTGGTCGGCCTGCTCAGCCAGATCGGCCAGAAAACCGAAGACGGCGATTACCTCGGCGCGCGGCAGCGACGCTTCTGGATTCATCCGTCGTCGGGTATCGGCAAAAAACGCCCGCAGTGGCTGATGGCGGCTGAGTTGGTGGAAACCACCAAGCTTTACGCGCGCATGGTGGCCAAGATCGACGCCGACTGGATCGAACCGCTGGCCGGGCACCTGATCAAGAAAAACCACTTCGAACCGCACTGGGAAAAGAAGCGCGGCCAGGTCGTGGCCTTCGAGCAGATCACCTTGTTCGGCCTGATCGTCGTCGGCCGGCGCCCGGTGCATTACGGCCCGGTCGATCCGGTGGTGTCGCGCGAGCTGTTTATTCGCGAAGGCCTGGTGCGCGGCGAGATTCAGTCGCGAGCCAAATGCCTGAGCGCCAACCAGCGATTGCTCGAGCAGCTCGACGAACTGGAAGCCAAGGCGCGCCGCCGCGACATTCTTGCCGACGAGGAAACCCTGTACGCGTTCTACGACGCGCGTCTGCCGGCCGAAATCCACCAGACCGCGACGTTCGATAGTTGGTACAAGGTCAACAGCCAGAAGAACCCGCAACTGCTGATCATGCGCGAAGAGGACGTGCTGGCCCGCGAGGCCAGTGAAGTCACCGCACGCGATTACCCCGACACGCTGCACATTGGCGATCTGGAACTGGCGCTGACCTACCACTTCGAACCCAATCACCCGCGCGACGGCGTGACCCTGCGCGTGCCGGCACCGCTGTTGCCGATGCTGCCGCCGGAGCGTCTGGAGTGGCTGGTGCCCGGGCTGATCGAGGCCAAATGCATTGCGCTGGTACGCAACCTGCCGAAAGCCCTGCGCAAAAATTTCGTGCCGGTGCCCGACTTCATCAAGGCTGCGTTGCAGCGCATGACCTTCGCCGAAGGTTCGTTGCCGCAGGCGTTGGGCCGAGAGTTGCTGCGCATGACCGGTGCGCGGGTCACCGACGAGGCGTGGGCGGAAGCGGCGCAGCAGGTGGAAAGCCATCTGCGGATGAACCTGGAAATCGTCGATGGGCAAGGCAAGTTCCTCGGCGAAGGCCGCGATCTGGCCGAACTGACCGCGCGCTTTGCTGAAGCCAGTCAGGCGGCGCTGGCGGTGCCGCAGAGTGCCAAGAGTCAGCAGCCGGTGGAGGCGAAAGTCTTCGCGCCGGTGGCGGAAAAGACTCAGCAAAAGATTGCCGGTCTGTCGATGACGGTGTATCCGGCGCTGGTTGAAGAGGGCGGTACGGTCAAGGAAGGGCGCTTCTCGACGCCGGCCGAGGCCGAGTTCCAGCATCGTCGAGCCTTGCAGCGCTTGTTGATGCAGCAATTGGCGGAACCGGCGAAATTCCTGCGCGGCAAGTTGCCAGGGCAGACCGAACTGGGCTTGCTCTATCGCGAGCTGGGTCGCGTCGATGCGCTGGTAGAAGACATTCTGCTGGCCAGTCTCGACAGCTGCATCCTGGACGGCGAAGACCCGTTGCCGCGTGACGGTGCCGGTCTGGCGGCATTGGCCGAGCGCAAACGCGGCAACTGGACCGAGCACGCCGAACGCGTGGCACGTCTGACGCTGGAAATTCTCAAGCTCTGGCACGGTTTGCAAAAACGCTTCAAGGGCAAGATCGACCTCGCTCAAGCCGTGGCGCTGAATGACATCAAGCAGCAAATCGGCCATCTGGTTTATCCGGGGTTCGTCCGCGAAACGCCGATGCAATGGCTCAAGGAATTGCCGCGTTATCTGAAAGCAGTCGAACAGCGTTTCGACAAGCTTGCCGCGCAATTGCAGAAGGACCGGGTCTGGAGCGGCGAACTCGCCGGCCTCTGGGCGCAATACCAGGCCCGCGCGGCCAAGCATGCGCAGGAAGGCAAACGCGATCCGCAGCTTGAGTTGTACCGCTGGTGGCTGGAGGAATACCGCGTTTCGCTGTTCGCCCAACAGTTGGGCACGAAAGTGCCAATCTCGGACAAGCGCCTGAGCAAGCAATGGAGCCAGGTCGAGCCTTGATCTGCCAGATCTGATCGTTCCCACGCTCTGCGTGGGAATGCCTCTGGGGACGCTCCGCGTCCAGTGACGCGGAGCGTCACGGGCTGCATTCCCACGCGGGAGCGTGGGAACGATCAGTGGTGTTGATCTTGAGAATGGCGCCAAAACGCTGGGTTTATGGCAAACTTCGCCACCATAAACGCCGGTTTCGCGACCCAGAGCCTTCGGCCGTGTCGCGCCGCGGAATAAAACGATGCCAGGTTTGCGTCCCCCGGACGGCAATAGACCCTTTGTGTGTTGGTACGACGGTTCCAGCACTTTCTGCCTGAACAGATTAGAGAAACGAGCATGCATAACGTCGTCATCAGCGGCACCGGCCTGTACACCCCGGCCAACAGCATCTCCAACGAAGAGCTGGTGGAATCTTTCAACACCTACGTCGCCCGGTTCAATGCCGACAATGCCGAGGCCATCGCCCGCGGCGAAGTCCAGGCGCTGACCGAATCCAGCGCCGCGTTCATCGAAAAAGCCTCGGGCATCAAGAGCCGCTTCGTCATGGACAAGGACGGCATCCTTGATCCGCAACGCATGGCCCCGCGCCTGCCGGAGCGCTCCAACGACGAATGGTCGGTGCTCTGCCAGATGGCCGTGGGCGCGGCCGAGCAAGCCTTGCAGCGTGCCGGCAAGACCGCCGCCGACATCGACGGCGTGATCGTTGCCTGCTCGAACCTGCAACGCGCCTATCCGGCCATTGCCATCGAAGTCCAGGAAGCGCTGGGCATTGAAGGTTTCGGTTTCGACATGAACGTCGCCTGCTCATCGGCGACCTTCGGCATTCAGGCAGCGGCCAACAGTGTGCAACTGGGCCAGGCGCGGGCGATTCTGATGGTCAACCCGGAAGTCTGCACCGGGCACCTCAACTTCCGCGACCGCGACAGCCACTTCATTTTCGGTGACGCTGCCACGGCCGTGATCATCGAACGGGCCGATCTGGCCACTTCCAAATACCAGTTCGACGTGGTCAGCACCAAGCTGCTGACCAAGTTCTCCAACAACATCCGCAACAACTTCGGTTTCCTCAACCGTGCGGCTGAAGAGGGTATTGGCACGCGCGACAAGCTGTTCGTGCAGGAAGGCCGCAAGGTGTTCAAGGACGTTTGCCCGATGGTTGCCGAGCTGGTCGGCGAGCATCTGCAGGAAAACCAGCTCAATGTCGCTGACGTTAAGCGCTTCTGGCTGCACCAGGCCAACCTGAGCATGAACCACCTGATCGTGCGCAAGCTGCTCGGCCGCGAAGCCACCGAAGAAGAAGCGCCGGTGATTCTCGACACCTACGCCAACACCAGTTCGGCCGGTTCGGTGATTGCATTCCACACATATCAGGACGATCTCGCGTCCGGCTCGCTGGCGGTGCTCAGTTCCTTCGGTGCGGGCTATTCGATCGGCAGCGTGATTCTGCGCAAACGCTGAAAATCGGTTTAATTTCCGCTTAATCGCGGCGACCTTTCCTACATCCGAATCGGCTCTAACGCTGTAATTTTTCCGCAGAGAGCGGCAGGTCCACCACCTGCCGCGTTCGTCTATGGAATTGGAACAAGGGGATGATGGATGGCGGCTGACGATACCCTCCTGCTCACGCGCCTGCTGGCCGGCGAGCAACAGGCATTCAAGGAACTGGTGACGACGTATCAGAGCGCCATGCGCGCCGTGGCTTATGCCATCGTCGGTCAACGTCACGTCGAAGAAGTCGTGCAGGACGCCTGGCTGTCGGTGGTACGCCATCTCGGCAGTTTCGAGGGGCGTTCCAGCCTCAAGACCTGGCTGCTGACCATCACCGCCAATGCGGCGAAAAGTCGCTATAAGCTCAATCGCCGCGAAGTGCTGATGGATGATTTGCCATCGCCTCACGGCAGCATTGACGACGATCGTTTTTCCTCGGCTGACGGTCACTGGCTGGTAGCACCGTTCGCCTGGCATCAGGACACGCCTGAAGCGCTGCTCACTGAAGGCGAATTGCGCGAATGCCTCGAACACACGCTGCTGAGCCTGTCGGAATTGCAGAGCAGCGTCTTGCTGTTGCGCGAGCGTCAGGGACTGGAGCTGGAAGAAATCTGTAATCTTCTGGAGATCTCGCTCTCCAACGTGCGTGTGCTGCTGCATCGTGCGCGGCTGAAAGCCTTCGCGACCGTGGAGCATTTTGAGGAGACCGGAGAATGCTGACCTGTAAGGAACAAGTGGCGCGCTCCAGCGATTATCTCGATGGCCAGTTGAGCTTTCGGGAAAAACTGATGGTTCGCCATCACCTGCTGTTCTGCCCCAACTGCCGGCGTTTCATGCGGCAGATGCGTTTGATGCAGGCGACGCTGAAGGCGATGCCGGAGAAGCCGCAAGAAGGGATTGACGATTTGGCTGAACGTCTGGCGACGCAGAGACGCGACGACAACCCTTGAAAAAATCAGCCCGGGGCAGCGCCAGCGAACGGATGATGGGGATCGCTTTGACTGTTCCGGGCTGCAGTAAATCCGCTTCGATCGACACGCCGCAAGGGGAGCGGTGACTTGCAGCGTGTCGTTCGCAACGTGTAGCTGTTTTTAGAACTTGGCTTCGGCGTCCAGTTGCAGGGTGTTGGCGTCTGCATCGCGCTGAGTGCGGCTGGCGAAGTCGGCCTTGGTCAGGAAGTAGGTCGCGCCGATAGCGAAGTTCTTGTCGATGTCGTAGCCGACCTTGAACTTGTGACCACGCGAACCGGTAGTGCCGTTGGCGAAGTCGGAATCGGTGAAGGCACCGACCACGGCGTTGCGCTGCACGTCGCGGTAGTTGTAGTCGAGGTTCAGGCCGAACACTTTCGATTTCGCGCCGAGCAACCAGGCGGTGTCCTGATCGGTCACGGCATCGTTGTTTTTCACGTACTGACCGTAGAACGACAATGGCATCGGCAGACCGCCGATGTCGACCTGGCTGAACCCTTCATACAGACGGAATTCGTTGTTGGCCGAGTTGCCGTTGACGGCCAGGGCGCACGGTGTCGAAGTACCGGTGCAACGGCTGTCGTCGTCGTTCTGGTAGGCGTAGACGCTGCCGCCCACAGTCACTTTCAGGTTATCGGTGATGTTGAAGCGGCTGCCCAACTGGCCGGCGGTCAGGCGCAGGTCGTGGCGGAACTGCACGCCGTCGCCGTCGACGTTGTCCTTGAGGTTGTAGTTACCCAGGCTGCCGAACAGCTCGGCGCTGCCGCCCAACGGGTACTTGTAGGTGAGTGCCAGACCTTCCGGGTTGATATCGCTGTCCCAGATCACGTCGCCCATGCTCACCCACGGTTGCAGCATCTTGCCGCCGATGACGTGCAGGTTCTTGATCTGGTCTGGGTGGTAGTCGATGTAGCCGAGGTCGAGCCAGATCTGCTTCTTGTCGAAGTAGTTGTCCTGGTCCTGGTTGGTCGAACGCGCATCATCGCCGCCGCCAGTGGCGATACGAATGCCGGTGTCGACCTGCGGGTTGATCTCGGTGTAGGCGCCCAGACGGGCACGGATGCGCTGACGATCCTTGTCACGGCCGCCGTTGTTCGGCTCGCCGTCAATCTTGATGGTTTCCTGACGGAAACGTACGTCACCCTTGAACTGGGTCTTGGCCGCCCAGGCCAGTTTCTGGTCAAAGGCGCTTTGTTCGTTGCTCTTCTTGGCGACAGCCGCGACTTGTTCGTTGGTCTCTTGCTGCGCCTGCTGGGCGATTTGCTGAGCCTTCTGATCCTTGGCCAGCTCCGTTTGCAGTTCGATGTACTGCGCCTGGGAAATCGAACCGTTGGCCTTGAGCATGTCGAGCAGTTTGGCGTCGACTGCGGCACTGGCCGGAACACTCATGGCCAGCAACAGGCCGCCACACAGGGCTGCCGCAGTTTTCGTGGAAGCAAGACGCATAGCAATCTCCGAAGATGAAAGGGATGGCTGAACCATCCTGGGCACAACCGACGTGACGTCGGAAAACTGTGTCCGGGCTAGAACCCGGCGCTCTAAAAACAGGCGCCAGTATCGCGATCGTTTATGACAGAGCAGTGGCACAGTGATGGCAGGTTGATGACGATCGCGATGCGCCCTGAACTATCGGGCTAGAGCACTGTCGTCGCGATGGCGGGTGTGCGACGGCGCGCAATCGGCGATACTCGCCGGGCGCTGAAGTCTGTCTGGAGAGCTTGTCGATGCCGTTGCAATGCCTGCAAAACCTGTCGCAAATCGCCCCGGCGAGCTGGGACGCACTGGTGCCGGAAAACCAGCCGTTTCTGCGTCACGCTTTCCTCAGCGCGATGGAGGACAGCGGCAGCGTCGGCCCGCACAGCGGCTGGCAGCCCGAACATTTGCTGCATGTTGAAGGGGATCGCCTGATCGCCGCGCTGCCCGGTTATCGCAAGTGGCATTCCTACGGCGAATACGTGTTCGACCACGGCTGGGCGGACGCCTGTGCCCGTGCCGGCATCGACTATTACCCCAAATATCTCAGCGCCGTGCCGTTCAGCCCGGTCGGCGGTCCGCGCCTGCTGGCGGCGAAGGTCGAAGACGGTTTCGAACTGCTCAACAGTCTGCCGGGCTATCTGGAGATCGAAGGGTTGTCCAGCGCGCACATCAATTTCACCGACCCGTTCACCGACGCGGCGATGGCCGAACAGCCCGGCTGGCTGCAACGC
>Ga0307408_100003849_pt1 | contig 10212 bp, 8 predicted proteins | sample 322Cmetagenome_FD_202116 | JGI IMG/M metagenome (GOLD analysis project Ga0307408, IMG submission 202116) | Maize rhizosphere microbial communities from greenhouse at UC Davis, California, United States - 322HYB-C-3 | ecosystem: Host-associated > Plants > Roots > Rhizosphere > Soil | place: USA... | reverse complement strand
GCAGTAATCCCCTGAATATCAATTGCAGCTTTGATGGAGTTTTTCTGTATGGGCCCATGGCTCGATAGCGTGACCGGTTGGCTGGCGGCCAATCCACAGTGGCTGGCGGCGGCGGTGTTCATTGTGGCGCTGGTGGAATGCCTGGCGATCGCCGGATTGATCGTGCCGGGCACCGTTCTGCTGTTTGCCGTCGCGGTTCTGGCCGGCAGCGGGGCATTGTCGCTGAGCGAAACCCTACTCTTGGGCTTTCTCGGCGGCATTCTCGGCGATCTGATTTCGTATTTTCTCGGTCGGCATTTTCACCAGAACATCCGTCGCCTGCCGGGGCTGCGCAGCCATCCGCAGTGGATGGCCGGCGCCGAGTCGTATTTTCAGCGTTACGGTATCGCCAGCCTCTTGGTCGGGCGATTTATCGGCCCGTTACGACCGATGCTGCCGATGGTAGCGGGCATGTGCGACATGCCGTTCCCGCGTTTTATTGCCGTCAGCCTGCTCGCTGCGGCCGGCTGGAGCCTCGCCTACCTGCTGCCGGGCTGGGCCACCGGCGCGGCGTTCCGCTTGCCTCTGCCCGAGGGCTTCTGGCTCGAAGCCGGGATCGTCGCCGCCAGCATTGCCGTCATGGTGGGGATGAGCGTCAACAGCAGCTTGCGCCGCCATCGCCGCGCCACGCTGTGGATCAGCAGCATGAGCCTGCTGATCCTGATCGGTATGTTCATCGGCTATCCCTACCTGACTGCACTCGATCAGGGCGTAATGACGCTCGTTCAGGAACATCGCCAGCCGGCGCTCGACGAGATCGCGGTGACGCTGACCCTGATCGGCGAATTCCGCAACATGCTGCTGTTCAGCGCGTTGCTGGTGATCCTGCTGTTGCTGTGCAAGCAATGGCGCCACGCACTGTTCACCGGCGGTACGCTGCTGGTGACGGCGCTGGCCAACACCGGCACCAAATACTTCTTCGCCCGGGTACGGCCGGAAGTGCTGACCGATCCGCTGACCACCTACAGCATGCCCAGCGGCCATGCCTCAGGTTCGTTCGCGCTGTTTCTGAGCCTCGCTGTCCTGGCCGGTCGCGGCCAGCCGCCGCGCATGCGCCTGACCTGGTTGCTGATCGGTTGCATACCGGCGCTGGCCATTGCCCTGTCGCGGGTCTATCTCGGCGCACACTGGCCGACCGATGTGCTGGCCGGCGCCATGCTCGCCAGTTGCGTGTGTGCGGCGAGCCTGTGGCTGAGCCAGCGCTCGACCTCGCTCAATGCCATGCCTTTCAAGGTCTGGTGGCTGATCCTGCCAGCGATGCTGGCGATGTTCGGCTTCTTTGTGCTGCGCCATCTTCCGCATACGCTGCTGCGCTACGCTTATTGATTGAACTGCACAAGCGTTGTTTTCTCGCCCTGCTCTTTTCGGAAACGTCCGACAAGGGCAGCGCGATTAACTTATTCAAACTTTCTCATTGCTCGTAAGTTTTCGCGCGACAACACGGTAACTTTCCCACCTGTAAATATTTGAAAAAACCGGGTTACACAATTCAACCCTGCACACTGCGATAAGCAATTCCGCACTCCGGAAAAAACATTAGATTGACTCGTCAAATTCAATAACTTCGATCATCAAAACACTTCAACCAATCAGACTTTGAAGTTGTAGCTGTATTGCTGATCCATTGATTCGAGTCACTCATGAGCCCAAAGCTGCCACGCAAACCCACCACCACCGTTCGACAACCCGACCCGCCGATTCCGGCGCCCTCCCCCGGTATTTCTGCAACCTGGCGGCTGCCCGGTTTTGCCGACCCCATCAGCACGCCGCGAAACGTTGATGCCCGCACCGATATCGAACCCGCGCCGGCCATCACCATCAGTGCCCTGGCGACGCAAACTCCTGCGCCGCGCCGCCAAACCGGCGCGGTGGATCAATACTGGTTGCAACCGGACTTTCTACGCGGCATGCAAGCGGCCGACGACGATGGTTTTCGCTGGATCGTCGGTCGGCGCTTCGTCGACGTCGAATACGCTGGCGGCGTCGAAACCACCCATGTCGGGCTCGATGATGACGGCGTCTGGCGCAGCAAACTGCTGACCGAGCGCAGCCCCTCCGGCCCCAGGCTGTACAAAAACGCCGACCGTTCGACCTGGCGCCTGAGCGAACAGCCCGCCGCAGTCGGCGCTGAACGAGGGGCAATCGATCCGACGACGCACAAGCGCCCCGCGATGCCAGGCACCGAGGCGAGCGCCGCCAAGCAGCCGCGACCGCTGCCCACTCCTGTGCACATCGATCAACTGCATTACCGACGGACGATGCGCTCGCCGGATGCTCAGGGCTATCACGAGTTCGTGCCGTTCTCGAGCAGCAACGCCGCCGACGCTCAGTTCGCGTTCATGGACAGATACGGCAACCCCGTCCGCGTCACTGCGCCAGCGGCTGGCTTCGGTGCAGAGCCTGCGCAGCTGAGATCCTGGACTGATCGTGAAATCTGGATGCTGTACGGCATCGAAGGTCCGCAGATCACGCGGTTTCGCGCCCAAGCCCAATCCAGCGGCAAGCCACCGGACTGGGTCGACGCTCGAGAGACGGCTAATCCTCACAGCGATCTGCTCAACAACGCCCTGCGCTGGCTGCACCCAGACAAGACCCGCGCGCAAAGCGAAACCCTTCTGCAGTCCTACAACCTGCTGCCAAGCCAGTTGACCCGCCTGCGCCAGGAACTCAAAAGCACACTGGCGATGCCGGAATGGGCAGAGGCGCACAAGCGCCTGATCGAGGACGTCGACAATCCGCAGCGTCTTGAACAATTGAGCCGCGACGCCACCACCGAACTCAACCTCAAGCGCGACGCCCGGCATGACTGGTACTCCCCGGAAAGCAGCCTGACCCACGAGGTCCGTGAAGCACTGCTGAGCAAGCTCGGCTACCAGCGCAACAAGAACAACTGCCTGTACCGCACCGACATCCCGGCGCTGTTTCGCGGCGATGAACGTACGCCGTTCGAGCTGGCTACTGACCGCACCCTGTTGCCGCGCTATCACCACGAACCGGGGGCGACAACGCACAAGCCGTTGAGCGCAACCTTCAGCCTCAAGGAGGGCCAGATGTACGCAAGCAGCCCCGACCCGGAGTATCTGCGTTACGAGCGCCAGACCAACAAATATCCGGGGCGCGACGCCGATGAATCGTCCTCGGACAGCGATGTCAGTGATGCGAGTGACAGTGACAGCGCGACGTCCTCCGACTGGTCGGATCCGGCCAGCCCGATTCCGTGGGACAACGATCGCCACTACCGCAGCAGCCGCTCTAAACAGCAGGAGATGTTTCTCTACGTCCTCGATACGCGCGGCCTGGAAGTGGTCCCGCATGAAGAAAACATGCTGTTCAACTCGGCGGCCCGCGACACGCCGCCAACCTGGTTCCCTTCCGATGATTTCGAAGGGCTGATTTCAGTCACCCGCAGCGGTTTGCCGGCCGAGCGCATCTGGCTGCTCAATTCAGCGCAGACCAAAGCCGCCCGCATCGATGACATCGCCGCGCAGGCCGGCGACCGCGCCGAGCTGATCGAAGCCGCGACCCGCGCCGGCCATGCCAATGCCTGGGAATACGACCGCTTGATCGACAGCGCCGAAGCGGCAGCCAAGCCGATCGTCAGGCTTTCCGGCAACCGCAACGAATTCGCCTACGACATTACCTGGCCGTGAGTGCACGGCGGTTTACACAGAAGCAGCCGGCACGGAAGCCGGTTCATAACTACTGATTAAAGGACTAATACTGTGGCAACACTCATTTCCCCCAGCCTCGCCGCCCTCGAAGCCCGCGCCCTCGGGATGGAGCAAATCAGCGCATCAGCCAATCCGTTCGGGCGCCAGCCCGCTCGGTTGATAGCGCCGCCTTCCGCCACCGTGGCGGACCCGAACGCCCCCTATCGACGGACGCTGGCCACCCTCGACAAACATTTCGGCCCATTACGCATTGGCGAAGTCATGACCAGTCGGGTCGAGTTGCAAGCCCTCGGCGCAACCGTCCACGGCCAACCCATCAGCCCGGCGAACGCCGGCATGCAGAGCGCCGATCAAGCCTTTCTCGACGGTTTGAATTTCGACGCAGACAAGGTCCATGCACGCTTGCGCTCCGCCGACATCGGCGACAGCGGCGCCCCCGCCATGCTGTTTTTCGAGATCTGCTGCAAGCGCTCGCCCGCTGCCGGGGAGCTGTTCGTTCGCGCTACCAGCATCGAGACTGGCAGCGCCTTCGAGCGTCTCAATCACCTGGGCCAGTCCGCGCAGAAACTCGATATCCAGCGCGTCGACGCCTTTGAAAACTCACCTGGCTGGGTCAATCGAGGCAAAAGCTATTTGATGAGCGGCGCCGGCGTCGGTATGCAGGCGTTCGGCATCTACAGCGGTTACATGGCCATGGTGGATGCAATCAAGCACGGTGAAACCGGGGAAGCCTGGCTGCAGGGTGGCTCGATCGCCGCCGAGTTCGGTTCGCTGATCGTTGAGCAGGGCTTCAGCAAAGGTGGCCAGGCGATGATCCGCAACGGCGGGATGATCTTCCGCTATTTCCCCCGCACGTCTGTCGGCAAATTCCTGAGCCGCGGCGCCGGCATGTTCGCCAGCATCCTCACGCTGCCCTTCGACATCAATGATGCGGTGAAATCGTTCAATGCCGCAGCGGTGACCTCCGGCAAGGTAGCGCAAGACCACTACGTCAGCGCCGGCCTGAGTGTCGCCGGCGCGGGTATCAGCCTCGCACTGGGCGTGGCGGCCCTGGCCGGTTTCGGCAGTGTCGCCGGCCCTCTCGGTCTGGCCGCCGCCGCACTGTTGATCGCCGGTTCGATGATTTATCAGGCCGCCCGCGTGGTCGATGACATCGATGACTACATCGAGCTGACCGCCCATGAACGCTTGCGCTCGGGCTGGTTCGCCTTCACCGGCAAGGAACTGGACAAGGAGGTCATGGACCGCTTCAAAGTCTCCAAGGGTTATCGTGACCACCAGGACCAACTGCAATTGTCTGCCCGACAAATGCTCGACGGCGCTTACAAACACTCCCTCGAACATGTGATCAACGGCGCATTCCGCGTCGAACTCAAATCGGTCGAACTCTGGCGCTACCAGTGGAACGAGCAGGCTGGCGAACAGCCGTTCAAGCTCGACAGCCACGCGGCGGTCGTCGACGGTGACGATGAAATAGACGCTGGCAAAGGCTTGCCAGCGGACCTCGAAGGCAAGGTTTCCGGCACGGCGGGCGATGGCAAAGGGGTGTTCTGGCGCCTCGGCGATGGCAATGATCGGGTGGTCGGGGTCAACGACCAGCCGAACATGTTTTCCTTCCGCACCGGCCACAAGGCCCTGACGGGTGGCGCCAAGAGCGACGCGTTTTACCACGAAGTGACCCATGACGAACTCAACCGGACGAGCAAACCGGCTCATCTGAGTGTGTTCGATGGCGGCGCCGGTTCTGACACGCTGGCCTTCGAAGGCAGTCGTCCACTCGATGACACCACCCACATTGGCCATGACATCGACCTGCAGACCGGCAAGGTCAGCCTGCGCGGGCTGGATGCCGATGTCGCCGCCGTGCACGTCGCCCAGCTGACATCGATCGAGAACGTCTCGACGCTGCGCAAAGGCACCAGCCGCGTGACCGGCAACGACGAAGCCAACCGGATCGCCGCCAACGGTTACGACAGGGTCAACGCCGGCGCTGGCGACGACACCATCGCCATCGGCGGCGTCGATTGCCGGGTCGATGGCGGCAGCGGCAGGGACCGCTACTACATCGCCGACACCTGCGTGCGCACGACGATCATCGAAGACGGCGAACACGTCAGCCTGATCGAATTCGGCTGGCCGCGGGAAGTCATCCAGCGCTGGGAAATCAACGACACCGCCCTGGTGGTCCGCTCTCTGCGCGGCGTCGACGGCAACGATCCCGAGCATGTCCTCACCATCGAAAATGTCTATCAACGGATCGACGGCGAGCGCCAGTTGAAAAACAACCAACTGGTGTTCAAGACTCAGGACGAATATGAGCTGCTCGCGCTGCTGCCGAGCAAACCGGGGGCGGCATCGGTCGAGCGGGTCGATGTGGCGGTGACCGTCATCGGCAAACCGAGCCCGGTGGCAGAGATCATCAGCAGCGGTACGGTGGACATCAATGATCTGGGGCGCAAACGGCATTATGTGTCGCGCCTGCCTGGAGATATCGAATTCGTCGCCAAACGTCATGCGACGTACACTTCACGTACGGTTCACCTCGACTTCAAGAGCACTGAAATAGAGGATGTCGTGGTCAGTTATGAAGTCGAAATCCGCAAGGGTGTCTCCGGCAATACCCATCTGACTTACAAAGACATCGACCTGGCGCTGCACCTGCCGGAGAAAGTCGTGACCTTCAAAGGGGTCATTCAACCTATCGCCGCCGCCACCGGCTACAGCGGCAGAAACAGCCTGAAAGTCACCACACCGCTGCTCGCCCAGGACATCGTGCTGACTCTGCAGGATGAGGTGTCCTACCGCGTGCAAGTGCCGGATCTGAGTTACGAGGACGACGCGCGCAACCCCGGCCCGCGCAGCCAAAGTACCCGCAGCTGTCTGAAGCGGCGTACCGGCAATTACCTGTTCACGCGGCCGCTGGCCGGAGAAAAACTGGCCTTGCCCGCGCAACCGAGCAAAGTGGTGATTCCCGCCGGGCCGCACACCGGGATCCATGTGCTCCACGGGCAAAGTTCAACGTACGACGTGTACCTGACCAGCAATTCGATCGTGCGCCTGTCGACACCGGGCGCGGCAGCGAAAACCGCCAACGCATCGGTCTGGAACATCTTCACCAGCGCCATGACGGAGACGATCAAGCGCGATGACATCCAACTCGAGGCCAACCGCCTGCGCATCGGCAGCGCCGTGATCGAACTGCCGACAGTCGACGACGACGCCCCGGTCGAGTCGGTCAGCGTGGTGACGACAGCGGGGCATATTTACGAAGTGTCACTGCTGTTCGAAGTTCTGCAGTTGTATGTCATTGACGCCAGCGCTTACACCAGCGTCGAAACGCTCGTGGCCGAGATCGACGCGCACCGCCAGCGCAACGAACTGGCCGCCAGCGTGCATGTCACCCATCTCAGCGCGAAGGGCAAAACCGGCACGCTTGTTTACCGTTCGACGAAGCAGTACTGGAACCTGGATGCGGACCCGAAGGTACGCATCGAGCCTGAAGAACTATTGATCACGCCAACGCCAACTGCCTGATCGTTATCCGTCGACGATGACGGCGCACCGTTGCAGTACAGAGGGCTGCAGCGGTGCCATTTTTGACGATGCCCTGGGCTTTGCCTTCAGGCGCCCAGCATCAAGTCTGTAACTATCAAACCACCCTGATCACAAACGTCGCCGGCTTGTTGTTGAAAGCGTTGTGCCCGGTGAGGTTGGGATCTTCATCCACAAAGGTATCCAGGCCGCTGCTTACGTGGTGGTAAAAAGGCTTGCTCGAGGATTTACTGTCGACCGCTTTGCTGCTCAACTCAAGATGGGCCGGGCCCGCCTCGAAGTCGCCCAGCGAAGCTTTGGGTACGCCGTACGTACTGATGGAAAAGTGCTGCGCGGCGGCACTGGTGCTGGCTAAAAGATTATGCGTCAGGGGCTCTATGTAAAAACGCGCATTGGCAAACGCACCGGTATGCACCAGTGAGATTTCATAATTGTCACCCTGCGGGACGAACTTCAGTAACAGCGGTTCGTCGTCCTCATGATCGGCCAGCGTAATAAAACTGGCGACACGCATATCCGCCAGCCCCACCTCGGCTTCCAGTTGCTCGCCTTTGGTGATGCGCAGTTGGCCAAGGACCTTTTGAAGACGCTGTTGATTGAGCACCACCGGGCGGCCATCCAGATAAAGATGCGCGTTGAATGTTTTGTTGCTTACTTTGGTTATGGACATGGTTTGCACCTGTAGACAACCCGCCGTCGGCTATATACCCACGGCAGGCAATATCGAAAAAGGAAAAGTCTTCAAACAGCGGCGGCTGCCACTATGGTCGAGGCGGATGCAGACATCCGAGGGATATCCCCTGCCGGTACTTTTGCCGATTTTCGTTTACGTCGGGCAATCACCATGCGATCGGCATACGTCGATGCCGCTTCAATCACATTATTGACGTTATGGTCGGTCTCGGCATGTTTCAAAATATACTTGCCGGCAATATCGTCCCAGAACGCCCATTCATCTTCATATACAGTCATGACTTTTTCCTTGTTCTTATTCAAGTTACCCGCGTCCTGCGGGCCACTTGAAAGTAAGACAAAGTCATCGGTGCGACAATGCTGGCCAACGCGATCAGTTGCTTCAAAGTACAACCAGTGAACAACTAGGCGAACAACTCGCCTTGCAACTCATCGAGCAAAGCCTGGATCGCGTCCAGCCGCTGCTGGGGATCATCGAGTTGCAACAGGTCGATCTTGTCTTCTTCAGCGAACGGCAACAGATAGGCCAGTTGATTGGCCAGCGATTGCTGGCCGGCAGCGTCGGTGCCCATGTCGAGCGCTTCGACCATCGGGTGTTCGGCCAGCGCCTTGAGCAGCGCGACCAGATCGGCGTCTTCGTCCTGCAGCGGTTGTTCGGGCTCGTCGTCGAGCCATTCGACGTCGGCCAGGATCAGTTGATCGTGCTGCACTTCGGTGCGCAATACCGTGAAGCGGCGGCCGCCCTGCACGCGAATACCGAGCAGGCCGTTGTCCTGCTGCTGAAAGTCGGTGACGCGTGCCTCGCAACCGACCAGGGCAAACCCTTGCGGTGCAATGCCAACCTCGCTGCCTTCAAGGATGCACACCACGCCGAAGCCGACGCCCTGTTTCATGCAGCGGCCGATCATGTCGAGGTAGCGCGCCTCGAAGATCTGCAAATCGAGGTTGCAGCCGGGGAACAGCACTGTGTTCAACGGGAAAAGCGGCAGACTCATAGACATTTCCTTACACCACCATCGACACCGCCAACGGCAGGAATACCGCCGTGGCCACGCCCATCAGACTCATCGCCAGCGCCGCGAAGGCGCCGCACTCATCACTCTCCTGCAACGCCACCGACGTGCCGACCGCGTGGGCGGTCATGCCCAGCGCCATGCCGCGTGCCTCCGGGCTGTGCACGCCGAGACGGGTCAGCAGCGCTGGGCCGAAGATCGCCCCGATCACCCCGGTAATCAGCACGAACACTGCCGCCAGCGCCGCGACGCCACCGATCTGCTCGGCCACCAGCATGGCAATCGGCGAGGTCACCGACTTCGGCGCCATGGTCATCAGAATCATGTGCTCGGCGCCAAACCACCAGCCCAGCGCCACACCCATGCCGGTCGCCACCACCCCGCCTATCAACAGCGTAGTAAAAATCGGCCAGAACAATTGCCGAATGCGCCGCAGATTCAGATACAGCGGCACCGCCAGCGCCACCGTGGCCGGGCCGAGCAGGATGCTGAGGATTTCGGTGCTCTTGCGGTACTCGGCGTACGTCACGCCACAACCGACCAGCACACCGATTACCAGCAACATGGAGACCAGCACCGGCTGCAGAAAGATCCAGCGGGTTTTCTCGAACGCCGCGAGTACCAGTTGATAGGCGCCGAGGGTAATACCGATGCCGAACAGCGGATGATGAATGACCGACGCCCAGGCACCTTGCCAATCGAACAACATCAGGATTCCTCCGCTGGCGGCGCGTGGCGCTTGACCAGGCGCTGCATCAGCACGCCGGCAAAGGCCATCGACAGGATCAGCGACAGCACCAGCGCGCCAACAATCGCCCAGAAATCCGCAGCAATCGCGGCGGCATAGACCATGACGCCAACGGCTGGCGGCACCAGCAGCAACGGCAGATAACGCAGCAGACTGCCCGCCGCCAGGTTCAGCGGCTCGCCGACTTCACCACGAATGATCAGGAACCCCAGCAACAGCAGCAGACCGATGATCGGCCCCGGCAATACCGGCAACAGCAAATGATTGAGGGCGGTGCCGAGCAATTGAAACAGCACCAGCAGGGTCAGGCCACGTAGCAACATCAGACATCTCTCCGCGCAAGTCGCCCGCATTATAAGCACGCCTGCGCTATGGATCGGCATTCGCCAAAAGCATGGTCGGTTGACCGCAGCAAATCGCCGTGATGATCTACAGTGGTTCGCAGGGCGGTAAAATCCTGCACCTGAAAAACTATAAAACCGATGAACCCAAGGAG
>Ga0307408_100003847_pt1 | contig 10215 bp, 10 predicted proteins | sample 322Cmetagenome_FD_202116 | JGI IMG/M metagenome (GOLD analysis project Ga0307408, IMG submission 202116) | Maize rhizosphere microbial communities from greenhouse at UC Davis, California, United States - 322HYB-C-3 | ecosystem: Host-associated > Plants > Roots > Rhizosphere > Soil | place... | reverse complement strand
CTCCTCGAGCCCGGCGGAAGGGAACACTTCGGCGCCGATCTCCAGCAGCCGGCCGCCCATCTTGATGCTTGCCTCCCGCAACTGCCGGGGCAGGAGCAGCGCGGTGAGCCGCACATCCAGCTCCGCCACGGGAACGTCCTCGTACACGAACCGGACGGCCAGCCCGTCCGAATAGGTGAGCTGCTGGCCCACGTACGCGGCCAGCCACACTCCGAAGGATTCCTCGTCGTGGACCAGGCCCCGCTCAATGTACGTCTCGAATCCGAGCGAGTGGGCGAACGCCCCGGTAGGCAGCGCGGAGTCAGTCAGCTGCTGCAGGGCGAGCTGGTAACCGTCGGCCGCAGCGGCGGACTCAGTGGCTGTGTTCGGCATGGCGGAAGGGGACGGGCATCACGCGTTCCTGGCGCTCGTACGGCACGCCGACATGTTTGAGGTAGTCCTCCACGGTGTGGTCGTAGGCGCACACCATCACTTCGGCACCGTATTCGGAACCGGCGTCAAAGAACTGCGCCTGAAGGTGCCGGTTGCCGAGCGAATGCGCCACCACGCCCATTTCGTGGATGGTGCGCGGGGCAACCACCAGGACGTCGGTGGGGAGCACGGACACCACGATCATGGTGGTTTCGGCAACATGGAGGATGTCGCCGTCGCGCAGGTCGCCGGAACCCGGCGGCAGCCGGATGCCGATCTCCTTGCCGTGGTCCGTGGTGACGCGCTGGATGCGTTTGACCAGCTGGGCGCTCGGCAGCACCACCTTCTCCTGGTGCAGCCCGGCGTACTCGCCGGCCCTGGCGGCGGGCAGGTCATGCAGGTTGCCGAGGACTTTCTCGATAATCACGTGGTGCTCCGATGGGTCGGTGATGCTCCGGGTAGTCGCGGGTGTCAGAAGAGGAAGTAGCGCTGCGCCATGGGCAGCACGTCCGCCGGTTCGCAGGTGACGTCCTCGCCGTCCACTGTCACCTTGTACGTTTCCGGGTCCACCTGGATATCCGGGGTGGCGTCGTTGAACTTGAGGTCGGCCTTGGTGAGGTTCCGGATGCCGGAGACGGGACGGATGACCTTCTGCAGCCCCAGCTCCTCCGGCACTCCGGCGTCGATGGCGGCCTGGGACAGGAAGGTGATGGAGGACTGCTGCACGGCCCTGCCGAACGCGGCGAACATGGGGCGCATGGTGCGAGGCTGCGGGGTGGGGATGGAGGCGTTGGCGTCACCCATCAGCGCGTAGGCGATCTGCCCGCCCTTGAGCACCAGCTCCGGCTTCACGCCGAAGAACGCGGGGTCCCACAGGACCAGGTCCGCGAACTTGCCCTCCTCCACGGATCCGATGGAGTCGGCCATGCCCTGCGCGATCGCGGCGTTGATGGTGTATTTCGCCACGTAGCGCTTGATCCGGAAGTTATCGCTTTCGGCTGAGCCGTGGGACCCGGCCGTGTTGTCTCCGGTGCTGTCCCTCCGGGGGTCCTTGAGCACGCCGCGCTGCTTCTTCATCTTGTCCGCCACCTGCCAGGTGCGGGTGATCACCTCGCCCACCCGGCCCATGGCCTGGGAGTCGGAGGAGGTGATGGCAAAGATCCCCATGTCCTGCAGGACGTCCTCCGCGGCGATGGTTTCGGCCCGGATGCGGGAATCTGCAAAGGCCACGTCCTCCGGGATGTCCGGGTTCAGGTGGTGGCACACCATCAGCATGTCCAGGTGTTCTTCGATGGTGTTTCGCGTGTACGGCAGGGTGGGGTTCGTTGATGCGGGCAGCACGTTCGGGAGCCCGGCGATCTTGATGATGTCCGGGGCGTGCCCGCCGCCGGCCCCTTCGGTGTGGAAGGTGTGGATCACGCGGCCGCCGATGGCGCGGATGGTGTCCTCCACGAAGCCGCACTCGTTGAGGGTGTCGGTGTGGATGGCCACCTGGACGTCGTATTCGTCCGCTGCTTTGAGGGAATTGTCGATCGAGGAGGTGGTGGATCCCCAGTCCTCGTGGACTTTGAGCCCGATGGCGCCCGCGCGGATCTGTTCAGCCAACGGTTCGACGGCGGACGCGTGGCCCTTGCCGAACAGGCCGATGTTGATGGGCAACCCCTCGGTGGCCTGGAGCATCCGCTGGATGTGCCATTTGCCGGGGGTCACGGTAGTGGCTTTGGTTCCTTCGGCCGGGCCGGTGCCGCCGCCCACCATGGTGGTGATGCCGCTGGCGAGGGCGGTGGGCACCTGGTCCGGGGAGATGAAGTGGATGTGGGTGTCCACCCCGCCGGCGGTGAGGATCTTCCGCTCCCCCGCGATGATTTCCGTGCTGGCGCCGATGACGATGTCCACGCCGTCGGTGATCTGCGGGTTGCCGGCCTTGCCGATCTTAAAGATGTGGCCGTCCCTGAGCGCCACATCCGCCTTGTAGATTCCGGTGTAGTCCAGGATGACGGCGTTGGTGATGACGGTATCCGGAACGGCACCGCCCTCGCCGTCATCGTCCCTGACAACCTGGCCGTTCTGGCCCATGCCGTCGCGGATCACCTTGCCGCCGCCGAACACCACTTCCTCGCCGTACACGGTGAGGTCTTTCTCGATTTCGAGGAACAGCCCGGTGTCCGCCAGGCGGATGGCGTCGCCCGTCGTCGGGCCGTAAAGGTCCGCGTACTGCCTGCGGGTCAGGTCGAAACTCACTGGGCGTCCCCTTCCGGTGCGGCGGCTGCGGCGGTGCCGGTCCCGCCGGAAAGCGGTCCGTTGACCGCGTTGCTGAGTCCGTGAACCTCGCGGCTGCCTGCCAGTTCGATCAGGCGCACGGTCTTGCTGTCCCCCGGTTCGAACCGGGCCGCAGTGCCCGCCGGTATGTCCAGCCGGCGGCCGTAGGCGGCCTTTCGGTCGAATTCAAGAGCGGCGTTCGCTTCGGCGAAATGGTAGTGCGAACCCACCTGCACGGGCCGGTCACCGGTGTTAACAACGACGACGGCCACCGCCTCGCGTCCGGCGTTGATCGTCACGGGCGCCGAGCCCAGAACGTACTCACCAGGAATCATCGCCCTGCCCCTATCGGATCGGATCGTGGACAGTGACGAGCTTGGTGCCGTCCGGGAACGTGGCTTCAATCTGGACGTCGTGGATCATCTCCGGCACGCCCTCCATGACGTCATCGCGGCCCAGCAGGGTGGTGCCGTAGCTCATGAGTTCCGCCACGGTGCGCCCGTCCCGTGCGCCTTCGATCAGTTCATAGCTGATGATCGCCACAGCCTCGGGGAAGTTCAGTTTCAGGCCGCGGGCCTGCCGGCGCCGGGCAAGGTCTGCGGCGACCACGATCATGAGCTTTTCCTGCTCACGGGGCATCAGATGCATCGGAAATCCCTTCAAACGGCCCGGCACGGTCCTATGGTTATAGTCCCGGCGGGCCGGCCTTAGCCAGACCTGCCGGAGGACTACCGAGTATGGTTTGTCACCACACTAAGCCGGGCACGTTTCCGTAAGATTTCCGCGGCAGCCTGGAACGGCTGCCAGCGACCGCTTAGCGGCGCTTAGCCTTCACATTCAACGCAGTAGAAGTGACCGTTCTTTTCGCGGGCGATCTGGGACCGGTGCCGGACCAGGAAGCAGGAATAGCAGGTGAACTCGTCCTGGGCCTGCGGGATGACCTGGACCACGAGTTCCTCGGCGACGAACTCCCCGCCGGGGACCATGCCGTCGTCCAGTGCGTCCGCTTCGTCCAGCTCGCGGACAACGCTCCGTGCATCAGGGGCGTTGGCGGACTGGAGTGCTTCGAGGGAGTTGTCCTGGGACTCCTTGACGTCGGATCGTACTTCGTCGTAATCGGTTGCCACTTTAGGTGATTCTCTTTTCTGGTGTTCTTACCTGACGGGACTGCAACATACACCATTCCGCTGTTATTCCCTCACTGATTAAGCTAAGGGCGCTATCAGGAAGCAGGAGCGGCAGTGGAATCCCGCACCACAAGCTGGGTTGCCAGTTCCACGTGGGTGGATTCCAGGGTTTCCCCGTTGGCCAGCCGCAGGATCGACCGGAGGGCGGTCCTGCCCATTTCCTGGAGGGGCTGCGCCACGGACGTCAGGCGGGGAACAGACTGTTCGGTGATGTCCGTGCCGTCAAAGCCGACCAGGCTCAGCTGTTCGGGCACCCGGATTCCCTGCAGCCGGGCCTCGTCCAGCACACCGAGGGCGATCGCGTCGTTGCCGGCAAAGATGGCGGTCGGCGGGTCGGCGAGCGCGAACAGTTGGCGGGCCCCCACCACCCCGAAGTCCCGCCGGAACTGGCCGGCGAGGATGTAGTCCGGGTTCGCAGGAATGTCGTTGGCGCGGAGGGCGGCGAGGTAGCCGTGGAGCCGGGCGACGCTGCATTCCGCTGCCTCGGAACCACCCAGGAAGCCGATCTTCCGGTGCCCCAGGGCGACCAGGTGTTCGGCCGCGGCCTTGCCTCCGGCCCAGTTGGTGGAACCCACGCTGACGAAACCGGAGCGGGGCGGGTTGAGCGGATCGATCACCACCACGGGGATGTTCCTGCGCCGGAAGGATTCCAGCTGGCCCGGGGTGATTTCCGACGTCACCAGGATGAGGCCCTTGCGTCCGGCATCCGAGAGCCGCTGCGACCATTGCTCGTGGTCGATGTTCTGGAGTTTGGCGGGCGTGACGCTGCTCAGGACCACCTCGGCGCCTTCCTCGGCCGCGCAGCTCACGATTCCGGACATGACTTCCAGGGAGTAGGAACTGTTCAGTCCGTCAAAGACCAGGTCCACGAGCGCCGGCCCGGTGGACCTGACCCTGCGCTGCATCGGCGACTCGTAGCCAAGCTTCACCAGGGCTTTCTGGACCCGCGCGCGGGTGGCCTCCGCCACGTCGTCCCGGCCGTTGATGACCTTGGAAACGGTGGGTGTGGATACCCCGGCAAGCGCCGCGACGTCGGCCAGGTTCAGCTTGGCCTTCGGAGTCTTTGCAGGCATCAGACACAACTTTCTCGAAAAATTTCGTCGCCTGCAGTCTCCACCACGAGAGCAGTCACCGTCAAGATTCGCTAAAGAAACCCTTGACGCCCGGGCCCGATCGGGACTACCTTCTAATTCAGTCAACGAATTAGTTGCGAAATATTTCGAACAGTTCCGCACCTTCCCGCCGCCTTCATGGCCGGCACCCCACCAGCGCCGCAATGCCGCGGCTCTTTCAATGGAGAACAGAATGGAACCACGCCTTTCGTCACGCCGGTCATTCCTGGCCCTCGCTGCCCTCACTCCCCTGGCCGCCTGGACGGTGACAGCCTGCGGCACCTCCGGGCCCGGCACGGCCCCGGCCGGCGGTGCCACGTTTTGGTCCCTGACCGGCGAACCCAACGAGTCCATCCGCAAAAAGAGCCTGGATGCCTTCAATGCGGCCAATCCCGACTCCAGGATTGTGGCCACCGTGTTCCAGAACGATGCTTACAAGACCAAGATCAAGACGGCCATCGGCGCCGGCCAGGCGCCCACCATCATCTATGGCTGGGGCGGCGGAACGCTGAAGACATACGCGCAGGCGGGCCAGGTGGAGGACCTGACCGGCTGGTTCGACTCGAATCCGGACATCAAAGCAAAACTCTTCCCGTCCGCCTTTGCAGCGGCCACGATCGACGGCAAGATCTACGCCGTCCCCACGCAGACCGTGGCACCGATCGTCTTCTACTACAACAAGGAACTGTTTGCGAAGGCGAACGCCCAGCCGCCCAGGACGTGGGACGACCTTCTGGCCCTGACCAAAACATTCAACGACATGGGCGTCGCCCCGCTGTCCCTCGGCGGCCAGTCGCGCTGGACGTCCATGATGTGGCTCGAGTACCTGCTGGACCGCATCGGCGGGCCGGAAGTCTTCCAGGCGATCTTCGACGGCAAGGCCAACGCTTGGTCGGATCCCGCAGTGATCGAAACCTGCACCAGGATCCAGGAGCTGGTCACCGCCAACGGCTTCATCAAGGGCTTCTCTTCCATCACGGCCGACAGCAACGCGGACCAGGCGCTGCTGTTCACCGGCAAGGCAGCCATGATGCTGCACGGGGCCTGGACCTACGGAGGCATGAAGCACGACGGCGGAACGTTCGTCCAGGACGGCAAGCTCGGCTGGTTCGACTTCCCCGCCGTCGGCGGTGGAAAGGGGGATCCCCGCAACACGGTCGGCAACCCGGCCCAGTATCTGTCCATCTCGGCCAAGGCCGGCGCCGCTGAGAAGGAGGCAGCCAAAAAGTTCTTCAAGGACGGGCTGCTGACCACGGACGAAATCACCGCCTACATTTCCTCCGGCGCGGTGCCCATCGTGCAGGGCATCGAAGACAAGCTGGCCTCCAGTGAGGACAAGGACTTCCTGAACTACGTGTACACCCTGAGCAAGAACGCCCCGAGCCTGCAGCAGTCCTGGGACCAGGCGCTGAGCCCCACCGCCGCGGAAGCACTCCTGAGCAACATCGACCAGCTGTTCCTCAAGTCCATCACTCCTGAACAGTTTGCCGCGAACATGAATGCGACGCTCGGCAAATGACCACGGCAGAAATGAGCTCAGCCGAACTCGCAACACAGGGCGTCGCCGTCCGGGACCGCACGGCGCAGGGTGGTGCTCCCTCCGGGGACAGGGACCTGGACGATTACCTGCAGAGCGGCCGGGGCAGGGCAGGGGGCAGTTCGCTGGGGTGGATGGTCCTGCCGGCCCTGCTGTTCTTCACCGTGTTCGCGGTCCTGCCGCTGTTGGGCGTCGTGGCCCTGAGCTTCACCAACTGGGACGGCATCGGCGCGATCAGCGCGGCGGGCATGGACAACTGGCTCGCCGTGCTCTCCGACCCCGTCATGTACAACGCCGTTTGGCTGACTTTCGTGATCATGGTGGTTTCGTGGCTCGTGCAGACGCCCCTGAGCTTGCTGCTGGGCACCTTCACCGCTGGCAGCCAGCGGTACCGGGCCGTGCTCGCGGTGCTTTATTTCCTGCCGCTGCTGCTCTCCTCGGCGGCCATCGCCATTGCGTACAAAGCCCTGCTGGATCCGAACTTCGGGCTGGCGGAAGGCCTGGGCCTGCCGTTCCTGGCGCAGGACTGGCTCGGGCAGCCGCAGCTGGTCCTCTTCCTGGTGATCTTCGTGATCGCGTGGCAGTTCGTCCCGTTCCACACCTTGATCTACCAGGGCGGCGTCCGGCAGATCCCCAAGTCCCTCTATGAGGCTGCGGAGATTGACGGCGCCGGCCGGGTGAAGCAGTTCTTCTACATCACCGTCCCGCAGCTGAAATACACCATCATCACGTCATCCACCCTGATGGTGGTGGGCTCGCTGACCTACTTCGACCTCATCTTCGTGCTCACCGCCGGCGGCCCGGGCAACTCCACCCGGATCCTCGCCCTGGACATGTACCTGACCGGGTTCCGGGCCAACCTGATGGGCCCCGCCAGTGTCATCGCCGTCATCCTCGTCGTGGTGGGACTCGGCCTCGCCCTGCTGCTGCAGCGGCTGGGCGGCAAGAACGCCGGCGGCAGCCAGCTGGAAGGACTCTGACAATGAGCGCCACCCTCACCCAATCAACACCGGCCGCAATCCCACCCGTTCAGCCGTCCCCCACCCGGGGCCTTGGCCGCCGGTTGCGGAAACTGAACCTCCCCGGCGGGCTGGGCGGCTGGCTCTGGCTCGCCGTCATCATCATTCCCATCTATTACATCGTCATCACCAGCTTCAAGAGCCAGGCCGGATACTTCAGCGAGAACCCGCTCGCACCGCCGTCGAACCCCACACTGGAGAATTACCAGATGGTGCTGGCCGCGGACTTCGCCCGGTACTTCCTCAACAGCGCACTGGTGACCCTCGGCGCCGTCGTGCCCACGGTGCTGTTCTCCTTCATGGCCGCCTTCGCGATCGTCCGGGGCCGCGGACGGTTCCTGAAGCTGGTCAACGGCCTGTTCCTGATGGGCCTGGCCATTCCGCTGCAGGCCACCATCATTCCCGTCTACCTGCTCATCATCCGGCTGAACCTCTACGACAGCCTGCTGGCCCTGGTCCTGCCCTCCATCGCGTTCGGGATCCCGCTCACGGTGCTGATCCTGGCCAACTTCATCCGGGACGTACCGGACGAACTCTTCGAGTCCATGCGGCTGGACGGCTGCAACGAATGGCAGACCATGTGGCGGCTCGCGCTGCCGCTGGTCAAGCCGGCCATCGTCACTGTGGCCATCTACAACGGGCTGGGGGTGTGGAACGGTTTCCTGCTTCCGCTGATCCTCACCCAGAGCCCCGAGCTGCGGGTGCTTCCGCTCGCGCTGTGGACTTTCCAGGGCCAATACAGCGTGAACATCCCCGCCGTGCTGGCCTCCGTGGTCCTGACCACCCTGCCCATTCTGGTCCTCTACGTCGTGGGCCGCCGCCAGCTGCTGAGCGGGCTCACCGCCGGCTTCAGCAAGTAACCACCATGGGAGAACACATGAGCACCCCCGAAACGCCTTCCCCCGAGCAGCCGGAGATCATCCGGGTGGGGATGGTGGGCCACGCCTTTATGGGCGCCGCCCACTCGCATGCCTGGCGCACGGCCCCGCGCTTCTTCGACCTTCCGCTTGTCCCCGAGCTGAGTGTGCTCGCCGGCCGCGACGCCGCCCGGGTCACAGCAGCCGCCAGCCGTCTCGGCTGGGCCAGCACCGAAACCGACTGGCGCGCGCTGGTGGAGCGCGACGACGTGGACCTGGTGGACATTTGCACGCCCGGGGACACGCATGCAGAAATCGCCATCGCCGCGCTGCGGGCCGGCAAGCACGTGCTGTGCGAGAAACCGCTCGCCAACAGCGTGGCGGAGGCCGAGGAAATGGCGGATGCAGCTACCCAGGCCGCCGCCCGCGGGGTGTACGCCATGTGCGGCTACTCGTACCGGCGCACCCCCGCCCTCGCCCTGGCCCGCTCAATGGTCCGGGACGGGCGGCTCGGCACCATCCGCCAGGTCCGGGCGCAGTACCTGCAGGACTGGCTTTCGGATGAGAACGCCCCGCTGACCTGGCGGATGGACAAGGCGAAGTCCGGCTCCGGGGCGCTCGGGGACATCGGCGCGCACAGCATCGACGCCGCCCAGTTCGTTACCGGGCAAAGCATCACCGGGGTCTCCGCCATCATGGAAACCTTCACCAAGGACCGTCCCGTGGGCGGTGACTTCGTGGGGCTGGGCGGAAGCGGCGCGGTGGGTGCCGACGTCGAACGCGGACCGGTGACGGTGGACGACGCCGTGATCTTCAGTGCACGGTTCGACGGCGGCCCCATCGGCGTGTTCGAGGCCAGCCGCGCGGCGCTGGGCCGGAAGAACGCCATGCGGCTTGAGGTGAACGGCTCCCGCGGCTCGATCGCCTTCGACTTCGAGGACATGAACTACCTCAACTACTACGACGCCGGCAGCGGCGCTGACGCTGATTCCCTCGGCTTCCGCCGGATCAACGTCACCGAGGCGCACCACCCGTACACGGGAAACTGGTGGCCCGTGGGGCACGGACTCGGCTACGAACACGGCTTCACCCACCAGGTGGTGGACCTGCTGACGGCCATCGGGGCCGGAACCCAGCCCACGCCGTCGTTCTCGGATGCACTCCAGGTGCAGCGGGTGCTGGCGGCCGTGGAGCACAGCGCAGGCAAGGATTCCCGCTGGACTTCAGTGGACTGACAAAAGGACATCACATGACTGAAACGAAGAATGCTTTGGTGGTGCGCGGGGGCTGGGACGGCCACCAGCCTGTCGAAGCCACGGAACTGTTTATCCCGTTTCTGCGGGAGCAGGGATTCAAGGTGCGGGTGGAGGAGTCGACGGCGGTCTACGCGGACGCCGGCTACCTCGCCGACGTGGACCTGATCGTGCAGTGCAACACCATGAACACCATCGAAAAGGCCGAGTTCGAGGGGCTGCGGTCCGCAGTTGAGGCCGGAACGGGAATGGCTGGCTGGCACGGCGGCATCGCCGATTCATACCGGAACAACTCGGACTACCTGCACCTGATCGGCGGGCAGTTTGCCTGCCATCCGGTCAAGGACCACGGCGAGCTGCACGGGGACGCCACGGACAATTTCCGGACATACACCGTGAACATGCTGCCGGCCGCGGCGGAACACCCGATCACTGCGGGCATCGGCGACTTTGACCTCTTCACCGAGCAGTACTGGGTGCTCGCCGACGACTACATCGACGTGCTGGCCACCACCACCCTTCCCGCCCGGGAGAAGGACGCCTGGCACCGGGACGTGGTCTCGCCCGCTGTGTGGACACG
>Ga0307408_100003846_pt1 | contig 10216 bp, 8 predicted proteins | sample 322Cmetagenome_FD_202116 | JGI IMG/M metagenome (GOLD analysis project Ga0307408, IMG submission 202116) | Maize rhizosphere microbial communities from greenhouse at UC Davis, California, United States - 322HYB-C-3 | ecosystem: Host-associated > Plants > Roots > Rhizosphere > Soil | place: USA... | reverse complement strand
TCCGTCGCGCAGGCGCAGGGTGCGGATGGTCAGGCCTTCGACCGTACCGGCATGCCCGGAATCGAGCACCACCCAATCGCCGATCGACAGGGTGTCTTCGATGATGATGAACAACCCGGTGATCACGTCCTGGACCAACTGCTGCGAACCGAAACCGATCGCCAGACCGACCACCCCGGCACCCGCCAGCAATGGCGCGACGTTGATCCCCAGATTGGCCATGGTGGTAATCGCGCAGATCACCACCAGGATGATTTTGATCGCGTTGCGCAGCAGCGGCAGGATGGTTTTCACCCGCGTGCTCGGCTGGCGCGCCGCACGTTTGCTCAGCGGCGGTTTCAGCGCTTCCTGAATCGCCGTGTCCAGCACCACCCACAGCAGCCACGTCACCAGAAAGATCAGGCCGATGCTGCTCAAGGCTTCGCTGATGGCCCGGCCCACCGCGCTGCTCTGGGCAAAATCAAGCAGCGACACGCCCCAGATCCGCCCGAGAATATCGAGAAAGGCGATCGCGATGACGATCCGCAACAACGCGTGCAACAGGCTGAGAAAACGTTCCTTGTAGGCGCTGCTGCGCTGGATCGCTTCGGCCTTGCGCGACTTGAACAGGTGCTGCAGCACGGTGCTGAGAAACACCGTGCCGATCAGCAATACCGTGGTGAACAAGGCGCAGCGCAGGGCTTTCTGATTGTCCTCGCCGATGCCGATCAGACTCACCGCCGAAACCAGCACCATCAGCACGATCGGCCAGTACCACAGCCCGGAAAAAATCCGCAGCGATTCTTGCAGCGAAGGCTGTTTCAAGCGCTGGCTCAACGAACGATTGCGGATAAGATGCGCCACCGGACGGCGCAGGCGGATCACCAACAAGCCGAAGATGATCGAGGCGATCAGGCCAGTGAACACGGCGATGCTGCTGGTGATGTTGCCGCCCAGTTGCCGGGCGATCTGTGGACTGGTCAAGGCATCGCTGAGCGCGGCAAGAAAGCCGATCAGGAACAGCGGTCGCGGGCAGTATTGGCGGATGATTCGCGCGGCGGTGCGTTTATGCCCGACATTGAACACCACGACCACACACAGCAGCATCGAGGTGGAAAAGATCCCGCTGCTGGTCGCGTATGCCAGACACAGCGCCAAGGCGCGGCCAACCGAGGCTTGCAGAAAGTGGCTGACGTACAGGGTCAGCGGCAGGCAGATCAGCGCTGGCACGGTGTACGGCAGCAGATAACCGAGCAGATCCTGACCGCGCTGGCGCGTGCGCAGCCAGCGGCCTTCGCGCAGGCGTTTGGTCAACAGGCTGCCGAGGACGGTCAGCACGGCAAAGCTGCCCAGCCACACGCCGGACAAGGTGAGAAAATCGCCGGCAACGCTCCAGCCTGAGCGGTTCGAGGGTTGCTTGACCAGTTTGTCGACTTCATCGGCGGCGCGGTCGGCGCGCAGGCGCCAGGCGTCGACCAGATCTTCGTTGAGGTCGAGTTTTTCCTGCACGTCATCGATGCTGGTACTGATCGCACCGAGCAGCCCGCCCTGCACCAGCGGCTCGGGTTCGGCGACTTTTTCAGTGGTTTCGGCGCTGGCCGGAACGCCTGGCAACGCAGCAGCCTCGACTTCACTGGCGCCGAGAAACAGCAGCGCGCCCAGCACAATGGCGATCCTGAACCTGGTCAACACGCGGAACTCCTGTGGATGAACCTGTAAGGAACTGATCGGTAATTGCGCGGCAAGTTCAGCCATCAGGGCCACACACATCCCTTGTGGGAGCGAGCCTGCTCGCGAAGACGGCTTCATATTCAACCGCTCTGCTGACTGACCCACCGCTTTCGCGAGCAGGCTCGCTCCCACTATGAATCGGAGGCGATTGGCGATCGTGACCGCCCGTAACACCGCCGAAACTTTCCCGCCCCCGCCGCAGTCATCACAAAACACCGGCAACACGAGGACTTTCTACGGGAGGATGGGATGGCGGCGATTCACATTGGTATTTCTGGCTGGCGCTACGCCCCGTGGCGCGGGGACTTCTACCCGAAGGGACTGACGCAGAAGCGCGAATTGCAATTCGCCTCGCGCGCCGTCAACAGCATCGAAATCAATGGATCGTTCTACGCCCTGCAACGGCCGGAACGCTACGCCCAGTGGTGCGCCGAGACCCCTGATGAATTTGTCTTCAGTGTCAAAGGCCCGCGTTTCATCACCCACGTGCGGCGCTTGCGTGAGATCGAAAAACCGCTGGCGAATTTCTTCGCTTCAGGCGTGCTGGAACTCAAGGAAAAGCTCGGGCCGATCCTCTGGCAGTTTCCGCCCAACTTCAAGTTCGAGCCCGAGCGTTTCGAAAACTTCCTCGCTCAGTTGCCGCGCGACACCGAAGCTGCCGCCGCACTTGCCCGTCAGCATGATGAGCACCTGCGCGGGCCGGTCAGCGTCAAAGCCTGGCGTAAACAGCCCCTGCGCCATGCGGTGGAAATCCGCAACGACAGCTTCATCGATCCAGAATTCGTACGCCTGCTCAAGCGCCATAACACCGCGCTGGTGATCGCCGACACCGCCAATAAATGGCCGTACCGCGAAGACGTCACCAGCGACTTTGTCTACCTGCGTCTGCACGGTGCCGAAGAGCTCTACACCAGCGGCTACAGCGCCGAGGCCCTTGAGCGCTGGGCCGAGCGCATCGATGCCTGGCATCACGGCGGACAGCCTCACGATGCGCAGTTGATTGCGCCGCGCCTGAAACCGCGCCCGCGCAAATCCCGCGAAGTGTTCTGCTATTTCGATAACGACATCAAGGTCCGCGCGCCCTATGACGCGCGCAATCTGTTGCAGCGTTTCGATCTCGACAAGGACCTCGCCACCGCGCCCGGCGAACCCGCTGGCGAAGGAGTGTTGGCATGAGCATTCCAGAACCGGTCGGCTTCACTGACGAGGGCTCGGTGGTCGCGCCTGCGGTGCGCACCTTCACTGTGCTGACGGTCAACACGCACAAGGGTTTCACTGCGCTCAACCGGCGCTTCATCCTGCCGGAGTTGCGCGAAGCGGTGCGCAGCGTCGCCGCCGATGTGGTGTTTTTGCAGGAAGTCCACGGCACCCACGAACACCACCACAAGCGCTTCGAAAACTGGCCGACGATGCCGCAATACGAATTTCTCGCCGACAGCCTCTGGCCGCAGTTCGCCTACGGGCGCAATGCGGTTTACCCGGATGGCGACCACGGCAACGCGCTGCTGTCGAAATTCCAGATCATCCGTCACGACAACCTCGACGTGTCGATCAGTGGCCACGAAAACCGCGGCCTGTTGCACTGCGTGCTGCGCTTGCCCGGCGACGGTGCCGAGGTGCATGCGATCTGCGTGCATCTGGGCTTGCGCGAAAGCCATCGCAACGCGCAACTGGATCTGCTGATGCAACGCCTGGCCGAGTTGCCGCAAGACGCGCCGGTGATCGTTGCCGGTGATTTCAATGACTGGCGCCAGCGTGCCGATGCGCAGCTCAAACCGTGCGGCTTGCGCGAAGTGTTCGCCGAGCATCAAGGCAAACCGGCACGCAGCTTTCCGGCGCGCCTGCCGACCCTGCGCCTGGACCGCATCTACGTGCGCAACCTCAAGGCCAGCCAGCCGAAAGTCCTGGCCAACCGGCCTTGGTCACACCTTTCCGATCATGTCCCGTTGTCGGTGGAGATCCAATTATGAGCAGCTCGTCACTGGAGAAATCCGCCGTGGAGCCGATGACCATCACCCCGCCGGTCCGAGAGCCCGGCCACGTTGACGTGCAGTACCGCTGGCACGGCGGCAACCGCATCGAACTGCTGGAAAACGGCGAGGAATATTTCCCGCGGGTGTTCGCGGCAATGCGCGCGGCGAAAAGTGAAATCCTCCTCGAGACGTTTATCGTTTTCGAAGACAAGGTTGGCGCCGAACTGCAAGAAATTCTCATCGACGCCGCCCGGCGTGGCGTGCGCACCACGGTCAGCCTTGACGGGTTTGGCTGTGGCGAGCTGAGCACCGGCTATCTCACCGCATTGAGCGACGCCGGTGTGCACCTGCAGATTTTCGACCCGGCGCCCAAGCACTTGGGCATTCGCACCAACTGGTTCCGCCGTCTGCACCGAAAGATCGTGGTGGTCGACGGCACGATCGCGTTCATTGGCGGGATCAACTTCTCCGGCGATCACCTGGCCGACTTCGGCCCCGAAGCCAAGCAGGATTACTCGGTGGAAATCCAGGGTCCGGCGGTCGCCGATATTCACCATTTCGCCTTGCTGCAGAGCGGTCGTCCTGGACGGGCGAAATTCTGGTGGCAACGCCGGCGCCAGCGCCGCGCCGAAATGGCCTTCAATGACCACGACGGCCAGGTGCGTCTGGTGTTTCGCGATAACGACCAGCACCACACCGACATCGAAGACGTGTATTTGCAGGCGCTGCGCCACGCCAAACGCCGGGTGGTGATCGCCAATGCCTATTTCTTCCCCGGTTATCGCCTGCTGCGCGAGATCCGTAACGCCGCGCGCCGGGGCGTCGAGGTACGCCTGATTCTGCAAGGTCAGCCGGACATGCTGGTGGCCAAGATCGCCGCGCGCATGACCTACGACTATCTGCTCAAGGCCGGCGTGCAGATTCACGAATATTGCCAGCGCCCGCTGCACGGCAAAGTCGCGCTGATGGACGAGGAATGGAGCACCGTCGGTTCAAGCAATCTCGATCCGCTGAGCCTGTCACTGAACCTCGAAGCCAACGTGCTGATCCGTGACCGCGCGTTCAACCAGCAACTGTTCGAACGCCTCGAAGACCTCAGCCGCCACCACTGCAAAGCCATGGACCCGGCGAAGTTGCCGCGCGGGCGCATCTGGCACATGACCGTGGGGTTTCTGGTGTTCCACTTCCTGCGGCATTTCCCGGCGATGGCCGGTTGGCTGCCGGCCCATAAACCGAGGCTCAAGCCATTTCGAGGGAACCTGACATGAGCCATTCCGAAACGCATTCGGCCGAGCACTCGGCGCCGGCGCCACACTCAAAGTGGAGCCGCTGGAAGCGCCCGCTGACCCTGCTGTTCTTTCTCGCCCTGATCGTCTTGCTGACCATGTTCGCCATGCGCATCGAATGGGCCGAGGTCCTGCAAACGCTCGCCGACTTCAAGGTTCGCACGCTGATCATCGCCGCCAGCCTGACCCTGCTGAGTTTTCTCGTCTACGCCAGTTTCGACCTGATCGGCCGCACTTACATTCGTCAGGATCTGACCTGGAAACAGATCCTGCCGGTGGGGATCATCAGTTACGCGTTCAACCTTAATCTGAGTGCCTGGGTCGGCGGCATCGCCATGCGCTATCGCCTGTATTCGCGGCTGGGGGTGAGCAAAGGCAACATCGCCAAGATCCTCGGCCTGAGCCTGGCCACCAACTGGTTCGGCTACATGACCATTGCCGGCGTGGTGTTCACCAGTGGCCTGGTGAGCATGCCGCCGGGCTGGAAAATCAGCAGCACCGCGTTGCAGGGCATTGGCGTTTTGCTGTTGCTGGTGAGCGCGGGTTATCTGGCCGCGTGCCGCTTTTCCAAACGCCGTGAATGGTCGATTCGCAACGTCGAAATCAACCTGCCGTCGTTGCGCATGGCGGTCCTGCAACTGCTGCTCGGCGCGTTGAACTGGTCGCTGATGGCGGCAGTGATTTTCACCCTGCTGCCAAGCAAGCTCGATTATCCGTTGGTGCTGGGCGTGTTGCTGATCAGTGCGATTGCCGGGGTCATCACGCATATCCCGGCCGGACTTGGTGTGCTCGAGGCGGTGTTTGTGGCGCTCCTGCAACACGAGGTATCGCGCGGCAGCCTGGTGGCGGGGTTGCTGGCGTATCGGGCGATCTACTTTCTCTTGCCGTTGCTGATCACGCTGGTGATGTATCTGGTGGTGGAAGCGAAGGCCAAGGCGTTGCGGATAGAGAAGAAACCTTCCTGAGCATTGCGGTGAGGCTGACGGCGCCATCGCTAGCAGGGCTAGCTCCCACAGGTTGGAATGCATCCAAATCATGGCAGCAGCTGCGACCTCAGTCTGGAACACATTCCCTGTGGGAGCTAGCCCTGCTAGCGATGAGGCCCGGCGAATCAACACATCATCTGGACTGGATAATGCTCAACCGCTCCCCGACCACCATCTCGGTAATCCAGTCCACCAGAATCGAGGTATACGCCTGCTGCGACACTGGATCGCTCAGCGCGTGATCGGCGCCATCGATGATCCGGTGCGTCAGTGAATGGGTCTGCTGACACGCCGCGCGATAACTCATGATCGTCGCGTGCGGGACGAAGTCATCGGTTTCCGACTGAACCAGCAAAACATCGCCGGTAAATTGCGAACAGGCATGCAACGCGCGATTGCTGTCAGCGCGCACCAGCGTGCCGCGATAGTCGCGCAGGTCTGCTTTGTCCAGATCGCGCTTGGGCGTGTGCCATTGCTCGTCGCGGTACAGCGCCGGCACCCGCAGCGCCAGCCAGCGCACCGGGCGCAATGAAGTGAGGATCGAGGCCAGATAGCCGCCGTAGCTGGTGCCAACCACGGCGATCGCCGAAGTATCCAGCGCCGGGTGCGCCAGCAAGCGATCATAAGCCGCGAGCAAGTCGCGCAAATTGTCCTCGCGGGTCACCCGGCTCAGCGGAATACCAGTGCCGCCGGTGTGCCCGCGCAAATCGAACGTCAGACACACGCACCCGAGACCGGCGATGCCCTTGGCGCGTTCCAGATCACGCTCCTGACTGCCGCCCCAACCGTGCACGAACAGCACGCCGGGGACTTTCGATTTCGGGCTGAGAAATGTCCCGCTCATCTGTTCATCGTCAATGTCGATTTGAATGCTTTCGCTTCTAGCCGTCATAGGATTTGACCGTTACATATTTGAGAAGAAATTCGCTGTTCTCGGCGGGGCCGCGATAGATCTCGATGGCGTCCGCCGGCAGCGCCTGATCAATGTAGGTTTCCACCGAAGACACGCGAATCGCGCGCATCCCCGGATCGTTGACGAAACTCTGCAGCGCCGCGACTTCGGCGCTGCTCGCCCCACCCATGCGCCAGGATTGCTCGAGCACACCGCTGCGCGGATTGCCACTGCTGTCGAGGCCTTGGGCAATGTCGTAATTGCGCCGTGAAGCGAAGAAGCGCGGGTAGGCTTCATCAGCAGCGCTGTCGAACACTTGGGCCTGTTCGATGGCCAGACGTACGTCGTCGGGCAGATCCAGCGCCAGCAAAGCTTCGTAACCACCCTGCACCACCAGCAGATTGGAACCGCCGTAGACCTCCTCGCCCTGACCATCCTTGGTCAAGTATTGTTCGCCGCAGTAACTCAGCACTTTGCCGCCGATGAATGACTGGCCGACGCTGTGGGTCACCACGTTGCTCAAGTCCTGCTCCAGCACTACGCCTTCGCTGAACAGCTTTTGGGCGTCGGGCCGGGCGAGGATTTCATCGAAGGCGTCGAGGCTTTTGATGACTTCCTGACCGCGACCGGCGCAAGCATGAATGGGCTTGATGCGGATCGGCCCGGCATACAGCAGATGTTCGGCGGCTGGCCGTGCATCTTCCAGGGCGAAAACGCTGAGCCCATCGAGCACGACATTGCGCACCCGTTCGGAAAACAGCGGCGACCAGCCCGACGGCGCGCGGGCCAGATGGCTGCGCAAACCGTGGCTGATGGCTTTGGTGCAGATGAAGTCATGTTCGACGAAGCCGCCCCACAGATCGTCCGGGCCGCTGATGCCCAGTTCCTCGGCGTGGGCGGCGCCGACGATGGTTTGCGTGGGTAATAGATACAGGTCGCAGCCGCGGTGTTTCTCCGCCTCGAAACTGCCGCCGAATTTGCACCCGAGAATCTGCGCCAGCCAGCGCGCCAGGGCTTTGTTGGTCTGGACTTCATGTTGCGGCGCGTCGGGACTCACCGAGTGAGCGACAACGATTTTTTTGCGCGGTGTCGGGGTCATGCGTTCCCCTTCTGCTGGTTCAATGGTTTCCCTTTGAAGGTGCAGAGATCAGGCCAACGGCTGCGTGCGGCAAAGTTGCCGGTAATCAATCAGTTAGAGAAAAAGTGCTGGCAACACGCCTGTTTCAAACTGCACGACAGCGCAGAAAATCCCGGCAAATTGCACGATCTCCCATTGGTCGAGGTTCAAATGTGGTAGCGAGCCTGCTCGCTAAGGCGTCGTATCAGCCGACATCAGTGTCACAGGCCAACCGCTTTCGCGAGCAGGCTCGCTCCCACATCAGGGCGTCATTGTTTTCGAAAGCGGATTAACGCCAAACCGCCCCCGATAATCACTCGGCGTCAGCCCGGTAATCTTCTTGAAAATCGCGCGAAACGCGCCGGGATCCTGGTAGCCCACCGTCCACGCAATGTGGTCGATCGTGCCATTGCTGAACTCCAACATCTCCCGCGCTTTGCCCACCCGCAGATGCTGGCAATACTCGGTCGGCTTCAACCCGGTCGCGGCACGAAAGCGGCGCAGAAACGTGCGCTCCTCCAATACCGCACGCTCAGCCATCGCGGCTAACGACACATCGGTAGCACCGGTACTTTGCAGCCAATGCTGGACCTTGAGAATCGCCGCGTCGCCATGGCTGAGAATCGGCGCGAAGTTGCTGCCGCAGGCGCTGGCACTGTCGCTGTGTTCCATCACCAGAAAATGTGCGGTGCGGGTGGCGATGCTCGGCCCGAGCAAGCGGTTGACCAGGCGCAGGCCCAGTTCCGACCAGGCCATCAGCCCGGCCGTGGTGATCAGGTCACCATCGTCGACAATCGGCGTGTCGGCCTTGAGCTGGATCTTCGGGTAGCGTTCGCTGAAGCCCTGCGCCGCGGTCCAGTGCACCGTGGCGCTGCGGCCATCGAGCAAGCCGCTTTCGGCGAGCATCAGCGAACCCACACAAACCCCGCCCAGCGTTGCCCCGCTTGTGTGCTGATCCCGTAGCCATTGCATCAGCCGAGTCGGCATTTGCGCCGCCGAAAAGCCACTGATCGACGGCGGAATCAGCACGGCTTGCAAACTGGATTCATCGCCTGCAACACTGGCGTAAATCCGCACCGGCGGCTGATCGCCTTCGACCTGCCAATGGCTCACCCGCAACATTGGCAATTGCGCAGTCTGCTGCTCGGCGGCAATCCGGTTGGCCACTGCAAACAGGTCAGTCAGCCCATGCACGGCCGCCATCTGCGCGCCGGGATAAATCAGCACACCGAGTTCGGCGATGGCGGCGTTTTCTGCGCCCATTGTCAGTTTTCCCCTGTCTATTGTCGGTGCGGCCAATCCTCGAATCGCTCATCAGCGCCAATACTGGAGTCACTTCCAGTAACCACATCGAGGACACACCCATGGCCAAACAAGCGCTCATCGTAGTCGATATCCAGAACGACTACTTCCCTCAAGGCAAGTGGCCGCTGGTCGGCGCCGAGGCCGCTGCCGACAATGCCGCCCGACTGATCGGAGCCTTCCGTGAGGCGGGGGATTCGGTGGTGCACATTCGCCACGAATTCACGTCGGCTGACGCACCGTTTTTCACCCCAGGTTCAGACGGCGCCAGGCTGCATCCGAAAGTGCTCAACCGCAGCGACGAGCCGGTGGTGCTCAAGCACTTCGTCAACTCGTTCCGCGAAACCGAGCTGAAAGCGGTCCTCGACGAAAAAGGCATTACTGATCTGGTCGTGGTTGGCAGCATGAGCCACATGTGTATCGATGGCATCACTCGCGCAGCGGCAGACATGGGTTACAGCGTCACGGTCGTTCACGACGCCTGCGCCAGCCGTGATCTGGAGTTCAACGGCCTGACCGTGCCGGCCGCGCATGTCCACGCCGCGTTCATGTCGGCCCTGGGTTTCGCTTACGCCAGCGTGGTGTCGACTGAGCAATTCCTCGCTGCGTAGGGTCGAGCAATATTCAGTAAAACTGCTTCGTAAAGAAAGGGCCCGCCGCGCTGCGGGCCTTTTCTTGCCTGTCATGAAAATCTCACGCGTGAGCCATTGATGGCACTTTGAATTGGTTGTAGTGTGGCTCACGCGTGAGCATTCATAACCGAGTCCTGCCATGAAAAGCCGTTCCCTCACCGCGACGCCAGAAAGCCCCAAGGCAGAGCGGGCGAAAGCGTCCGCGAAAAAGCCGTCGAGCTTTTATATGAAGCAGATGCGCGCGGGTCTGGCGGCTGCCGGTTATGTGAAACACGAAACTTGGGTGCTTCCGGAAAACCGAAGCTTGCTCAAGCAAAT
>Ga0307408_100003845_pt1 | contig 10216 bp, 8 predicted proteins | sample 322Cmetagenome_FD_202116 | JGI IMG/M metagenome (GOLD analysis project Ga0307408, IMG submission 202116) | Maize rhizosphere microbial communities from greenhouse at UC Davis, California, United States - 322HYB-C-3 | ecosystem: Host-associated > Plants > Roots > Rhizosphere > Soil | place: USA... | reverse complement strand
AACCATTCATAGGTATCAGCACCAGTACTGTAGTTGTTCAACATTGTTTGAGTGTTAAACATAGTTACCGGATCCGGAGACCATTTGAAATCTGCAACCGGTTGAGGAAGTACACTAAGGAATCCAGGGAAAGTTGTAGAATCAATACATCCGTTAGGAGAGACTACGATCAACTGCACATCATAAGATCCTGCAAACAACGCATCCGGAAGAACTACATCCTGATCAATAAATTGTTGTCCGTTAGAGATGTTCCAGATCGTTGAAGCTGTCATGTTCGGATCCGTTGTATTCGAAAGAACAAATTCCGCAGGCTCACACTTCACAGGTTCATCAACAGCAATCATAGGAACCGGCACCGGATACGTAATGATCTGTGTTGACAATACCAAAGGTGATGATTCACAACCGTCAGTAATTGTAAGCGTATAAGTGGTTGTTGCTTGCGGAGATTCAGTAATAGAACTGTTTGTACCGGTGTTCGTGTGCGCTGTAGACCAAACAAAAGTGTATGGAGCACCAATTCCTCCTGTAACACCGGAGGTGCTAATTGTTCCCGGATAACCAGGACAAACACTTTGATCCAAAGGTGTCAATGATCCTGAGATTGGCTGGCGAACAGTCACCAAAATCGAATCAGGTTGTGACAAACATCCAAGATCGTTCTCTGCAACAACAGGATAATATGTATCAACTGTTGGGTTTACATCCTGGTTAGGAAGTAACGATGTTGTATGATCCCAATGGTAAGTATAAGTTGTTCCGCCGGTAGCGCTTGCTAATAACGATGCTGTTCCGTTCTGACAAATCAAAGTATCGTTTGAAACACTCACAACAACCGGAGTCGGATCGATCAATGTTGCAACAATACATTTTTGACATCCCATTGCATTTCGTGCACAAACGTTATAAGTTCCGGCAGCAAAACCTCCCATAGTATTGGACGTTGTCCAGTTCATTCCGTTATCGTAGCTATATTCAGTTGCTCCAACACAAGTAATTGTGATTGTACCATCTGAATAACCTCCACAACTTGGATGCACAACTGCTGCAGTTGCTGTAAGCGCAACTACGTTAACGATCATTGTATCGCGAACAACACCACAAAGTGTGCTTGAGTGACGCCAAATGAATTTATATGTCCCAGGTTGGTTTACAGTAACAACTGCATTCGGGTTTGATGGGTTCGGTGCATAGGAAGCCGTTGCAGCAGGAGTCAAACCTGTTGGAACGATAGCCTGCCATGAACCTGTTGTACCTGATGGAGCAGGGTTTCCTGCTAACTGAATCGGGCTTCCGAAACAAATTGTTTGATCCGGACCGGCATTTGGCGTAAGGGTTGGTACAACAGTAATAGTAAATGTAGCTGTATCCTGAAGTGCCGGAGTTGTACCCATTGCAGGCTGAGTAACCTCTACCTGATAAGTTGTTGTAACCGATGGGTTAACTGTTGTTGTACCGGCAGTTGGGTTTGCAACACCGTTTGTTACTAACCAGTTAAAAGAAGGATTTGTATATCCCGGAGTAGCTACAGTAACCGAAGTTGAGTTCCCCTGGCAAATTGTTTGATCAGCGGCAGAAACCCCACAAACAACTTGAGCTGAACCGAAGAAATCCAAATCAACGTTTTGAGCCGTAAAGGAATAATTCGATAAACAAAGGATGAACGACTGTCCTGCTGTAACCGTTAACGGTGGCTGGTAGCTTGTACTTGATGCATTCGGCGGATAATTTGCCGGAGTAGCCATACCGGTATTACCATTACACATCCCATTCCAGTTACAAGCAATAGGAGCCAGAGTATTACCATTAATACCCGCGCAACCATTTCCACCAACATTCGGCCACATGATCCAGTCAAAACATCCTGAACCGGATGGTGTTCCACCAGCTGTTAAACCGATTAGCGACCATTGCAAAGTTCCTGACGAAACAACATTAATTGTAATAAAAGTTGAAACTGTTTCTCCTGACAACAAACAACCGCTGTTAACGCCTTGCGGATTTGAAGATGGATTTGAAATAGTACCTGTACCAAAATCATCAAAATCGTATGATGGATTGGTCCCTGTAATAGGGAATTGAGGTGTAGCACACCCCGGAACCGCAAGGTTACAGTTTACAGGTGACGTCTGTGACCAAACATTAGCCACAGATAAAAGCAAAGTAAAGATCAATAACTTTTTCATGACTAATTAATTTGAACAATTTGTAAATGGATACTTAGCCATTTCGTCAACACCATATACTCCTGTTTGAACACAAGTAATATTGATTGTATTTGATCCGAACCAAGCTTCAAAATCTGCATCAGTAAATGATGTCAGATTTTTTGTCAGGACAAACGCACGTTTTGTCTCCCAATCAAGGCGCACTACTTCCACATTCGGATTCAGACGAATATTCGACTCTATTGAGCGGAACATCTCTTCATCCACGATGTTTACCATACACTGAGCGAAATATTTCACTCCTCCTTCTTCCGTTTGTGCATTGCCTGTTCCCGTAAAGAAAAACAGCAACACTAATAATATAGTTGTCTTCATGTTAGTTTATGAGTACTTAAAAAACGGTTCACATAAAAAAAGGTTGCCTAAGCAACCTCTAAAGTAGAAATAAACACAAAATATTGAAAATTAAAAGGTTGTAGGCCTTTTGAATCCTATTTTGTTAAAATATTAATATTATTTTAAATATTTAAACATTTTACCTGGGTAATGTGCAGATTCTCCCAATTCCTCTTCAATTCGAAGCAATTGGTTGTACTTTGACATACGGTCTGAGCGTGATGCAGAACCCGTTTTGATCTGTCCACAATTCAATGCTACAGCGAGATCAGCGATGGTGTTATCTTCAGTTTCACCACTTCTATGAGACATAACAGAAGTATAACTATTTCTTGTTGCCATTTGAACAGCTTCAATTGTTTCAGTCAAAGATCCGATCTGATTTACTTTTACAAGAATAGAATTGGCAACCCCTTGTTCAATTCCTTGAGATAAACGTTTTGTATTGGTAACAAAAAGATCATCTCCAACTAACTGAACTTTATCTCCCAATTTCTCAGTAGCCATTTTCCAGCCTGCCCAATCGTCTTCAGCCAAACCGTCTTCGATAGAAACGATAGGGTATTTTTTGCACCAGTCAACCCAAAAATCAACCATTTCAGAAGAAGAACGTTTCTCACCTGTAGATTCGAAAACATACAATCCGTTATCTGCTTTGTAGAACTCAGATGAAGCAGCATCCAACGCAATGTGAATATCTTCTCCCGGTTTGAAGCCAGCTTTTTCAATGGCCTGCAAAACCACCTGGATTGCTTCTTCGTTCGAACCCAGGTTCGGAGCAAACCCTCCTTCATCACCAACGTTAGTAGAAAGTCCTTTTGATTTCAACACAGATTTCAAGTGGTGGAAAATCTCAGTTCCCCAACGCAATCCTTCAGAAAAAGAAGATGCACCAAATGGCATCACCATAAATTCCTGGATATCGATCAGGTTATCCGCATGAGAACCACCGTTCAAAATATTCATCATTGGAACCGGCATTGTATTGGCTCCAACACCTCCAACGTATTTATACAAACTCATTCCTGCTTCCTGAGCAGCAGCTCTGGCAACAGCCAATGAAGTTCCAAGAATAGCATTTGCCCCTAACTTCGATTTATTAGGTGTTCCATCCAAACCAATCAGGTAGGTATCAATTGCTTTCTGGTCAAAAACATCCATTCCAAGCAATTCCTCAGCAATAATGGTGTTTACATTTTCAACTGCCTTCAAAACACCTTTTCCTAAATAAGCCTTTGCATCGCCGTCACGTAGTTCAACAGCTTCATGAATTCCTGTTGAAGCACCTGAAGGAACCGCAGCTCTTCCGAAAGCACCGTTTGTTGTGTAAACATCAACTTCTACTGTTGGATTTCCTCTTGAATCCAAGATTTGTCGTCCTATGACACGAGCAATGTAAGTCATACTTTTAATTTTTGGAGGGTATATAAATTATTAAAAAACAAATCCGCCAGGTATTACTCAGGCGGATTCATCCATTTAGTTACTCATATTCGTTATAAACTGATCGAACAGATATCTTGAATCGTGTGGACCAGCTGAGGCTTCAGGGTGGTATTGCACAGAGAAAATCTTTTTCCCTTTGATTCTGATTCCTGCTATCGTATCATCATTCAAATGGACATGGGTCACTTCCACCTTATCCTGTTTTGCGATACTTTCATGCGTGATCACGAAACCATGGTTTTGAGAAGTAATTTCACCTTTACCTGTAAGAAGGTTTTTGATCGGGTGATTCACACCTCTGTGTCCGTTGAACATTTTCTCAGTTTCCAATCCCTGGCTTAGTCCGAGGATCTGGTGTCCAAGACAAATCCCGAAAATTGGAATATCCGTTTCTACCAGATCTTTCACCAAGGCGATTTCGTTTGGCATAGCCGCCGGATCACCAGGACCATTACTCAACATGATTCCTGTTGGATTGAATTCCTTTATTTGCTCAACCGTTGTTCCAAGAGGGAAAACTTTTACAAAAGCCCCTCTGTCTGTCAAACAACGAACGATATTTCTTTTTACACCGAAATCCATTAGCGCAACTCTCATTTTACTAGAATTGTCACCGCTTTCGTATGCTGTTTTTGTAGCTACTTTGGAAGAAAGTTCCATTCCGTGCATAGAGGGAATTTCCTTAACCTTTTCGATCAATACTTTTTCATCCAGGATCTCAGAAGAAATGATAGCGTTCATTGCTCCTTTATGACGAATGTGACGAACAAGGGATCTCGTGTCAATATCCGTGATTCCGACTGTATTATTCTTCAAAAGATAATCGTTCAGATTGGAGTCACCACTTGCACGGGAAAATCCTGAAGAGAACTTTTTAGTCACCAAGCCGGCAATCTTCACTGTTTCCGACTCAATTTCGTCATGATGAACGCCGTAATTCCCGATGTGAGCTGTGGTCATTATTAGTAACTGCCCGAAATAAGAAGGATCTGTGAATACTTCCTGGTATCCTGTCATACCTGTATTAAAGGCAATTTCACCGGTTGTTGTACCTATCTTTCCGGTGGCGAACCCGCGATATACGGTTCCGTCTTCCAAAACGAGGAGCGCAGTTGAGCGTTCTTCCATAGAATTTTTTTTTGCAAAATTATGAATTAAAAATCATTCGACGAAGTTGCCTTATGACTATTCTCAAAACAATTTGCCAAAGAAGCCTAATGTACCATCGGGTTTAGGGCAAGTTACAGTTTTAAGCTGTTAATTCTTTTCCGATTTTGTGCAAAAGTATTGAACAAAGTTTGAATGGTTCAAAGGCTCAAACTGTTCAAATGAAAGAAACATAAACAAACGTGATGCATCACGTCTCTACATAATGGAATTAACTCTCCACTACCAGACCGGAAGCCGTAATGGATGATTTCTCCTGGTACTCTTCGTAATCAGTGTTGATTTCCCACAAATTGTGATTTGTGTTTTTCGCCACGTTCTCTGCTGCCAAAATTCCCATCAGGATACTGTGATCCTGGTTATTGTATTTAAATGCACCATAACGACCGATCACAGACAAATTCTCTACACCACTAAGGAATTGTTCAACCACTTGAAGGGGTTCTTTATATCCACGCTGATAAACCGGGTAGCACTTTGGAATTTTATAAACGAAACCGTCCGAAATTTCAAGTCCTTCAACCAAACCTGTCATTTTCATTTCTTTTTTCGCAAGGTTGATCAATTCAGCATCCGACATATTCCAGATCGCATCATCATCATAACTCCAGTATTCGAGAGTAACAATGGTTGCTTTTTCCCCGTTGTTCATTTCAGGAACCCAGTTGCTGCAATTGGTAACGCGTCCCATTTGAAGTTCGCTTGCATGAACATAGAGCCAGTTATCCGGGAATACATCCTGACCTTCAATCTTCAGGTAAACCAATAAGGTGTTTCTGAATTTCAGTTTTGCATTCGCTTCGATCACTTCGGCAGGTGTTCCAGCCAAATTCTTTACCAAATGCGTAATAGGCATAGAAGAAATGATCTCATCGTATTCCTTAAATTCTCCGTTCACCAATTCGACACCAATTGCTTTGCTATTTTCCGCAACCACTTTATTGATGGGAGTTGAAAGGAAAACTCTTCCTCCGTTCTGCTCCACATAGGATTTCATTCTTTCGTAAACCATTCCCGTTCCACCTATAGGGTAAGCAAACTGATCTACAAGTGTCTTATGTTTGTTTTTCTTGTCTTTGAACAAGGCGTTTTTCACTGCTTCAAAAAGAGAAAGCTTCTTGATACGCTGAGCCGCGAAATCCTCATCCAAGTCCTTACATGAGATTCCCCAAAGTTTTTCACTATACGTTTTAAAGAAAATGGAATACAGTTTATATCCGAATCGACTGATCACCCATGATTCGAATGATTGATCTTTCTTAACAGGAGCAATTCGTTGTTTGAAATAGCTCAATACACAGATGAAAGCCGTTCCTACTCCAAGTTTGAAAAGCGCGTCAAAGGGTTTAAGCGGATAATAATAGAATTTCTTCTTGTAGTAGATTCTCGTTAAACGGTCAACCATTTTATAGTCTTTTCCAACTACTTCAAGCCAAACCTTGTTCACTTTATTGTCATTACTAAAAAAGCGGTGTGGGCCAATATCAACTTTCTGGTTCCAAAGTTCTATGGTTTTTGAAAATCCACCAACACTGGGTGAAGCCTCATAGACATCTACAGAAATGCCAGCTTTAGCTAATTCATACGCTGCTGTAATACCTGCCGGTCCAGCTCCAATAACTGCAATTCTTTTTTCGCTCATTTAATAAAGTGAATCATTTGTTGAACGGATGATTTACCGTGTTATTCTCTGACAACAACAGAAATTCCAAAATTCGCCGCTAAGATACTCAGATTTCCAATGTATTTGACAGAAAACAAAAAAGGGTGCCTAAGAATAGACACCCTTCAATAATTAGAGTTGACAAAGATTACTCTTCTGTTTTCTCTTCAGATTCTGTTTCGTTAGAAGCTTCAGGAGCCTCGTCAGCCGCTGGAGCTTCATCTGCTGCTACTTCTTCCGTAGACTGAGCCTCAACAACTTCAGCTGCTGGTGCATCTTCAACAACTACTGCTTCTTCTACTTCAGTTGCTTCTGCTGCAGGAGCAGTTGTAGCTTTAGCAGTTGAACCACCACGACGAGAACGACGTGTAGTTGTTTTCTTCTCTCCAGATGTGTAAACTTCATTGAAATCAACCAATTCGATCATACACATTTCAGCGTTATCTCCTAAACGGTAACCTGTACGGATGATACGTGTGTATCCTCCCGGACGATCAGCAACTTTTGGAGCGATAGAGCGGAACAATTCAGTAACCGCCTCTTTGCTTTTCAAGTAAGAAAATGCAGTACGACGGTTGTGAGTTGAGTCGTCTTTTGATTTTGTAATAATCGGTTCTACGTATACACGCAAAGCTTTAGCTTTAGCAATTGTAGTTGAAATACGCTTATGTTCAATTAAAGAACAAGCCATATTTGACAACATTGCTTTTCTGTGCTCTGCTTTTCTACCTAGATGATTTACTTTTTTTCCGTGTCTCATAACATTAAATTTCGTAAGTAACGGTTAGCTGGATTTAGTATCGCGTCAACCCAGCCACCTATTACGACATTATTAAAATTTATTCGGCGATACTAATCTTTATCTAATTTGTATTTTGCTACGTTCATTCCGAAGTTCAATCCTTTAGAATCTACCAAGTCTTCTAACTCAGTTAAAGATTTCTTACCGAAATTACGGAACTTCAATAAGTCGTTCTTGTTGTAAGAAACAAGATCTCCTAACGTTTCAACGTCTGCTGCTTTCAAACAGTTTAGTGCACGAACTGAAAGGTCCATATCCACTAATTTTGTTTTCAACAATTGACGCATGTGCAATGATGTTTCATCAAATTCTTCTGTCTCAGACTTAACTTCAGTATCCAAAGTGATACGCTCGTCAGAGAACAACATGAAGTGATGGATCAAGATTTTAGCAGCTTCTTTCAAAGCATCTTTCGGATGAATAGATCCGTCAGTTGTCAATTCCAATACCAATTTCTCGTAATCCGTTTTTTGTTCTACACGGTAGTTTTCAATCGTGTATTTAACGTTTACAATTGGAGTAAAGATAGAGTCAACAAAGATCATCCCGAAAGGAGCATTGCTGTTCTTGTTTTCTTCAGCCGGTAAGTAACCACGACCTTTAACGATCGTAAGTTCCATTTCCAACTTCACTGAAGTTTCCATGTTACAAATCACCAGGTCCGGGTTCAATACCTGGAATCCTGAAGTGAATTTCCCAAGGTCACCAGCAGTTAACTTATCTTGTCCTGAAATAGAAACTACTACAGTTTCGTTATCAGTTCCATCAATTTGTTGCTTGAAGCGAACTTGCTTAAGGTTTAGGACGATTTCTGTAACGTCTTCCACCACACCTTTCAACGTTGCGAACTCGTGGTCTGCACCTTCGATACGCACTGAAGAAATAGCGTAACCTTCCAAAGATGAAAGCAAGATACGACGCAATGCGTTTCCTACTGTGATCCCGTAACCTGGTTCAAGCGGACGGAACTCAAATTGTCCTTTACGCTCGTCAGACTGGATCATGATCACCTTGTCTGGTTTTTGAAAATCTAAAATTGCCATTTTATTATTCTTCTTTTTACTTGTTTTGCAGTTGCGCGATCAGAAAGATTGAAGAAACTCTAACCAACCCTTTGGCTGCAATTCAATTGTTAATTACTACTTAGAGTATAATTCGACGATAAGTTGTTCCTTGATGTTTTCAGGGATCATATCTCTTGTAGGTACGCTAAGTACTTTTCCAGAGTATTCAGACTTGTTAAAGTCTAACCAATCGTATTTTTTGTTAGTTGAAGCTGTCATAGAATCATTAATTGCTTCTAAAGACTTAGACTTCTCACGAACACCAACAACATCACCAACTTTCAAGTGGAAAGAAGGAATGTTTACTACTTCACCGTTTACAACGATGTGTTTGTGACTAACTAACTGACGTGCAGCACGACGAGAATTAGCGATACCTAAACGGTAAACTGTGTTATCCAAACGAGCTTCACAAAGTTGCAACAAGTTTTCACCTGTAATTCCTTTCATACGTGATGCTTTGTCGAACAAGTTAGCGAACTGACGCTCAAGAATTCCGTAAGTGTACTTCGCTTTTTGCTTCTCACCTAACTGAATTGCGTATTCAGATTGCTTGCTTCCTCTACGTTTGTTTGGTCCATGTTGACCTGGTCCGTAGCTTCTTCTGTCCAGCGCTTTGTCTGGTCCAAAAATTGGGTCACGAAAACGACGCGCAATTTTGGTTTTTGGTCCTGTATATCTTGCCATTTCTATTTGATATAAGAGGGAGATTGTGAATTAAGGCTTTTCCTTCGACAACCGGGATCCCTCAGTTATTAATTTACTATTATACTCGTCTCTTTTTCGGAGGACGACAACCGTTGTGCGGTAATGGGGTAACATCGATAATTTCCATCACTTCGATTCCACTGTTGTGGATAGAACGAATAGCAGATTCGCGTCCGGCACCAGGTCCTTTAACGAATACACGAACTCTACGTAATCCGAAGTCATGTGCTTCTTTAGATGCATCCTCAGCAGCAACTTGTGCAGCGTACGGAGTGTTCTTTTTAGAACCTTTGAAGCCCATTTTACCAGCCGATGACCAAGAAATAACTTGACCAGCGTTGTTTGTCAAAGAAATAATCACATTGTTGAAGGTAGCTTGGATATGCGCTTCACCCGCTGCGTCTACTTTGACTTGTTTCTTCTTCTTTTGATTTGCTTTTGCCATTTTTAATCTTTTTAAGCTGCTTTATAAATAAACAGCAGATTATTTAGTTGCTTTTTTCTTGTTAGCAACAGTTTTTCTTCTACCTTTTCTAGTACGAGAGTTGTTTTTCGTACGTTGACCTCTCAATGGAAGACCGTTACGGTGACGAATACCACGTGTACATCCGATATCCATCAAACGCTTAATGTTCAATTGGATCTCTGAACGCAACTGACCTTCAGTCTTAACTTCACCGATTGAATTACGAATAAGACCAATTTGGTCATCGTTCCAATCCTGAACTTTAATGTTCTCGTCGATACCGTTAGCTACTAAGATTTTCTTAGCTGTGCTGCGGCCAATTCCAAAGATGTA
>Ga0307408_100003844_pt1 | contig 10217 bp, 10 predicted proteins | sample 322Cmetagenome_FD_202116 | JGI IMG/M metagenome (GOLD analysis project Ga0307408, IMG submission 202116) | Maize rhizosphere microbial communities from greenhouse at UC Davis, California, United States - 322HYB-C-3 | ecosystem: Host-associated > Plants > Roots > Rhizosphere > Soil | place... | reverse complement strand
TGCAGGAACGACAAGTGACCATCGGACGGGAGACCTTTCCCGTACCAGAGCCGTATCTGGTCATGGCGACCCAGAACCCGATCGAGTCCGACGGCACCTATCCGCTGCCCGAAGCGCAGGTCGACCGGTTCATGATGAAGGTAGTCGTGAATTATCCGACCGCACCGGAGGAGAACGCGATCGTCGGACATGCCCTGGAGCCGCCGGATCCACCACAGGTGATGCTGGCCCCCGAGGACCTGATCCAGATGCGGGAAAGCGTCGCGCGCGTCTACGTCGACCCTGCCGTCGTCGACTACGCCGTACGGCTCGTCACCGCCACCCGATCGCCGGGAGGGGTCGGCCTCGGCGACCTCGATCGGTACGTGAGCTATGGAGCCAGCCCCAGGGCCACGATCGCCCTCGTCTTGGGCGGCCGCGCACTGGCGTTTCTCCGCGGCCGCGACTACGTGTTGCCATACGACGTCGATGAGGTGGCACTCGACGTCCTGCGGCACCGAATCGTGCTGTCGTACGAAGCGCTGGCTGACGACCTCGATGCCGACAGCATCCTAATTCGGGTGCTACGCGCTGTGCCCGTGCCGGACGTAGTGCTGCAGCCATGACCGAGGCGCCGGACCGTCTGCTGCTCCGGTTGGAGTGGCGGATTGTTCGGCGACTCGACGGGCGCCTTCAGGGCGACTACCGAACCCCACGCCGGGGAATGGGCCTTGATTTGCACGGGCTCCGGCCGTATGCCGAGGGCGACGATGCCCGGCACATCGACTGGAACGCCACGGCCCGGCTCGATGAACCGCAGGTACGCGAGTTCAACGAGGATCGTGAGTTGACGACCTGGCTCGTTCTCGACCGATCGGCATCCATGGTGGTCGGTCGACCGGGACGCGCGAAACAAGACGTGCTTGTCGAACTCGCGCTCATTCTGGCCAGACTGCTCGGCCGCAGCGGCAACCGGGTCGGTGCCATCCTTTACGACACCGGCACGACCCGTATCGTCCCACCCGGCGCCGGGCGGGGTCAGGCACTGCGGATCGGACGGGAACTCCACCGGGGTCCGGACAACCGGGCGGCGGCTACCACCGACCTGGCCGCCATGCTCGACACAGTTGCGTCACTGGCCCGCCGCTGTCTCGTCGTCGTGATCTCCGACTTCATCGGCACGGGGGAGTGGCAACGCCCGCTCTTCCGGCTCTCGCATCGAAACGAGGTCGTCGCGCTGCGCATTGTCGACGGAGCAGACGACGCCTTGCCCGAGGCCGGCCTGATCGTGGTCGAGGACGCCGAGACGGGCGAGCAGATTCTCCTCGACTCCGCCGACCCGTGGTTCCGCGCCCGCTTCCACGATGGGGTCGAGGACCGAGGCGAACAACTCCGGTCCGGCATGCGACGGGCCGGGGTGCGGCTGCATCGCGTCGACACCGAAAGCGATCTCGTCGAGACACTTCTCGAGGTCATCGCCGAGACCCGTCGGAAACGCGGATGAGCCTCTCCCAGCCGCTGCTGCTCATCCCCGGCCTACTGGTTGCCGCGGCGCTGATTGTCGGTGCCGTGCTTGCGGGCCGGAGGCGATCCGCTGCCCTTGCCGCGGCGGGGGTCTCGGTGGCTGGCCGACGCAACAACCAGCTAGGGCTGTGGCTCTCTCTCGGCGGAGTCGTGGTGCTGGCGGTCGCCGCGGCCGGGCCGGTCGCTTCGCTGCCCGTCGCCCGAAGTGCCGGCACGGTGATCTTGGCGATGGACGTGTCGAACAGCATGAGTGCCGATGACGTCACTCCCAGCCGGTTAGCGGCCGCCCAGCAGGCGGCACAGTCGTTCATCGACGCCCAGCCCGACAGCGTCGACATCGGAGTGGTCGGTTTCGACCAGGGTGCGCTGACCACATCACCGCCTAGCGCGGATCGCGCCGCGTCGAAGGCGGCGGTGCAGAGTATGCGCACCGCCGGCGGGACCTCGCTGGCCTCGGCCATTCTGGGTTCGCTGAGCGCAATCACCGGCCGGCCGGTCAGGATCGCCGAGGACGGCGAACTGCCTGACATCGGGACCTGGAACTCGGCGACCATCGTGCTGTTCTCCGATGGCGAGGACCAGGGCGGTACCGGCGGCAGCGACGCGGTGACTGCAGCAGCAACGATTGCCCAGAACGCCGGTGTGCACATCGAAGCCGTCGGCGTTGGCACCGCAGACGGAGCGGTCGTCGATGTCGACGGCTATCAGTTGCATACGGCTCTGGATTCGGAGCAGTTGAAGGCCGTCGCGCAGGCTACCGGCGGCAGCTACCGCCCCGCCTCCGGCGCGGAGCAGCTCGACGACATCGGGTCCACCATTGACCTCCGGCTGACGGTGGCCAAGCAGGACGTGCCACTGGCCGGCGGGTTCATCGCCGTGGCGCTGCTGCTGCTGGCCGTCGGCACACTGCTGACTGGTATTCGAACGGGGAGGCTGGTCCCATGACCTTCAGCTGGCCGTGGGCGCTGTTGTCGCTGCTGATCATGCCGATCGTTGCGGCAGTCGTCTGGTTGTTGCGGCGCCGCCGGCGACGCGACGCGGTGCGAGTGACCTCGATCGCCTTGGTACGGGCCGCGCTGCCACCGCGTACGAGGTGGTCCCGGCTTATTCCGACCCTGTTGCTCCTTCTCGGCTTCGCCACGCTCGGTGTCGGAGCGGCGCGGCCGCAGGCGACCGTGCTGGTGCCCTCCAACTCCACGACGATCATGCTGGCGATGGACACCTCCGGCTCCATGTGCTCCACCGATGTGGAACCCAACCGGCTCACCGTTGCCCAGGAGGCGGCAGTCTCGTTCATCGAGTCCCAGGACGGCAAGACCAAGATCGGCCTCGTCGCCTTCGCCGGCGTCGCCGGTCTCCAGGTGCCGCCGACCACCGATAAGGATGCGTTGATCGAGGCAATCGACAACTTCACTACAGCCCGCGGTACGGCAATCGGTTCGGCGATCCTCGCCTCAATTGACAGCATCGCCGCCATCAACCCGAGCGTCGCCCCCACCGGCGTCGAGGCCGAATCAGCTCAGCGGTCGGGCTACGCGCCGGACGTGATCGTCGTACTGACCGATGGCGCGAATACCCAGGGCGTCGAACCGGCGAAAGCCGCCGAGGCGGCGGCCGTGCGGGGCGTCAGGGTGTTCACGATTGGATTCGGCACCACGACGCCCTCGCAGATGGCCTGCACCGGCCAACAGGCCGGCGGATGGGCCGGCGGGGGTCCGCGCGGAGGTTTCGGTGGGGGGTCCGGTGGAGGTGCAGGGCGCAATCCGCGGATCATCGACGAAGCCACCCTGCAGACTGTCGCCGAGATCACCGGCGGCGAGTACTACAAGGCCGAGAGTGCCGACCAGCTGCAGGGCGCGCTGGCTGATCTGCCCAATCACGTGACCGTGGTGAGGAAGCACATCGACATCGCATCATGGTTCGCCGGCGCCGGAGGATTGCTTGTTGCGGTCGCCGTCGGGCTCTCGCTGTGGTGGAACCGGGTACGCGCGCCTCGTTGAGCCTCAAGCGATCTTCGGGCTCGGACCTTCAGGTTGATCTAGATCGGGCCTCGACGCGGAGTTTGGCACCGACGCTGGGCAGTTCGACAAAGGTCTGCCCGGGCGCCATCTTGAGCGGCGTGCCGTTCTTCAGGGTGAATTCGAACGGCTCTTGCACCTTGCCCTTGCGCCAGCTGCCAACCACGTAGCGCCCGCGATTGAAGTAATAGAACTTACCGCGGGCTTTGATGATGTCGTGCAGCGGCTCGTCATGGCCACTTCCGCGGAAGATCTTGCCGTAATGCTGCTTGGCCTTGATCACGAGCACATTGTCAGTCGACACTCGACTGCCATCGGCCAGCAGGTGCGGACCCCATGGCAGGCTGCGCAGATAGCGCTTCTTCTTCTTGTCGTAGTCGTAGCCCATGAAGTAGCTGTCGCCCTTGTAGGGGATCCTTATTGAGCGGCCGCGTTTGCCTTGGATGGCGCTGACCTCTTCGCGGGTCGAGGCGAAGGGGAAGTAGGGCTGCGGCGGCCCCGAACGGAATCGTTTGGTCTGCCGGGCGAGCGTCGCCGGATGGCAGACCACCGCCTTGTCGTAGTACTTGTGACCGTTGAGGGTGTATACCCGGGATTGATCAATGCCGTACGAGCCGGTGCGGAGGGTGTTCATGTACGACAGCAGGCCTTTGAGATAGGCGCGATAGTGCTTGACGTAGTTGACCACCCAGGGCGAAGCGCCCGTATTGCCGATCAGGGCGTGGATCGGACTGAGCAGCGGGATGTCCACCGGCCGAATGGACCGCACTGGTGCGACGCTGTCTGCCATGCGGGAGTGGAAGACCGGAACGAGCCGAGTCCCGCTGTAGCCCGACACGTCCCGATAGCCCTCGAGTTCAACAAAGACAATGTCAGCCTTGTCGATGCCGGTCTGCGGATGCTCGCGGCGATTGTCGGGCACCTTGACCGCAACCGCGGCGTGACGCGCCTTGTCCTCGTCCGTTAGCAGCTTGCCAGTGAGTGGCCAACGCGGCCGCGTGTCGACCGACGGGTACGGACTGGGCGTCGCACTGGGGATCGGACTTGGCCTGGGTGGTGGTGTGGGCGGGGGGCTCGGCTGAGCGGAAGGTTTCGAACACGCAGCGAGCCCAACACCGACGACTCCCAACAAGACCACGCGGCGGCTCGTCTGCGCCATCTGAAGTCCTCCGTCGCCGCGTGCGAGGTGCTGTGCGGGAAGGCAGCTTCATCGTAGGGGCCAACTGGATGGCCCACGGTGAATCTGGGAACCAACACGACAACGTTCTGATGGCGATCGGGGTGCCGATGGTGACGCTGGGCCTGGCGTTGTTCTTAAGCCACCCTGGTCACGGTCGGCGGCTCGCCTGGGGCAATGTCGAAGGCTTGCTTGCGAAACTCAAGCTTCTACCGGGTGGTCTCCTTCTTTCCTATGTGACCTCCGCAATCGTCATCGGGCTCATCTGGTCCCACGTGTACGCCCTGAGCCAAGTCGAAGAGCGCGCGCTTCACAGCACGCTGACCGCTCGGAATCGTTGATTGCGGGGCCGCCTTTCTGAGTGGGGTCAACGCCGCCGGTACTCGATGGATGCCGGTCCTGGGAGAGAGGGCAGCGGCCAACAGCGGCAGGTCAGACCGGGCACCAGATGCGAAGTCCCGCGAACCCCCAAACACCACTCACTGCAAGCGGCCCGCCGACCGCGAGGAGCTCGGTCAGTTCCTCCGCAGGTTGACTTGTCCGCTGACCCAGATCCAGCAGCGCCGAACCTGTTGGCGTGTTCTGCACGCCGACTCGCAGCAGTTCGCAGTCCAGCGCCGCATCGCACGCCTGCTCAGATCTTGGACCTCGGCCGGTAGCCGAGCAGGTTCTCCCGCTAGCTCAAGAACAGTCACGGTATGAACTCCATCGGCGTAAGAACCGCGATCTGGTAGCCGGCCGGTGTGGCGATGAGCTGATAGCAGAACCGTTCGCCGGCCTCGCCGCCGTACCGCCAGGTGACATCCGCCCAAACGCTGCTCGGCGCCTCACCCATGACCACGATCTCCCTGCTGGCCGCGTCGATGCCCTCGTACTGCTCCCACGCAGAGGCAAAGAACTGCTCGGTCTGAGAGCGGTTACTCACCGGAATGGACGTGTCCGGAAACAAGATCAACCCCGGCACCGCGTACAGCTGCGCCACCGCTGCCGCGTCCCGCGCCAACAACGCCGCCGCGTACCGCTCGAAGAACTCCTCGACCTGGTCTCTGATGTCGGTCATGCTGTGACACTAGGGCCCGACCTCGACAGGCCGATGACGCCTTTCGGAGTGGATTTCGATGAACTCACGCACGGAGCCCGCCTCCTCCGCCCTTTTCCCTCCAGTTCGAGCTCCCTGAAGCCGCCGCACTCCTGTCCAGCCTTACCGTGCTTGGACCCACGACAGCCAGAGCGCCGACTCAGCAATAGGCAAAATCGTGCAGGCCATGAACCCCGGCTAGCCCGGAACATCTCAAGAAAGGTCTGCTCGCTCACGTTGCCGACTGACCGGTGGGATGGCAGAGGAGAAGTGTCTCGATCAGGCTGCGTGTGCAGTGAGGTCTCCAGAAGGGGGAGTACTGGCTGGTCCGGACAACGAGCGCCTGCCGCAAAATGACATAATGTCTCTTATCGGACAACTGGCATGAAAGGTAAGAGCGGCGAACCCCGAGATGTGATCGCCGTGGCCCGCCCTCAGCGACCGTAGTGATAGCGGCAAGCCGCGATCCGTACCTGGTTGCCGCTGATCTTGTAAACGAGGCGGTGCTCGTCAGTGATCCGACGGGACCAGTATCCGGCGAAGTCGTGTTTCAGAGGCTCCGGCTTCCCCATGCCCTCGTTGCCATTGCGGATGATGTCTGCGATCAGCACGTTGATTCGCCTGAGCACCTTCCGGTCTTGCACCTGCCACCATAGGTAGTCGTCCCACGCGTTTTGATCCCAGACGAGCAGCATCCTCAGTCGGCGTGAATGAGGTCATGCGGTTCGCCGTCGCCAGCCTCGAGTCGCTCCATCGCGTCGAGAAGTCGTCGTGCATTAGTGGGCGATCTCATCAGATACGCCGTCTCTCGCAGGGACTCGAAATCCGCCAGAGAGACGATGACGACGGGCTCGTGCCCTGCGCGGGTGATCACGACCTCTTCATGGTCGTTCACGACAGAGTCCAGCACTTGCGCGTACTTCGCTCTGGACTCTGTGTAGCTTAAGGTCTTCATGACGCTCCTCCTGTACAGAGAAGTGTACAGGCCGGTTCTCACGTCGCAACGTATCTGGGCGCGGCCGGCTCAGGTGCCGACATACTCCGCGAGGTGCTGACCGGTGAGGGTGGAGCCGGCGGCGACGAGTTCGGCGGGTGTGCCCTCGAAGACGATCCGGCCGCCGTCGTGGCCGGCGCCCGGGCCGAGGTCGATGATCCAGTCGGCGCGCGCCATGACGGCTTGGTGATGCGCGATGACGATGACTGACTTGCCGGAGTCGACGAGCCGGTCGAGCAGGCCGAGCAGCTGCTCGACGTCGGCGAGGTGCAGGCCGGTGGTTGGCTCATCGAGGACGTAGACGCTGCCCTTCTCGGCCATCTGGGTGGCCAGCTTTAGCCGTTGCCGCTCACCGCCGGACAGCGTGGTGAGCGGCTGGCCGAGGCTGAGGTAGCCGAGCCCGACGTCGGCGAGCCGGCCGAGGATGGCGTGCGCGGCCGGCGTGCGCGCCTCGCCGGCGCCGAAGAACTCCTCGGCCTCGGTCACCGACATCGCGAGCACTTCGGCGATGTTCCGAGCGCCCAGCTTGTACTCCAGCACCGACGCCTGGAACCGCTTTCCCTCGCACTCCTCGCAGGTGGATTCCACGGTGGCCATGACGCCCAGCTCGGTGTAGACCACACCCGCGCCGTTGCAGGTCGGGCAAGCGCCCTCGGAATTGGCACTGAACAGCGCCGGTTTCACCCCGTTGGCCTTCGCGAACGCCTTGCGGATCGGGTCGAGAAGGCCGGTGTACGTCGCCGGGTTGCTCCGTCGCGAACCGCGGATCGCGCCCTGGTCGATCGCCACCACGCCGTCGCGGCCGGAGACCGAGCCGTCGATCAGCGAACTCTTGCCGGAGCCAGCGACGCCCGTGACCACGCAGAGCACCCCGAGTGGGATGTCGACGTCCACGTCTTGGAGGTTGTGCGTTGCTGCGCTGCGGATCTCCAGCGCGCCGGAAGACGAACGCACCGACTCCTTGAGGATCGCCCGGTCGTCGATATGGCGGCCGGTGATGGTGTCACTCTCGCGCAACCCCTCCACGGTTCCCTCGAAGACCACCTCACCACCGGCAGTGCCGGCGCCCGGGCCGAGGTCAACGACGTGGTCGGCGATCGCGATCACCTCCGGCTTGTGCTCCACGACGAGCACAGTGTTGCCCTTGTTCCGCAGTTGCAGCAGCAGGTCATTCATCCGCTCGATGTCATGGGGATGCAGGCCGATTGTGGGTTCGTCGAAGACGTAGGTGACGTCAGTGAGCGAGGAGCCGAGGTGGCGGATCATCTTGGTGCGCTGCGCCTCACCGCCCGAGAGCGTGCCAGCCGGCCGGTCGAGCGAGAGGTAACCCAGCCCGATCTCGGCGAACGAGTCGAGGAGGTGTTGCAGCCCGGTGAGCAGCGGGGCCACCGACGGCTCGTCAAGTTCTCGGACCCAGTCGGCCAGGTCGGTGATCTGCATCGCACAGACGTCGGCGATGTTCTTCCCCTTGATCTTCGACGACCGCGCTTCGGCGCTGAGACGGGTGCCGTCGCACTCGGGACAGGCCGTGAACGTCACTGCCCGCTCCACGAACGCACGAATGTGCGGCTGCATGGCGTCGACGTCCTTGGAAAGCATCGACTTCTGGATCCTTGGGATCACACCCTCGTAGGTCAGGTTGATCCCCTCGACCTTGATCTTGGTCGGCTCCCGGTAAAGCAGGTCGTGCAGCTCCTTCTTGGTGAACTTCGCGATTGGCTTGTCCATGTTGAAGTAGCCGCTGCCGCTGAAGATGCGGCCGTACCAGCCGTCCATGCTGTACCCGGGAATGGTGAGCGCGCCCTCGCTGAGCGACTTGGTGTCGTCGTAGAGCGCGGACAGGTCGAAGTCGGTGACCGAACCCATGCCCTCGCATCGCGGACACATGCCGCCGTGGTAGACGGCGTTACGCACCACGAGCCGCTCGCCAGCGCCCTTGTCGGCGGTCATCGACCCGCTAGCGGTCCGCCTCGGGACGTTGAACGAGAAAGCCGTGGGCGGACCGATGTGCGGCTGCCCGAGCTTGCTGAACAGAATCCGGAGCAACGCGTTGGCGTCGGTGGCCGTGCCGACTGTCGAACGAGGGTTAGCGCCCATCCGCTCCTGGTCGACGATGATCGCGGTCGTCAACCCTTCGAGTACGTCGACCTCGGGCCGCGCAAGCGTCGGCATGAAACCCTGCACGAAGGCGCTATATGTCTCGTTGATCATCCGCTGCGATTCCGCGGCGATCGTGTCGAACACCAGCGAGCTCTTGCCTGAGCCGGAGACGCCGGTGAACACCGTGAGCCGTCGCTTCGGGAGCTCGATACTGACGTCCTTGAGGTTGTTCTCGCGCGCGCCGTGTACGCGGATCAAGTCGTGACTGTCGGCAGTGTGCAGCGCAGGGGACTGCGTGTCGGTCATCGTGGCCATGCTCATAGTGTCTCCGTCTGTTTACCCGGGCCGCCTCCGTCCTCCGTCGGCGTTCCCTGGCTCGATCGAACCAGATTCGAGGAGGACATCTGTTCAGCAGCCATAACCGGACGGCTCAGCGCAGCTCCTGGATGCGGATCAGGTTGCCCGCGGGATCGCGGAAGGAGCAGTCGCGGATCCCGTAGGGTTGGTCGGTCGGCTCCTGGACGACCTCGGCGTCGCCGGTCTGCAGCCGCTCGAAGGTGCCGTCGAGGTCGCTGGTGGCCAGGTTAATGCTGGCGAAGGTGCCCTTGGCCATCATTTCGGCGATGGTGCGGCGCTCGTCGTCGGTGATGCCGGGAGTGGCCGCCAGCGGGTACAGGACGATGGAGGTGCCAGACCGGCCGGCAGGGCCGACGGTGATCCAATGCATCCCGCCGTACTCCACGTCGTTGCGGACCTCGAAGCCGAGGGTGTCGCGATAGAAGGCGAGGGCGGCGTCGGGGTCGGTGTGTGGCAGCAAGGTCTCGTGAATGGTGATGTCCATGGCAGTCACGCTAGTTGCGGCTCGCGGGCCAGCACTTCTCGATTCCTGATCGGTCTGGTCACCTGTTTCGCAATGCACGGCGGCATCTCCGCCCTCGCGCGAGCTGTCTGGGCCCGATAAGTGTTGGGCGGTACACCCACCAACTCGGTGAACCGAGTGCTGAAGGTGCCCAGCGACGAGCAGCCGACCGCGAAACAGACCTCGGTGACGCTGAGGTCGCCACGGCGCAGCAGCGCCATCGCCCGCTCGATACGCCGCGTCATCAGATACGCGTACGGCGACTCGCCGTAGGCGCGCCGGAACTCGCGACTGAGGTGCCCCGCCGACATATTCACGCCGCGGGCAAGCGCCTCGACGTCCAGCGGTTGCGCATACTCCCGGTCGATCCGGTCACGAACGCGACGCAGTCGCGCGAGGTCCCGCAGGCGCTGCTCCGCGGCGGGACTGCTGGTCACCTGGAGATCGTGCCATGTCGCACCGAAGTTGCCTAGCGCCGCGGGCGTCCA
>Ga0307408_100003842_pt1 | contig 10218 bp, 5 predicted proteins | sample 322Cmetagenome_FD_202116 | JGI IMG/M metagenome (GOLD analysis project Ga0307408, IMG submission 202116) | Maize rhizosphere microbial communities from greenhouse at UC Davis, California, United States - 322HYB-C-3 | ecosystem: Host-associated > Plants > Roots > Rhizosphere > Soil | place: USA... | reverse complement strand
CGCCTTTCACCGATTCAACACCTTTTTCGAAAAAGACATCGCCGGCGATGACGTTTCCGTTGCTGGTGCGGTTGGCATGAATCGTGGCGATTCCGCCCGTCTTACTCGTGTTACAGATATCCGCTTTCGCGAGACCGCTTTCAGCGCGGGTCAAGCAGTCCGCAGGCGCTTGCGCGAATGTCTGCTGGAGCGTCAAACGGTTGGCGGGAAAGTCGATGAGCAGGTTGCGCGGGATGATGATGTTTTGCCCGCCCACGACTATGGTGCCGCCCGACCATACGTCATTCGGGTTGGTTAAAGTGAGACGCTCGATCTCGCCTGTGATTGTGGCGGAAGTCGCCGCGGTTTGCGCTTGTGCTATGGCGGCCGGCACAACCAAGAGTGCGCATAACAATATTAATATTTGAGGGAGGTTCGCGAGAGACACTAACTTTCGCGAAGTTCGGGTCTTTAGGGGCATTACTTTCATGATTCTCCTTAGTCTTTCTTTCTACCCAGTAGGGGCTGAATTAGTGCTTAAGAGTTAAGCTATACTTTGCACGACAGTGGTTTTTGACTACTGTCAACAAAACGGTCTGGAGGTGAACCGCACACGCATTGCGCGCGTGGTTATCCTTTAGGTCGAACGTGAAGGCGCGGTCGCGTAGTCGCCAAACTAGTAAGCGGCCGCGTTTTCGTTTCTGATCAACTCGAAAGTTAAAATTGGAAAGCTGGTGTGTTGTCGGGCTTCAGCTTTATTACTACTAACGTTATTACTTCATTCATTGGCGCCTTCAGATCGGTGAGCCAATAAAGAGCGAAACGTGCATTTGGTTGCGCGACGCTCCAAAGCAACGAGCATGCCTGAGCAGGGAAGGGGCTTTGCAGGGATGCCACGGAAGCGATATGCGTTTTTAATAGGAAGTAATGTGATTCATTGTGAAGCATAGTCACTGAGGGGTGCTTCACTCTGAACCACCTGCTCCAGTTAGTTTGACTTGTGCCCACGTTTCAGCATAGAACTTCTATCAAATCCAACAACGGAATCGAGGAGCCATTCAAATGAAGAAGCGAATCCAGGCAGTAGTCTCGTTCGCAGCAGTTCTTAGTTTCGCACTCGCGTGTACAAACGCTCCGACCAACCTGAACACGAATTCCGCCGGTACAGCTAACAGCTCAGTTCCGGCTGAGTTGAAGCCCGCTTTCGACTCAATCACCGCAAAGGACATCCTGCAGCACATCAAAGTGTTGTCGGCCGATGAGTACGAAGGGCGTGGCCCGGGAACAAAAGGTGAAGAACTTACCGTCAAGTATCTCACCGAGCAGTATCAACGTATCGGCTTGAAGCCTGGGAATCCGGATGGCACGTATGTTCAGAAGGTCCCGCTGGTTGGATTTACGGGCGCTCCAACGGCTTCATTCACTGCCGGAGGCAAGCAGATAAACCTGAACTTTCCACAAGACTACGTTGCAGTCTCACGCCGGTTCATTCCGGAATCGAAGGTTGAGAATTCCGACATGGTCTTTGTTGGCTATGGCGTAGTGGCGCCGGAGTATGGTTGGGACGACTACAAAGGATTGGACGTGCGAGGCAAGACCATCGTAATGCTAATCAACGATCCACAGGTTCCCGACCCGAGCGACCCGGCGAAGCTGGACGACAAAATGTTCAAGGGCAAGGCAATGACCTACTACGGCCGCTGGACTTACAAATACGAGATTGCGGCGCAAAAGGGCGCCGCTGCCGCAGTGATCATTCATGAGACTGGTCCGGCTGGTTATCCGTATGAAGTGGTTTCGGGGAGTTGGTCTCGTGAGAACTTCGATATTCAAACGCCCGACAAGAACATGGGACGTGCCGCGGTGGAATCATGGATCACTACCGATCGCGCGAAGGAATTGTTTACTGCCAGCGGCCAAAATTTCGACGCGCTGAAAAAGGCCGCCCTTTCGAAGGAGTTCAAGCCTGTTGCTCTCAATGCAAAGGCAAACATGACGATCAAAAACACGTTACGTGAAATCAATTCGAACAACGTGATAGGAAAACTCGAAGGCTCGGATCCTGCGCTGAAGAACGAGTATGTTATCTACACGGCACACTGGGATCACCTCGGCCGGGATCCAAAACTAGCCGGCGATCAAATTTACAATGGAGCACTCGACAATGCCTCAGGCACTGCCGCATTGCTCGAGATCGCCGAAAGCTTCACGAAACTCGCAACACCTCCTAAACGATCCATTTTGTTTCTTGCAGTTACCGCAGAAGAGAAGGGGTTACTCGGTGCAAAGTATTACGCTGAGAATCCGCTGTATCCGCTGAACAAAACGCTCGCGAACATCAACATGGATGGCGTTAATCAGTGGGGCAGGACCAAGGACATTACGATGGTGGGCGACGACAACAGCGGCTTAATCGACTTGCTGCGTGAAGCTGCCACAGCGCAACGGCGAGTAGTGAATCCGGATCCGGAATCAGAGAAAGGATTTTACTACCGCTCCGACCATTTTGAATTTGCGAAACAGGGAGTTCCGGCGCTTTACACCGATTCCGGGACTAACTACGAAGGGAAAGATGCGGCGTACAGCAAACAGAAGCGCGACGAATATACTGACAAGGACTACCACAAAGTTTCCGACGAGATTAAATCTGACTGGGATCTCACAGGAGCGGTTGATGACGCGCAGTTGCTGACCATGATCGGATATCGAGTGGCGCAAGGCGACAAGTATCCGGAATGGAAAGCCGGATCGGAATTTAAAGCCAGGCGTGACGAGATGATGAAGGGCGCTGTCTCGAGTTCACGTTAACGACTGAACGCGTTTGATTGGAGGAGTCGTCACGAGAAATCGTTGATCGTTGTCACTGCAGGGCTTTGCCTTAAGAGTCGGACGTCGGGCTTGGACACAGTCAGTACAGGGAGCGGTAGCGACCTGGTCAGTGATCACCATGCGATATTTCCTGACACTCTTGACTCTCATCGTTGACCAGGTCGCTACCGCTCCCTGTACTGACTGTGTCCAAGAATGATTTCGGACTTTTGAGGCAAAGCTTCACTGCAGGTTAAGTTGTTTGGTAGTGCTCTATCCTAATAGAGCACTACCCTGTGCTTATAGTATGACCGCCTGTGGAACCCACGGTGCTTCTTTAAACGCAAACCCGTGCTTACCAGTCCAGACCCTCTCATTCTGAATGCAACTGGTACCGCTAAACTCATCGAAACTCCAATCGAAGCACTCGTATGGTTGCTGCCCGGAGTTGTCGAATGGGTTCAATATTACGTCAGGAGACGCAGTGTAAATGCCGCCATCGCCTGTCGCTAGCGAGATGTTAATGCCGTAGTTTGAGCCAAACGGTATGCGCGTGCCCGCACGTACGACGTCCGTCGTGTTCCACGTATAGAAGAATTCCTCGCCGCTGTTGTCATCCCAGAAGCGCTCATAGCCGGCTGAGTGATAAGTGACATCCCCCGCCTGGCGATTCGAGCTAAAGGAGGTCATCTCCGTTCGTGCTCCCGTCGCCAAATTGATGGTTGCAGTCGTTGACAGGTTGAAGTAGTGACCGGTCGACGATTCGTACCGAAACACGTTATAGGCGATGAAGCGTGTGACACCATCCGAGGCATCTATCACTGAAGTAGGACTCAAGTTTGTATACGAGTCGGAGAAGACTATTCGTCCATCATTTTTCTCCACATGCGAGATGTTGAGGGGAAAAGAGACCATGCGTGCGGTCCACCCGAAGAAATTTACCTGCTGCTGCCAGCCTTTCGCGCTGAAGTCTTCTTCATGCTCAGTCTGTAGCACTCCGTTGAAGTAGCGTTTCTCGTAGATATGCGCACGATAGTCGTCATCCCCATCGAGGATCTGAACGTTGTAGCTCAGCTCGGTAGCAGTGATTGGTCCAATGACCACTGTGCTCGTCACGGCGTTATTGGAAATGTCGTAATCGCCAGGCGCGGTCTGCTCCGCTTTCACTTCGAGCTGCTTCGTTCCCGCTGAACTGAACGTGTGGGTAAAGACACAGGAGACCGTGCCTCCCGCATCGACCCAAACACCGTTCGCGCGATCGACTGCTGTTCCGTCCGCATAGAGGATCAGGTTCGTTGTCGCGCCGGAATCGCCTCTTAATTCTCTAAGCACAACGGAGATGTTTACCGGATTACCGGGGACGCCTCTGGCCGGAACCGAAAGATTCATAGGCGACAGATCGGGTCGTAGCTTCACGGTCTCCACTACAGTGACGACGTTCGTTCGATTAGCATCGATACCATTGATGGTCGCTTGCAGTTGGACCTGTTGGCCGCGGTGCAAGTCGTTTACAGTGGTCGTGAAGTAGCCGCCGCTGGAGTTTGCGTAGTTGCGCGCGTAGAGAGCCTCGCCGTTCTCGTCGAGCGGCTTCATTTGCGACTTATTAATGGTTCCCGGGTTGGCGCCGGCGTTCTCCAATTGGCCGGTGCTTAGCTCAACGGTTGTGGCGCCATCCTTTCCCAACAGGGCGCGACCAGTGAGAGAAGCAGAACCGGAGCGGCCAGTAGCCGGCTTGAGGCCACTCTCCTTATATCGCCTCGCATTTGGTATCAACTGCGGTTTTGACGCAGTGTTCGTCGTCTGAGCGAACGACGTATTGAAGAGCGCGAAGAACACTAAACAGCTTAGTCCGGCTGTATGAACGACGGCGGAGAACGACTGCTTTAACATTAGTTTAGTTCCTTTCGTAAATGCGTGCCGCGGTGTTGACGTTAGCTAATAGTGTCGGGTAGCGAAGATTCGGCGGACGGTCCATTTGCATAGAGCTTGCCGTTCTGTGACGTAACAAGGATCGTGCCGCTTGAGGTTTGATAACAAACCCGGCTATATACGGGGTTTTTAGTAAACGTGAGCAACGGTTTGTCGCCCGCGGTTGACTAAAAACAGTTGTAGACCACTGTGATCGCGAGTGTTTACGATGTCAAAGTGCAGCCGAAGAACACCTTGACCGTTGTCGCCCTCAGTTGACATGGTGAAGACCAGGACCGAGGAGCAGCAATGGCAGCCAACAGTTGGAGAAGATGCCACGGGCTTGCCCCGTGGGTCTCGCGCTGGTCCGCTACACTGATGGTCTCAAGCAGTAATACTGGATGCCACGGGCTTGTCCCGTGGAGGTTTCACGTTCTCAGCTAAAATAGCAGCAAGCGTGAGGCTCCACGGGACAAGCCCGTGGCATCAGGAGTTTTGCTTTTGTTTCCGTTTAACAGCAAACATGAAAACTCCACGGGACAAGCCCGTGGCATCTTTCGAACTTCTGTGCAACTACTCTCCAACTCAACCCAGGAATTCATCATCGCAATTTCAAAATGACCACTCACTTCATTTTGACTTCCGCCGTGTGACGCCCACCTGTCAGTCAGACCGCATAATCTAAAGTTTTCCGCCTAATTCTGCGATTTCAGCAACGGCACGGGCTATGCACAAGCTCGCTCAAGTCCTACTGCGAATTACGAGCGGCGTCTCGTAGGGACTAGTTCACAAACCCGGGGGGGGAAATTACCGAAGATGAAAAACATCAGAACACTCATCGTTGCCTCGCTGATCGCTTGCGCCCTTCTATCTTCGTTGTGCGCCGTCGGCTTTTATCCTCAAGCCGTTAGCGCTGAATCCAATAAGCCCAGGCGCAGTAAGGACGAAAAGCTTTCGGACACATTGCGGCAAGGCATAAAGAATGATGAAACCGTCCAAATCATTCTTCAGCTCAATGGATCACCTACAGGACGACTGAACGCACTGTTGCAACGCAACGGCATCCGCGTGAAAGACAACTTTGCGGAATTCAACTCCTTAGTTATTGAGTTGCCGTTGTCAGTAGCGAGTGAGCTGTCGGGATTCGATGAAGTTGAGTTCATTTCACTCGACAGAGACGTTCACCTGTTTGGTCACGTCGAGCAGACAACCGGCGCCGCCTACATGAGAACGCAATCGGGAAACAGCGGACTCAAAGGCAAGGATTTCAATATTGCTGTGCTCGACTCAGGCATCGATAAGGACCATCATCAGATTGGAAGCAGAATCGAAGCGCAGTTTGATTTCACCGGTGAAGGCAGAGTTGACGACCCGTACGGTCATGGCACTCACGTCGCTTCGCTTGCCGCCGGAGTGGACCACGTTGCACACGGCGCCTACACCGGTGTAGCGCCGGAATCGAAGATCATTAATCTGCGTGTGCTCAACACGCAGGGAGTGGGCGCGGTGTCAAACGTCTTGAGAGCGCTAAATTGGATTCTGGCGCCAGTCGATCCCAACAAGCCCCTCGGTGAGAAAAACTATCAAAAGTACAAGATCAAAGTCGTCAACCTGAGCCTGGGTGCGCCGGCTGTAGATTCGTACAAAGACGATCCGCTATGCCTTGCCGCACGCCGGCTGGTTAATACGGGAATCGTCGTGGTAGCCGCGGCCGGCAACGACGGCACAGACGTCAACGGCCGCAAGATCTATGGACGCATCCACGCTCCCGGAAACGATCCTTCAGTGATCACTGTTGGCGCTGCGAATTCGTTCGGCACGGATACGCGTGCCGACGATGGTGTTACGACGTACAGCTCGCGTGGTCCAACGCGCAGCTATCGAACGATTAATGGCGTTAAATACTACGATCATCTAATCAAGCCGGACGTGGTCGCTCCAGGCAATAAACTCATCGCCGCCGAAAGCAAATCGAATGCGATCATCACTGAATTTCCCCGACTTGAATGCACGCCTTCGAGCAATAACAACCACAAGATGATGAGAATGAGCGGTACGTCCATGGCGACACCACTCGTTTCCGCTACCGCGGCGCTGATGCTGCAAGCTAATCCAAAGCTTACGCCGAACCTCGTCAAGATGATCCTGATGTACACGGCGCAGCCTCTCGCGGGCTACAACATGTTCGAACAAGGCGCGGGCCAACTTAATGTTGAAGGTGCAATTCGCCTCGCCAAACTCGTGCGGACCGATTTAACGAATGCAACTCCGCGGGGCACGTGGTTGTTGACAACAACTACACCGCCCAATCCTTACACCACTCTCGATGGTTACAGGTTTCCCTGGGCGAAAGGCATCCTTCTCAATCGCGGTTATGCCACTGGCGTGAGTCTCATCACCAGGTATCACCGGATTTACGATCTCGGTGTCGCAATCGGCGACGGTGTTGCCATCGGCGATGGTGTCGCAATCGGCGACGGCGTGGCCATTGGCGACAATGTTCTTACCAGCACCGGAGTCGCAATTGGCGACGGATACATCTTCCTTCAAGGCCTCGCACTCTCGACGGGAGTTGCGATCGGCGACGGTGTGGCCATTGGTGATGGCATCATGTTTTCTGACGGCGTGGCTATTGGAGACGGCGTCGCGATCGGCGACGGTGGTCCAATATGGGCGTTGTTCGTTCTGACGAACGGCGATGGTGGTTCCGAAATGTCCGCAATACAGGAGGACGGTTCGGTGCAGTAATGCACTCACCGCTGGTGACACCTATGGCTACTGTCGTTTGCAAAATCGATCCCTGCTACTTGCCGGATGACACCAATGTTTCCTGTGCAAGTACAACCAGTAATACCACCTCCTCTGCTGTTTCGCGTTTATCAACCGGAGAAGAATCGAACGTTCTGTCAGTGCTTTCGACGCCTTCGTTGACAAGCGCAATCATGTCCGGATTTATCCGAGACAATGGTCTTGACAGCCGTTTGAATCGCGGATGTTTCTATGCGTGTCACGATGAGCGGAAGAACCTGACCGGAATCGCACTCATCGGCCACACCACGCTGCTCGAAACGTTTGACGAAGATGCGATGCAAGCCTTTGCGAATGTCGCGCGCGAAACACCTGCGAAGCACTTGTTGATCGGAGAGCACAACTCTGTCCTACAGTTCTGGAATAATTATGCTCTTAATGGAGAGTCGCCACGTCTGATCAATCCGATTTTATTTCTCCAGCGACGTCAACAATTCAACAAGCACGAGCCGGTGGACGGCTTGCGCCTGGCAACGAAAAAAGATCTCGAGCACGTGGTTCTTGCGCAGGCCGCGATGGCGTTTGAAACCTGCGGCGTCGATCCGTTGAAGAAAGACCCCGCTGGTTTTTGTAAGCGTTACCTGCGCCGCATAGAAAAACAGCGAGTGTGGGTCCTCATAAAAGACGATCGGCTTGTATTTAAGACTGACGTTACCAGCGAGTCTGAGGACGTTGCTTATCTCGAAGGCGTATACGTGAGCCCGGAGGAGCGTGGCAAAGGTCTTGGCCGAACTTGCCTGCAGGCGATTGGACATAGCCTTCTCGAACGCAAGAAGGCAATCTATCTGTTTGTAGAGCACGACAACGCGCGCCTACAGTCGTTCTATTTCAACCTGGGCTTCAGCATCGGCGGACATTACGACCTGCTTTATTTTTAGCCTTCAACGTCTCACTGCCCCTCATTGGACCATGACCGACACTGACGGACAGAGGTTTACGAAGTGCTACATGTGGCTGATCACTGCCGCCGGCAGTATGGTTGTTGCTTACGCAGCCTACACGTTTCCTTATCGTCTGCTGGATTTTCGTTTTCTTCTCCTGTTATTGCTTACCATCGTTATCAGCTCGCGCGTAGCCATCAAAGTTCCGCGCGCTAACACTACGATTACCGTAGCCGACAGCTTTGTTTTCCTCACTCTTCTACTTTATGGTCCTGCGGCCGCGGTCGTAGTCGCCGCCGCCGATGGCGTGAGTTCGGGCCTGCGTCTTAGCAAACGAACCCTTACGGTTCTCTTTAACGCCGGCGCGATGGCGTGCGCGATTTTTATCACCGGTACAATCGCGCAGTTCATCTTTGGACTTCCTGTTAACCTCACAACTCAGCCTTACTCAACTACGGTGATTCTTCTCTGTGTTGTTGCAGTGACCCACTATCTTGCACACACGTGGATCGTCGCGATTTGTCTGGCCGCAAAGTGCGGACGACCATTGTGGGAGACCTGGACCAGGCACTATCTATGGTCGTCGCTTACATATTTCGTCGGCGCCTTTGTCGCGGGTGGCATCGTTAACTTTGAAGGCAGCGTGAGTTTTTATGCCGTTCTTGCGCCCTTGCCCATCATCTCGATTATCTACTTCACGTACGACAAGTATCTGGAAGACATCCGCGCAACAGCAGCACAGGCAGAGCGGGCCGAACGCGACCGCGCTGAAGCCGAACACGCGAGAGCTGAAGCGGAAACATTGCGCGCTGAACAAGCGGAGCGTCATCTTGCGGAGCTAAATCGTTATGTCGAAAAGCTGGAGGGCACCAGCAAGGAGCTGGAGGAAAGCCGTGAGCATTTTCGTCACGCTGCTTTTCACGATGCTTTGACAGGACTGCCAAATCGATCGTTGTTCAGCGAGCATTTACGGATAGCCCTCGAGCGCGCCCGCCAACACGAAGAATATCTTTTTTGCGTGCTGTTCCTGGACCTCGATCGTTTCAAAAACATTAACGACAGTCTTGGTCATCCTTGCGGAGACGAATTGCTCAATCTCGTCGCTCGCCGCCTGGAAGGTTGCATTCGACAGACGGACATGGTTGCCCGGTTCGGAGGCGACGAATTCGCAATACTGCTCGACGCCATTGAGAATCCATCGGACGCCATACGAGTGGCGGAAAAAGTTCAGCAGGCGATCTCGGCGCCATTCAAGCTTCACAACCACGACGCTGTAACCACGGCAAGTATCGGCATTGCTCTTAGCACTTCGGACTACTCCGAAGCCGAGGACATGATTCGCGACGCAGATACAGCAATGTATCGCGCGAAGGACCAGGGCAAAGCGCGTTACCAAATTTTTGATACGGCGATGCATACACGCGCCGTCACGCTCCTGCGCCTGGAGAGTGATCTGCGCCGCGCGCTCGAGAGGGAAGAGTTGTGTGTTTATTACCAGCCGATCGTATCGATCGCGAGTGGAGAATTACACGGATTTGAAGCGCTCGTGCGCTGGCAGCATCCGGAACGCGGAATAATTTCACCCGATCAGTTCATTGCGGTGGCCGAAGAAACCGGGCTGATCCTGTCGCTGGGACTAGGCGTTTTGCGTGAAGCATGTAACCAGTTGCGGACGTGGCAACAGCGATCGCTATCGGACAGGAGTCTCACAATGAGCGTCAATCTCTCGGCCAGGCAGCTTAGCCAGGCTGACTTGATTGAAAGAGTGGCAGAGGTACTTACCGAATCCGGAATCGAGCCCTGGCAGTTGAAACTCGAGATTACTGAGAGTGTA
>Ga0307408_100003841_pt1 | contig 10221 bp, 7 predicted proteins | sample 322Cmetagenome_FD_202116 | JGI IMG/M metagenome (GOLD analysis project Ga0307408, IMG submission 202116) | Maize rhizosphere microbial communities from greenhouse at UC Davis, California, United States - 322HYB-C-3 | ecosystem: Host-associated > Plants > Roots > Rhizosphere > Soil | place: USA... | reverse complement strand
GTGCATCGCCCAGATCGCGTACTCGAGGTTGCCGATTGCCTCCCGTCCTAGTGCCCGGATCCGGCGCGGTGGAGGCGCGACGTAGTCGCGCGCCATCTCGAGGACACGAGCCTTCGCGTCCCCCAGCAGATGGTCGCGATTCATCGAGATGCGGTCGCCATCGCGGAGGAACCCGAGCTTCCTCGCGTCGAGCGCACTCGTGCTCGTCGTTGCCATTGCGATCATTCTGAACGCGCGCTTGACCGCCTCGAACGGGTCGGCCTCTTCGTAGGCCGCGATCTCCTCGCTGAAGCGGAACAGCAGCTCCTTCGTGCCGCCGCCGGCGGGGATAAGTCCCACGCCAACTTCCACCAGACCGACGTACAGCTCGGCATGCGCCTGGACGCGTGACGCGTGCAGCGTCATCTCCGCCCCGCCGCCAAGCGTTAGGCCGAACGGCGCGACGACCACCGGGAACGGCTTCTTGCGAAGCGACGTCACGAGGCGCTGGAACGACTCCACGCCAGCTTCGAGCGCTTTCCAGTCGCCGGCCGCCGCTTGACGCAGTACGAGTGCCAGATCGGCCCCCGCGGTAAACATGCGTGGATCGTCGTTCCCGATGATCAGACCGGTGTGCCTGCCGCGCTCGGCCCGATCCAGCGCCGCGTCCAGCATCTGCATCACGCCTTCGCCGAGCGAGTTCATCTTGCTGCGGAACTCGAGCAGCAGCACCCCTTCACCGACGTCGTAGAGTGCCGCATCCGGCGACTGCTCCATGACGCGGTTGCGCAGGCGCAGCGCGTCGAGGCTCAGATGCCCCGCGAGCTCGTCCACCGGCGAGTATTGGCCGACGAACGTCAGGTACCGTTCACCGTTGCCTGGCCGTCGATAGAAGCTCTCCTGCGCCGTGCGGAGCAGTGGTGGCTCTCCGAGGCCAAGCGTGAGAAAGCCGCCCCGAAGGAACTCGAGCCCCACCGCGTCCATCTGCTTGAATGGCCCGGACTCCCACGCGTAGCCCCATTCCATCGCGCGGTCGACCGACACGATGTCCGAGGCGATCTCCGGAGTCTTCGTCAGGGTGTAATGACTCTCGGAGAGCAGCAGCTTACGGAGAAACTCCGCGTGCCGACCGCCCGCGGTCGTGAGCGCGTGCAGGCGATCGTTCAGTGGAAGCCCCTGAATGAAGTCGAGGTCCTTCAGCACCGGCTTCACCGCGGGCGCATAGTCGCCGGTCTTCCAGTCGAGCGTCTGGATTTCCTTTCCAGCTTTCTTGTAGAAGCCCGCGCCGGTTTTTTCTCCGAGCCGCTTGTCGGCGACGAGCGTGCGCACCCAGTCCGGCAGCACGAATTCCTCGCCGGTCGTGGCCGACAGGCCGGACGCCACGTGGGCCAGCACATCGAGCCCCGAGATGTCGCCCGTCCGGAAGGTCGCGGACTTCGCCCGGCCAATCAGCGGGCCTGTGAGCGCGTCGACCTCGTCGATCGTTAGGTCGAGCTCCTGCATGTAGCGGATCGCGCGCAGGAACCCGTGAATGCCGAGGCGATTCGCAATGAAGCCGGGGACGTCGCGCGCGACGACGATGCCCTTGCCGAGCAGCCGCTCGCCGAAGGCCCGGATGGCGGCGACGACTTCGGGTGCGGTCCGCTCGGTCGGTATGACCTCGAGCAGATGGAGATAACGAGGCGGGTTGAAGAAGTGGGTTCCGAGAAAGCGGCGACGAAACGGCTCGGTTCGCGACTCGACCAATGTGCGGACCGGGATCGCCGACGTGTTCGTCGAGACGATCGCGGTGGCGCTGATGACGCGCTCGAGCTGCTCGAACAGCTGACGTTTCGGCGCCGGCTGCTCGATGATGGCCTCGATGATCCAGTCGCAGTCCGCAAGCGACATGAGATCGTCGGCCGTGTTGCCGATCGTGATGAGGGCGGCGCGATCGGGCGCCATGAACTGCGGTGGCTTGCCCTTGAGCGCTCGTTGGACGCCGTTTCGCGCGGGGGCGTTCTTGTCCGTATCCCCGGGGACGTCGAGCAGCACAACCGGAAAGCCGGCTGACGCCGCGAGCGCGGCAATGCCGGATCCCATGGCGCCGGCGCCAATCACTCCAATCTTGCCGATCCGCATGTACGCTCCGAGAATCGCGGTAGCGCGTGATCCGTTGTGTCCCGTTCGAATCAACGCGCCGAAAAGATCAGCCCCCGGGCAGAGAGACGGAAGGTGGGCAGGACCCGCTGCCGCTGCGCCTGCCATCGTCACGCCGCACTTGTGTCGCGAGATGCAGTCGGGGATACTGCGATCGACACGACGCCCTTAGAGACATCACATGTCGCTGACTGCCACTGCCGTTGCGCTCGCGTTCTCCGCCATCACCGGCGGCGTACATCCTGGCGCCGATTCGTTGTTGGGTACCGGTGTATCTCGCGCGCTCGCGACGGCACGCGCGGCGCAGATCCGCGATGTGCGATACGCGCTCTCGTTCGACCTGACCGAGCGCGACTCGTCGCGCGGAACGGTGACGGCGCGCTTCCGTGTCGTGAAGCCCGGCGATGTCATCCTCGACTTCCGCGGCCAGCGACTCGAGACGGTCGAGGTGAACGGCGCGACGCTGACGTCGCCGCACTTCAACGGCGCCCACCTGAGCATCCCTGCGCGGTCGATTGTGGCCGGCGAGAACGTCGTGACCATGTCGTTCGTTACGAGGATCGCCGCGGCTGGCGCCAGCATCATTCGCTATCGCGATGCGACCGACGGAGCAGAATATCTGTACACGCTGCTCGTTCCGGCCGACGCGAATCAGCTCTTCCCGTGCTTCGATCAGCCGGACCTCAAGGCGAGAGTCTCGCTCCGCCTTCGCGCCCCTGCGAATTGGCGCGTGCTCGCGAACGGCCCGGAGGTATCATCCCCTGCTGGTGACGGACACAACGCCGAGCACAGGTTCCTTGAGACGGAGCCCATCAGCACGTATCTGATCGCGTTCGCCGCGGGCCCGTGGGCGACGGTGACGTCGCCATCGAGCAAGCGGCCGATCACGATGTACGTGCGAAAGTCGCGCGCCGCCGAGGCGGAAGGCGACTCGATCATCGTGGCGAACGACGTGGCGGTCCGCTGGCTCGAAGGCTACTTCGCCCGGCCATTCCCGTTCAGGAAGCTCGACGTGCTGCTCGCGCCCGCGTTTCCGTTCGGCGGCATGGAACACCCCGGCGCAATCTTCTACAACGAAGACCGATTCATCTTCCGTGAGCGTCCGACGCTCACGCAGCGCCTGGGTCGGACGGCCACGATCTACCACGAGGTCGCGCACCAGTGGTTTGGCGACCTGGTGACGATGCGGTGGTTCGACGACCTCTGGCTCAAGGAAGGCTTCGCGACGTACATGGCTGCGAAGATGCAGGCCTCGCTCGACACCGCATCGGGCGCGTGGAAGTCGTTCTATCTGCGCAACAAGCCGTTGGCGTATGCCGTGGACGCGACGCGCGGCACGACGCCCGTGTGGCAGACGCTCGAGAATCTCGATCAGGCCAAGAGCAACTACGGCGCGATCGTGTACAACAAGGCGCCGTCGGTGCTCAAGCAGCTGGACTATCTCGTGGGGCCCGATGCGTTCCAGCGCGGGCTGCGCCGCTTTCTAGCCGCGCACGCATACGGGAACGCGACGTGGCGCGATCTGCTCACCGCCATCGGTGCCGAGAGTCGGCAGTCGCTCGATCGCTGGGGCAGGGAGTACATCCTGCGACCCGGCATGCCCGTGATCGACCAGGATGTTCGCGTGACCGCCGATGGGCGCGCCCGGCTCGTGCTTCGCCAGACGCCCGCCCAGTCGCTGTCGGGGAAAGGACCGTGGCCGATCCGGACAAGCGTGATCGTCGGTCAGCCCGACGGTCGGCTCGTTAGGCTGCGGGTGACGCTCGACGCCGACAGCATCGTCGTCCCGCTGCCGACGGGGACCGCTCCACCGACCTTCGTCTACGCGAATGCCGACGACTACGCCTACGCGCTGGTGCTGCCGGACGAGCGTACGGTCCAGTGGCTCGAGGAGAACATCTCGAGCGTGAAGGACTCGTTCCTGCGGGCCATGCTCTGGGGCGCGCTGTGGGATCTGGTGCGCGAGGCCAGGCTCGACCCGGCGCGATTCACCGCGCTCGCGCTGCGCGAGCTGCCAACCGAGCCGGATGAACAGGTCGTAGCTGGCGTGCTCGGACGCGTCGGTCGTGCCATCCTGGCGTACGTGCCGGCGGAGCGACGCGATTCGGCGCTGGCAACCGTGGAGAAGGTGCTGCGTCGCGGATCGGCGGACCCTGACCGCCCGTACGGGATACGGAAATCGTACCTCGACACGTACATCCGGGTGGCGGGGACGCCGTCGTCCCTCGCGCATCTCGATGCCCTGCTCGACAGCACCGAGGCCGCGGGCGCGTCCCTTCGCGCGCCGACGCGATGGGCCATCGTGACCGCGCTGATCGAACGAAAGGCGCCGTCGGCCGAACGCCGTCTCGAACGGGAGTCCCGCGCCGACTCGGGGTCGGAGGGCAAGCGCCGAGCGTTCGTCGCCGCCGCCGCACGTCCCGACGCCGAGGTCAAAAAGGACTACTTTCGCCGGTATTTTGCCGACGAGTCGCTCAACGAGGATTGGGTCACCGCGAGCCTCGAAGGGTTCAACACCGTCCGACAGTCCGACCTGACGCGGCCGTACCTGATTCCGGCGCTCGACTCGCTGCGGTGGATCCAGGCGAACCGCCGGATCTTCTTCCTTGGCTCGTGGCTCACGTCGTTCCTCGACGGCCAGACGAGCGCCGAATCACTCACGGCGGTGGATCGATTCCTGAGTGACCACGCCGACCTGCCGCGTGATCTCCGAGAAAAGATTCTGCAGGCCGAAGACGAGCTCGCGCGAACTGTAGAGATCAGAGGGGCGACGGGCACGCGTTAGGCGCCCGCTATGGCTGCCCGTAGCTGTCTCGTCTCCAGCCGATGCGTCGATCCGCGCGAAGCTGGTCCGGCATCGGGATAATGCCCTCCGGCCCGTCGGTGATCGACAGCGTTGCGATATCCGCCACGTCGCTTCGCACGTCCGCCAACACGGCGATGGGGGCGACGCGTGCGCTCGGCGCCGCATGCACCCAGTTCGTCAGCACGATTACGAACATCTGCTGGTCCGGATCGATCCACAGCGACGTGCCCGTATAGCCCGTGTGGCCGTAGGACCGCAGACCCATGTAAAAGCCACAGCTGCCGCCGCCAACGCACATGTCCCAGCCGAGCGCGCGCGCGCCCGCACCTCGCTTGGTGAAGCGCGCGACGGTTGTGTCGCTCACGATCCGTACGCCGTTGTACTTGCCCCCGTTCAGCATCATCTGGGCGAATACCGCGAGGTCGCTCGCCGTCGCGAACAGTCCCGCGTGGCCGGCCACGCCGCCCAGCGCGAAGGCCATGTCATCGTGAACTTCGCCGCGAATCGGATACCCGCGCGGCGGATAGTTCTCCGTTGGCGCGACCCGCGCGCGACGCTCCCGGCCAGGCAGGAACATCATGTTCCGCAGCCCGAGGCGGCTGTAGATCGTGCGGGAGACGAACCGGTCGAGCCGCTCGCCGGCGATTGCCTCGATCACGAACCCGAGGACGTCTGCACCCACGTCCGAGTACTCGGTCCGGATTCCAGGCGGCGCCTCGAGCGGCGTTTCGATGATCAGGCGGCGCGCCTGACGCGCGTTACGCGCCGAACCGAGACTGCGACCCGCCGGCAGACCCGATCGATGCATGAGCAGGTCGCGAACCGTCACGCGTCCCTTGTCGCCTCCGCGAAACTGAGGCAGATACCGCGACACCGGCGCATCGAGCTTCAGCTTCCCACGGTCATACAACACCATCGCGGCGGCGCTCGTCGCGACGACCTTCGTCAACGAGGCGAGGTCGTACATCGTGGACTGAACCTGGACGGCGGGCAGGCCCCATCCCCAGTCGGCGGACCCGTACCCCTTCTCCCACACGATCGCCCCTCGCCTTCCCACGATCACCGCGGCGCCCGGGAAGCCGCCCGCCATCAATCCCTGTTTCACCGAACGATCGATGAGCGCCAGGCGCGCAGTATCCATCCCCACCTGGGATGGAGGCCGATGGCGCAATACCGTGGTGTCGCCTAGCGCGAGCGCGGCGGCAAGCAGCGTGAGAATCATGATTGCGAGACGATCGACACCGCGTGGTCGTTCCAGAGTCTCCTGGTCGTCCCCACGGCTGGGGTTGCTCGTGCCATGCGCCCCTGATTCAATTGAGCCTCGTGCACAGACCGTGGCAATGCGCCCAACCGAAATCCAGATCACGAATCCCGACTGGGTAGGCAGCATGGTGGACTACTCCAGTCGCTACACCGACGACGACGCGAGAGTTCGCCTCGCGATCAACCTCGCGCGCGAGAATGTCCTTCGCGGAACCGGAGGGCCGTTCGGTGCAGCAGTCTTCGACGAAAGTGGCCGTCTGGTTGGTGTCGGCACAAATGGCGTCATGCGGCTCAAGAATTCCAGCGCGCACGCCGAGATCGTCGCGCTCGCGATGGCGCAGGCCACAGTGGGCAGCTTCACGCTTCAGACCGACGGCATGCCTCGTCACGAGCTCTTCTCGTCGTGTGAGCCATGCGCGATGTGCCTCGGCGCGACGCTGTGGAGCGGCGTCACTCGCGTCGTGTTTGCGGCGACGCGAGAGGACGCGACACTGTCCGGGTTCGACGAGGGCCCGGTCTTCGCCGACTCGTATCGCTACCTCGAGAATCGCGGGATTACGATCGAACGCGGCCGCTTGCAAAGCGAGGGTGCGGCCGTTTTGAAGCTCTACGTCGAGCGAGGAGGTCCGATCTACAATCCGTGAGCCGCTGAGCTCGTGCGGGGAACGTCTCTTGCCCCCTTCGACCGTGGCGAACTCCAGGAGAGCGTGCGCGTGCGGATGCGTTTCATGACCGGCTTGGCGGCGATGACCGTTATCGGTTGCTCGGTCACCGAGGATCGCGAGAAAACGATCGGGCAGGACGCGGCTGCGCAGGTGGAACGCGAAGCGCCGATGATCACCGAGCCGCAGGTGAGCGAGTACGTGACGCGCCTCGGCTCCGCGCTGGCGTCACCAAGCGACGACCGGAATCGCGACTGGCAATTCCGCATCGTGGACGCCGAGGTGGTGAACGCGTTCGCGCTTCCCGGGGGATTCGTGTACGCGAACCGCGGACTCATCGAGCGCGCCGGCTCCGCCTCCGAGCTCGCCGGTGTGCTCGGCCACGAGATCGCGCACGTACTCCTTCGTCATTCAGCGCAGCAGATCGAGAAGGCAGAAAAGACCAACCTCGGTGTCTCGGTCGTGTGCGGGCTGACGAACATCTGCTCGAGCAGCGCCGCGCGCGTAGCGATCGATGTGGGCGGTGCTGCGCTGTTCGCGCGCTTCAGCCGGCATGATGAGCTCCAGGCCGATTCCGCCGCGGTCGGCGTGCTGGTGCGAGCCGGGTACGATCCACAGGGCATCGTGTCGATGTTCGCGAAGCTGCTGGAGACGCGCGAGCAACGACCCGACCTCGTCGCCGGTTGGTTCGCGTCGCACCCACTCGAGGAGGACCGAATCGTCGCGGTGACCCGAGTCATTCGATCGACACCAGGAGCCGACTCGCGGAACCTCGTCAGAGACGATCCAGCATTTCACGTATTCCAGGCGCGCGTCCACTCACTTCCGCCCTCGCCTCCGTCACCGGCACTGCCCGGTGGCTCGCCCTAACGCGCAGTACACTGTTGCGAGACGGGCGGCCGGTTCTGGCAGGCAATTGATTCGTTCATTCCGGAGGCCACCGGCCCGCACGCGGTCGACACCGCCGCGCGCAGCGCCTCCGCCTGGGAGTTCCCCGAGACCTTGGCGCAATTCCGCCGCCCGCTGAACTCCACGCACGCCTGGCAGTCGACGCGCTGCGCCGCCATCGTCGACCAGAGGAGAAATCCGGCGAAGATCGCCGCGATGATGATGCCGATCAGCGTTCCGCGTTTCATGACGGCAACCTGGATGGTGAAGGTGCGGTGCGCTAGCGCGGCGTCGTCGAGGCTCCCGCCTGCCAGCTACCCGACTGCCCTCGTGCGATGCTGAGGGTTTTCCAGTCCGCGGAGCGGTAGTGCTTGGCGAGGAGCACGATCTGACCAACGTGTTGGGAGATGTGCGCCATTCCGCGGTGCATCGCCGCCAACGCAGTCATCGCCTCGCCGCGAATCGATACAGTGGCCGTGAGGTCGCCGGGGCGGAGCTGGGCGAACGTGCCTGCAAGCGCGAGCCATCCGGCGTCCCAAAGCGACATGATCGCGGCGCGCTGCGCGTTGGCGCCCACAATGAACTCGGCGTCGCGATTCCGTGTTGGCTTCTCCCCATCCGCCGTGAGGAAATCGGTCCATCGCGACACGAGGTTTCCGCCGACGTGTTTCACGAGGATGGCGATGCTGTTCGCCTCGGCATCGATCGTGCGAAAGAAGTCATCATCGGAGACCTGGGCGAGCGCGCGTTCGGCCAGCTCCCTTTGCCGCTGGAACGTGAGAAGCGTGTCCTCGAGGACGGCAGCGCCCAACGAGTCGGTGCTGGTAAACATGGTCGGCTCCTGGCTGGCTGAAGATGAGATTACGCCAATAGATTTGGATCCAAAGGTTGAGGCGTGGCATCGCATGTTGCTTCGCCTCATCGCGTTGGCCATTGACAAATAACGTTACATATGCGATTGCTGACGCGTGGCATCGCCCCGTTCGATCCGGAAGGCGTCGCGACGAAGATCGTCATGAAGATCGTGATGAACGGCGCCGGTTGCGATATCCATCACCAGCGGTCTGTTACGCGAAGTACTCGGGCCGTCACACCGCGTGCCTCGTGCCGATGAGCGTCCTTGTGCGAAACGGCGCGATATCCAATCTTAGCCTCGCTCTCCATCCAACCCGGGACCGCATGCTTCCTCTCCAGTCGCCGCTCGAGGCGTACCGCGCTGATCTGAGCCGACACCCAAACCGAACGGATTTTGGGCGCTCCGACACGGTGTGGCTTCTGGTCGCGCATTGTCTGCACAGGCTTTCGCGCGCGCAGGGCGATGCCCGTCGAGCGATCGCGGAGAACTGCGCATCGGCGATTGGGGACCTCGCGGCCACCGTTACGCCGGACACACCGGAAGAAGCCGCGATGCTCGAGCAGCTCGCGAGACTCCGGCGCGGCTTGCCGCTCGTTGAGACGAAGCGCACCGCTGGTGAAGTGGTGGGCTCCGCGCGGATCCTGGCCGACCAGATGGCGGACGCCGGCGCGCTCTGGCTCGCCTTCAGCACCCTGGGTCACGCGCGGCTCGCCGCAACCGCCGCTCCGCATCGCGATCTCGGTCTGGCGATGGCGGACCAGGCGTGGGTCGCGCGCTCGTTAGGAGATCTCGACAGTGCCGACGAGCTCTACGACGGCGTTGCCAGTGCCGGCGAGTCCTATTCGATTCCCGAGCTGCAGGCGCGGGCCATGCTCGGCAAGGGCGTGACGGCGCGCGTGCGAGGTAACTATCCGAAGGCACGCGCGTATCTGCGCGACGGCCTCGCGCTGGCCGAGGATGCGGGGTTGTCCGATCTCGCCGCGGTCGGGCACCAGGGGCTGCTCATCGCCGCCGGTACCGCGGGCGACCTCAACACGGCGCTCGTGCACGGGTGGGCAGCGCACGAGCTGTTGGTGTCAGATCCGAATCGTCAGGCGGAGGTCCTGCTCAACCTGTCACAGGCAAGCCTGGACGCGGGTCAGGCGCAGGCGGCGCGCAGTGGATTCCTCGCCTCGCTCTCACGCAGCGACTCCGCGCGTTTCCGGCTCGCATGCCTTGGCGGCGTCGTTGTGGCGTCAGCCGCTATCGGCGACGGCGCGATGTTGGGAAAGATGGCGAACGTTGCCGAGGAGTGGCTCGCCGCGACCGCGTTCCCGTATGAGAGTGCCGGCGTGTTGAAATCGCTCTATCACGCGTTCACGATCGCCGGCGAGGCCGAGCGTGCCGAGGGGTATCGCGTTCGGGCGCGTGCGCTGGCTCGGAAGAACGGGTTCTTCGAGATCGTGTTGGCGACGGAGCCGGCGAAGGCTCCAGCCGTGGCGGTGCCGAGCGCGGCAAAGACTCGGTTGAGCAGCGAATCGATGCAGGTGATCCACTCGCTCGAAGCGCTCGAGACCGAGCCTGTCGCGGAAGCGCTCGCGCTTACACCTTAGGGTTGATATAGTCTAGCGACACGCACGACTGCGAGC
>Ga0307408_100003839_pt1 | contig 10222 bp, 6 predicted proteins | sample 322Cmetagenome_FD_202116 | JGI IMG/M metagenome (GOLD analysis project Ga0307408, IMG submission 202116) | Maize rhizosphere microbial communities from greenhouse at UC Davis, California, United States - 322HYB-C-3 | ecosystem: Host-associated > Plants > Roots > Rhizosphere > Soil | place: USA... | reverse complement strand
GAATGCCGGTATCCACACAGGACGTGGCTCCCTTGGTGAGCTGGGAGGCCAGCCAGAGGGCCGGGTGCAGGGGTTGGGGGTCAAAGAGCGCCATGCTGAACAATACTGTATATGCATACAGTATAATCCTACGAGCGCGAAGAGAAAACCTGTTTCAGCGTCTGGGCATCCAGCACGGCCTCGCTCCATTGGGCAAGCTGTTCAGGGCTGGCTTTGGCGAGGCGCTTCTGGACCGTTGGCGACAATGCCCCAAAGCGTCGATGCAACTGGCGCTCAAGCAAGTCGATCGCCCCCTCGCGCCGTCCTTCCTGCCGTCCTTCCTGCCGCCCCTCTTGCCTGCACAACTGAAACATGGGGCTAATCCATTCCACGTCACGCCTCCTTTCCAGCCGGACGATGTTTCGTCGCAACCGCTCTTGCAGTTCAGGCGGCAACGCCATCAGCCCGTCGATCACTTTGAACAAATTAATGATACGCCGCCGGTGCCATCCTCGTTCGTACAAAAGCCTGACAAGACGCCATTTCTCCATATAGCGCACCGGGGACATTCCATGCGTCCGTTGAGCAAGAAGGTGAGCTGCAGCAACCCAGGCAAAGACGTTTCGCTCCAGCAGCAATTCATCGACTAACTGTGCGTAGCTCGACAACTTTGCCACCGCAAACCTGATGCCCATCTCAGTGCCAAGCACGCAATTATGGAATGCATCGGGGCGCCAACGCTTGCCAGCATCGGCCAGCAAAACCAGACTAGCGACAGGCAGGCCGTACTCGTCAAACAGGCCGTAGTTGTAAGCCAGGATGCGCCGCGCAAGGTTCGGTTCGCGCTGCGCCTGCACTTCGACGTGGAGTAATACCTCGCGCCCATCGCGCAGGAACGCACTGACCAACAAGTCAGCAATCAGGGTCCGTGGCCGCCCCTCCCGGCGGAACTGATTAAGTTCTTTATCACGTAAGCGATGCGGCTGCCCCCAATCGATTTCATTTGAAAATTGTGGAAAAAAGAAGGCCACAAAATCAGCAAGGTCGCGCCTGAGTACGCTCTTCCATAGTGGGTCGAAAGTGTCAGCCATGAAGGCAGCCTATCTGCGCGCCGCCCCTTGGCATACCGGTTTGCGCAAGAAGTGGGCGAGTAGGTCAGCGGCTGATAGAATCGGCAATATTGCCAACTTAACTCCCCGTCACCATGCAACTGATCGGCGCCCTCCTGTTTGCCCTTGCCCTGCTGCACACTTTCAGCGCGAAAGCGTTTGAACGGTTGTCGCACAAATTCCCGCGCCATGGCGGTTTGCTACACCTGCTGGGCGAAGTGGAAGTGGTGTTCGGCTTCTGGGCCATGGTGCTGCTGGTGGCGATGGCTTGCGTGGCCGGGCCGCAGAACGCCATCGCTTATGCAGAAACGCAGCAGTACACCGAGCCGCTGTTCGTCTTCGTGGTGATGGTGGTGGCGGCATCGCGGCCTGTGCTGGACTTCGTGCAGCGGCTGGTCAACGTGCTGTCCGGCGGCCGTGCGCTGCTGCAGGCGTGGATGGGTCTTGCACTGGTACCCCTGGTTGGTTCGCTGATCACCGAACCGGCTGCAATGACGCTGGCAGCGTTGATGCTGGCACCGCAAATCTTCCGCGACGGTGTGCCGGAATGGAAGAAATACGCCGCGCTCGGCGTACTGTTCGTCAACGTTTCGATCGGTGGCACGCTGACTGCTTATGCCGCGCCTCCCGTGCTGATGGTGGCAGCGACATGGCAATGGGATTCAGCCTTCATGGCCTCGCACTTCGGCTGGAAAGCCACGCTGGCAGTGCTGGTCAATGCCACCGCCGTGACCTGGCTGCTGCGCCAACACCTGCGCGTGCCGCGTGAAGCGCCTGCACCGGATTCCCAGGCACACGCCCCGCTGTGGACCAGCATCATCCACCTGGCTTTCCTGGCTGCTGTGGTGCTGCTGGCGCATCATCCGGTCCTTTTCCTCGGCCTGTTCCTGTTCTTCCTCGGATTTACCGTGGCCTATCCGCAGCACCAGTCACCGCTGATCCTGAAGGAAGCCTTGCTGGTCGGCTTCTTCCTGGCCGGCCTGGTGGTGCTGGGCAGCATGCAGCAATGGTGGCTGCAACCAATTGTCGAAAGCCTGCAGCCACTGGCGCTCTTCTTCGGCGCGCTGGGCCTGACCGCAATCACCGACAACGCCGCCCTCACCTATCTCGGCTCGCTGATTGACGGCATCACGCCGCAAGCACAATACATGCTGGTGGCTGGCGCCGTAGCCGGCGGCGGCCTGACCGTGATCGCCAACGCACCGAACCCGGCAGGCGTTGCATTGCTGCGAAAAGGATTCCGTGATGAATCGATCGGGGCACTTGGCTTGCTGACAGGAGCCCTTGCGCCGACTGCAGTTGCTGCCATCGCATTCTTCTTGTAGGACTACGCCGCGCTAGCGTAGCGCGCGCCTTGCACACGCGGCTTGGGCTATTCTGGCCTCACTCGATCACACTAATGAGGAGAGGCAGAATGAGCTATCTAGACCGCGACAAATTCGGCATCTATCGCGACCGTGACGATAACGATGGTCCAGGCCCGCGCCTGATGGGCGCTGACACGCTGATGGGTGAAGACGTCTATAACCGCCAGGAAGAGGATCTTGGCGACATCAAGGAAATCATGCTCGACATGCAGACCGGCCAGATCGCTTATGCGGTGCTGTCCTTCGGCGGCGTGCTGGGCCTGGGCGACAAGCTGTTTGCCGTGCCATGGCAGGCATTGCAGCTTGACACGGTGAACAAGCGCTTTGTGCTTGACTGCACCAAGGAAAAACTGGAGAACGCACCGGGCTTCGACAAGGACCGCTGGCCAGACATGGCAAGCCCCGAGTTCGGCACGCAGATCCATAACTTCTACGGCACCAGCGCCACCGGCATGCGCACCTCGACCGGCAGCGTGATGGGCGCCGGTACCAGCACCATGCAAAGCTCGACCGGCGGCAGCAGCTATAGCGGCGGCTCGACCGGCAGCGAAAGCGGCAGCAAAGGTAATTATTGATTGGCAGGAATTGACTGCTTTCTGTCAGTCAAGGACATCACCTTCCGCAGACAATCGGCTGCTGATCCAACAGCCGATTGCCTGCCATGCGTTTATTGCTTGCCCTCTTCCTGTTCGTACTGTCCTGCGCCCACGCCGGCGAGTTACCGGAATACCAGCCACGCCCAGGCCACGAACGCCCCGTGATCGCCATCCTCGGCGACAGCGTATCGACTGAAATCACCGACTTCCTCCTGCCCTACGGTGTACTGCAGCGCGCCGATGTCGCGCAAGTACTGGCCGTTGCTGCCGAAGGACCATTGATCACCATGAATACCGGCCTGCGCGTGCACGCCGATGTGGATACCAGCACCTTCGACCAGCGCTATCCGGAAGGCGCAGACTATGTGATCGTGCCTGCCATGCGGCGCGCGCAACTGGCGCCAATGTTGGCCTGGCTGCGGGCGCAGGCGGACAAGGGTGCGACGGTCGCCAGCATCTGCGATGGCGCGCTGGTGGTTGCCAACAGCGGTTTGCTGACAGGCCGGCGCGGCACCGCACATTGGGCCACCTACGATTATCGGCGCGCAAAATATCCCGGCACCGAATGGCTGCAGGATGTGCGCTATGTAGCGGATGGCAAGGTGATCTCCAGTGCCGGCATCAGCGCCGCCCAGCCGCTTTCGCTGGCCCTGGTGGAAGCCATTGCCGGGCGCGAAAAAGCCGCAGCCGTTGCCGCAGGCCTCGGCGTCGGCGACTGGAGCAGCCGCCATGACAGCGGCGTCTACGCCCCCAGGTTCGGCCACAACCTGTCCGTCTGGCTCACGCACTATACCGACCAGTGGCTGCATGGCGTGAACGACATCGGATTGCCATTGGCCGAAGGCTTCGACGAGATCGCCCTCGCCTATACCAGTGACGCCTACACCCGCACCCATCGCAGCCGCGTGCTGGCGGTCGGTGCCAGCGACGCGGCCGTGGCCAGCCGTCACGGCTTGAAAATATTGCCTGACCGCGTTGCTGGCGCCGCCGACGCGCCGGCTGTCATGCTGCCGGCTACGGGCAGCTCGCTCGACCGCGTACTGGCAAACATCGCTGACGCGTTTGGATCGCGCACCGCCCGGCGTGTTGCGCTGGAATTCGAATACCCCGGCTATCCGGTGAGGTAAACTGGCGGCATGCCGCCTTCCCGTTCCAGCCACATCGTCCTGCTCGCATATGAAGGCATGAACCTGCTGGACCTTACCGGTCCGCTGCAGGCTTTCGCCAGCGCCGCCCGCCGCCACTCGGCCGGCGGGCCGCCCTTGTATGAACTCATCGTCGCCTCGGCCGAGGGCGGCCTGGTCACCAGCAGCGCCGGACTGGCCTGCAGCACGGTTTCCATCTCCTCGCTCGAAACAACCGATATCGACACCTTGCTGGTGGCAGGCGGCTGCCCTGGAGACACCTACTTCGCCCCGCCGGTATTGGTGAACTGGATACGCCAGCGTGCTCCCTCCGTGCGGCGCCTGGCATCGGTCTGCACCGGCGCATTCATGCTGGCCGCTACCGGCTTGCTGGACGGGCGTCGCGTGGCAACCCATTGGGAGTGGGTCGGGCGACTGCGGCGCCAGCATCCCCTGGTACAGGTGGACGAGGACAAGATCTACATCCGCGACGGCCAGATATGGTCCTCGGCAGGCGTCAGCGCCGGCATCGACCTGGCGCTGGCATTGATCGAAGAAGACTACGGCCACCGCGTTGCCATCGAGACGGCCAGGCAAATGGTGGTATTCATGAAGCGCGCCGGCGGCCAGTCGCAATTCAGCGCCACGCTTTCAGCGCAAGCGCGCGAAGACGGCCGCTTCGCGGAACTGCATGCCTGGATGGGCGCCAACCTTCACGCAGACCTTTCGGTCGAACGTTTGGCGGAACAGGCCGCAATGAGCGCGCGCACCTTTGCGCGCGCTTATGTGGCGCAAACCGGCTCCACGCCGGCCGCCATGGTGGAATCCATGCGGCTGGAGGCGGCGCGGCGCGCGCTGGAAGACACGACGCAGCCGGTCAAGGCCATCGCTGCTGCCACCGGACACGGCAGCGAACAGAACCTGCGGCGCGTATTCCTGCGCCGCCTTGGCACCAGCCCGGGCGAGTATCGCAAGCGCTTCAGCGCTGCATCGACTCCCACACCTTCATCAGGCGCTTGACCGACACCGGCATCGGTGTCCGCAGCTCCTGCGCGAACAGCGATACGCGCAACTCTTCCAGCATCCAGCGGTATTCGACCAGTTTCGGGTCGGTGTTCTTGCCGGCCGACTTGTCGCGCATCAGGCGCTGGTAAGGCGCTGCGGCCTGGTTCCACTCGGCCATTGCTTTGGCGTCGCGCGTCGCATCGGCGCGCAGCTTTTCCAGGCGCACGTTCATCGCCTTCAGGTAGCGCGGGAAATGCGACAGCTGCGAGAACTCGTTTTCGATCAGGAAACGCTTGTGCACCAGGCCTTGCAGTTGCTGCTGCATGTCCTGCGCAACCTGCTGGTTGATGCCTTGCAGGCGTTTGGGCAGGCCGTGGTATTCGGTCAGCACTTGCGATACAAGGCGGGCGATCTCGTTCACCAGCAGCACGATGCGGGATTTGCCCTCGTCCTTGCGCTTGATGAAGCTCGCTTCGTCAACCGGCAAAGGGTCCTGCAGGCAGGCGATGTCGATGGCCTTGGCGATGATCTGGTCGCGCAGCTCTTCCTGCGTGCCCATGGACATGAACTGCATGCCCATCTGCTGCAGGTTGGGGATCGACTTTTCGACGAACTTGATCTGGTCGCGCATCTGGAGCATGAACAGCCGGCGCAGTCCGATGCGGTGAGTGCGCGCGGCCACGTTCGGGTCGTCGAACACTTCCAGGTCGCAGTGCGTGCCCTTGTCCACCAAGGCCGGGAAGCCGATCAGGCTTAGCTTGCCCTGCGTGATTTCCAGCAGTTCCGGCAGCTCGCCAAAGCTCCAGGTGGTGATATTGGTGTGCTGCGGAGCCGAGCTCGACGCGGCAGCGGCTGGCGGACTTGCAGGCGCGCTGGCGGGGCTTGCTCCACGCGCAGCATCGGCAGCAATGCCGCCATGCTTTGGCTTGGCGCTGCCGCCGCTGCCGATGCCGCCGCCCGCAAGTTGCGCGAGTTGCGCGGCCGAGGCAGGCGTGTTGCCGCCTTCCGCCATGCGCTGGAAGCTCTGGCGGGCCTGCAGGCCGTATTCCGCCTGCAGTGTGGCCAGGTTGCGTCCCATGTCGAGCTGACGGCCATGCTCGTCCACCACCTTGAAATTCATGAAGTGGTGCGCCGGCAGTTGCTCCGGCTTGAAGTCTGAGGTCAGCACGCTGATCGTGATCTGCTTGCGGATGTCGGCAATGATCGCGTCGATCAGGTCGCCGCGTGCAAACTCGGTGCGTTCGCAGAATTTCGCTGCGTAGTCCGGCAGCGGCACCATGTGGCGGCGCTGCTTTTGCGGCAGGGTCTTGAGCAGCAGGTGCACCTTCTCCTTCAGCATGCCCGGCACCAGCCATTCACAGCGTTCGCGCGAAAGCTGGTTCAGGGCATACAGCGGCACAGTGAGCGTGACGCCATCGCGCGGGGTACCCGGCTCGAAGTGGTAGGAAAGCTGCATCTCCAGCCCCGCCGCCATCATCTTTTTCGGGAACAGGTCGGTCGTGATGCCGGCCGCTTCGTGGCGCATCAAGTCGTCGCGGATCAGGTACAGCAGCTTCGGATTGTCGGCGGAAGCGTCCTTGTACCATTTCTCGAAACCGGCGCCATTCACCACGTCGGCGGGAATCTGCTCGTCGTAGAAAGCCTCGATCAACTGGTCATCCACCAGCACGTCCTGGCGGCGCGACTTGTGTTCGAGGTTTTCGATTTCGCGCACCAGCTTGTGATTGTGCGCGAAGAACGGCGCACGGGTGTCGTAATCGCCACCGACCAGCGCGTCACGGATGAAGATCTCGCGCGCTTCCACCGGATTCTTCTGCCCGTAATTGATACGGCGCTGGCTGTAGACCACCAGGCCGTACAGGGTGGCCCGTTCGGATGCAGTGACCTGCGCAGGACGTTTTTCCCAGCGCGGCTCGCCCCAGGATTTCTTCAGCAGGTGGCCGCCGATCTTTTCGATCCATTCCGGCTCGATGCGGGCCACGCAGCGCGCGTACAGGCGCGTGGTCTCCACCAGTTCTGCGGAAACGATCCACTTGCCCGGCTTCTTCGACAGGTGCGAGCCCGGCCAGACGTGGAACCTGATGCCGCGCGCGCCAAGATACGCGCCGCCCGGTTCGTCCTCGCCCTTGAAACCGATATTACCCAGCAGGCCGGTCAGCAGCGCCATATGCAGCTGGTCGTAGGTGGCCGGCAGTTCGTTGGTGCGCCAGCCCTGCTCTTTCACGATGGTGAGCAGTTGCGAGTGCACGTCGCGCCATTCGCGCAGGCGGAGCTGGTTCAGGAAGGTGGCGCGGCAGGAATCCATCAACTGGCGATTGGACTTCTTGTGCTCGATGGCGCTCTCGAACCACTTCCAGATTTTCAGGTAGCTGAGGAACTCCGACTTTTCGTCGGCGAACTTCTTGTGCGCCTCGTCGGCAGCCTGCTGGTGTTCGACCGGACGGTCGCGCGGGTCCTGTACCGACAAGGCCGAAGCCACGATCAGCACTTCGGTCAGGCAGTGGTACTCCTGCGCGGCCAGAATCATGCGGCCGACGCGCGGGTCGAGCGGCAGCTTGGCCAGCTTGCGGCCCAGCGCAGTCAAGGCGTTGTCGTCATCAACGGCGCCCAGTTCCTGCAGCAACTGGTAGCCGTCGGCGATCGCGCGGCCCAGCGGCGGTTCGATGAAGGGGAAACTCTCCACGTCCGTCAGGTGCAGGGACTTCATGCGCAGGATGACGGAGGCCAGCGAAGAGCGCAGGATTTCCGGGTCGGTGAACTTCGGGCGCTGCAGGAAGTCCTGCTCGTCGTACAGGCGGATACAGACGCCATCGGCCACGCGGCCGCAGCGGCCGGCGCGCTGGTTGGCTGCCGACTGAGCCACCGGCTCGATCTGCAGCTGTTCAACCTTGTTGCGGTAGCTGTAGCGCTTCACGCGCGCCAGGCCAGCGTCCACCACGTAGCGGATGCCGGGCACGGTCAGCGAGGTTTCCGCCACGTTGGTGGCCAGCACGATGCGGCGCGCATTGGTGGTGCGGAACACGCGGTCCTGCTCTTCCACCGACAGGCGGGCGAACAGCGGCAGGATTTCCACATGCGGCGGGTGGTGCTTGCGCAGGGCCTCGGCGGCGTCGCGGATTTCGCGTTCACCGGGCAGGAACACCAGCACGTCGCCGCTGCCGATACGGCAGACCTCATCGACGCCGTCGACGATGGCTTCCATCAGGTCGCGCTTGTCGCGCGCGGCGGCGGTGCGGGCGCCCTTGGCGTCGGCGCCTTGCTGCGCGCCGGGCGCCACGACCTGGTCGCGCTCCACCGGGCGGTAGCGCACTTCGACGGCGTACAGGCGGCCGGAGACCTCGATCACCGGCACCGGCGGCTTGCCCTCCTGCGTGAAGTGGCGGGCGAAGCGTTCGGCGTCGATGGTTGCAGAGGTGATGATCACCTTCAGGTCCGGACGGCGCGGCAGGATCTGCTTCAGGTAGCCAAGCAGGAAGTCGATGTTCAGGCTGCGTTCGTGGGCTTCGTCGATGATGATCGTGTCGTAAGCCTTCAGCAGCGGATCGGTCTGGGTCTCGGCCAGCAGGATACCGTCGGTCATCAGCTTGACCGAGGCGCCCTTGCTCAGGGTGTCGTTGAAGCGCACCTTGTAGCCGACGTGCTCGCCCAGCGGGGAGCCCAGTTCGACGGCAATGCGTTTCGCGGTGGACGAGGCGGCGATGCGGCGCGGCTGCGTGTGGCCGATCAGGCCTTTCTGGCCGCGGCCCAATTCCAGGCAGATCTTCGGCAGCTGGGTGGTTTTACCGGAGCCGGTTTCACCGGAAACGATCACTACCTGATGCCCGGTCAGGGCTTCAGCGATTTCCGCACGGCGGCCGGAGACTGGCAAGTCTTCCGGAAAGGTGATCGGCGGCAGCGGATTGCGGAAGGCTGCCGCAGCCTCGCGGGCTGCGCGCTGCTCGGTCGTCTCGCGCTCGCGGCGTTCGTTGCGGCGCTCCTCCCCGCCCTCGCCGCGCTGCTGCGGGCGCGGCATCTCGCGGCGTCCTTCGGCCGGCGCCGGGCGTGCGCCTTCCTGGCGGCCTTCGCGGCGCTGGGTAGCGCCATCGGGCGGCTGCGCAGGCGCGCGGCGCGCCTGTTGGCCTGGCTGGCCTGCCGGACGGCGTTGCTCGCCTTGCGGCCGCTGGCCTGCTGGTTGCTGGGGAGGATTCTTCTTGCTTGCTTCAGACATCGTTTTTTACATAGATTGGGCGCGAAAACCGCGCAGCGCATTATAATGCGCGAATAATGGAAAACCCTATCCAATTCGTCTCCTGGCTGCGCTCCGTCGCCCCCTACGTCCACGCCTTCCGCGGCAAGACCTTCGTGGTCGCTTTCCCTGGTGAACTGGTTGCCGCCGGCGCCCTCCCGGTGCTGGCCCACGACCTGTCGCTGCTGCACGCACTGGACATCAACGTCACCGTGGTCTACGGCTCGCGTCCGCAGGTCGCCGAGCAGCTCGCCCTGCGAAACGTGGAAGGCCGCTTCCACAACGGCGTGCGCATCACCGACACGGCGGCCATGGAATGCGCCAAGGAGGCCGCCGGCGAACTGCGCCTCGACATCGAGGCCGCCTTCAGCCAGGGTTTGCCGAATACGCCAATGTCGCATGCCGCGATCCGTATCATTTCCGGCAACTTCATCACCGCCCGCCCGCTGGGCGTGATCGACGGCGTCGACTTCGAACTGACCGGCCTGACCCGCAAGGTGGACGCGGAAACCATCCACTCCATCATGGGCTCGGACGGCGTGGTGCTGTTGTCGCCACTGGGCTTCTCCCCGACTGGCGAAACCTTCAACCTGACGATGGAAGACGTGGCCTGCACCGCCGCCATCGCACTGCACGCCGACAAGCTGGTGTTCATCACCGAAACCGAGATGATGACCGACGCCGGCGGCGCCGAAATCCGCGAACTGTCCTCGCACCAGGCCGAAGCCGTGCTGCAGGCGGGCTTCCTGCCCGACGCCACCGCCTACTACCTGAAGCACTGCGTCAAGGCCTGCAACAACGGCGTCGAGCGTGCCCA
>Ga0307408_100003837_pt1 | contig 10225 bp, 7 predicted proteins | sample 322Cmetagenome_FD_202116 | JGI IMG/M metagenome (GOLD analysis project Ga0307408, IMG submission 202116) | Maize rhizosphere microbial communities from greenhouse at UC Davis, California, United States - 322HYB-C-3 | ecosystem: Host-associated > Plants > Roots > Rhizosphere > Soil | place: USA... | reverse complement strand
GCCCTGGTCGGTGTGTTCCAGCTCCCCGGCGCCAACGCCCTCGACGTCTCGCGAGGCGTGCAGGCAGCGGTGGCGCGGCTGGCGCCGGCATTCCCGAGCGGCGTCACCCACACGCGGCCGTACAACACGACCGATTTCGTCCGTGTGTCGATCGAAGAGGTCGTGCTCACGCTCGTCATCGCGATCGGCCTGGTCGTACTCACGGTCTACGTGTTCCTCCAGGACTGGCGGGCGACGCTGATCCCCACGCTCACCATCCCGGTCTCGCTCATCGGCACGTTCGCCTTCATCAGCGGGTTCGGGTTCTCGATCAACACGCTGACGCTCTTCGGGCTCGTGCTGGCGATCGGTATCGTCGTGGACGACGCGATCGTCGTCGTGGAAAACACGCAGCGGCATCTCGACGAGGGCGGGATCGGCGCGCGCGAGGCGGCGCGTCAGGCGACAGCAGAGGTCGTCGGACCGGTCATCGCGACGGCGCTCGTGCTGATGGCCGTGTTCATCCCGATCGCGTTCCTGCCTGGCATCACCGGCCAGCTGTACCGGCAGTTCGCGCTGACGATCGCGGTCTCGGTGGCGCTCTCCGCCGTCAACGCGCTGACGTTGACACCGGCGCTCTCGGCGCTGCTGCTCCGCCCGTCTCGCCAAGGACGGCAGCGGTGGCTGGCGCGTGTGTGGAACGCCGGCTTCGCGCGACTGACCGGCGGCTACGACGCGGCGGTTCGCCGAATCGTGCGTCACGCGGCGCTTGCCGTGGTCGTGCTGGTCCTGCTCAGCGGCGCCGTATGGGTGCTCCTTCGGGCGGTGCCGTCGGGCTTCGCGCCGACGGAGGATCAGGGCTACTTCATCGTCAATGTGCAGTTGCCGGACGCCGCGTCGGTCGAGCGCACCGACGCCGTCGTACGGGCCATCGAGCAGACTATTCTCGAGACGCCGGGCATCGAGACGGTCGTGGCCATCGGCGGACGGAGCTTCGTCACCGGCGTGAACGGGCCGAACGTCGCGTCGCTCTTCCCGCGCATGGCGGCGTGGGACCACCGCAAGACGCCCGAGCTCCAGGCGAGCGCAATCATCGAGCGCCTCCGCGCGCGGCTGGCCGGCATCCAGGATGCCTTCGTGCTGGTGTTTCCGCCGCCCCCGATCCGCGGCATCAGCTCCGGCGGTGGCTTCCAGTTCGAGGTGCAGAGTGTCGCCGGCGGATCGCTCGAGGAGCTCGACGCGGCCACGCGGCGCCTCATCGACGGCGCGCGCCAGCGGCCGGAGCTCGCGTCCACCTTCACGGCGTTCCGGCCCGGCGTGCCGCAGCTCGACGCCGACGTCGACCGCGCCAAGGCAAAGGCGCTCGGTGTGCCACTCTCCGAGGTGTTTTCGAGCCTGCAGATTTTCCTCGGGTCGCTGTACGTGAACGACTTCAATGCGTTCGGGCGGGTATACCGCGTCCAGCTGCAAGCCGAACCGACCTTCCGCGCCACCCCGGCCGACGTGTCGCGTCTCTACGTGCGGAGCCAGCCGGGGCCGAACGGACAGGCGCCGCAGATGATCCCCCTGAGCACGCTGGTCCGGGTAAAGCCGGTCAGCGGCCCGGACACGATCGCTCACTACAACCTTTATCGAGCGGCGGAGATCGCCGGCGACACCGCGCCGGGTGTCAGCTCCGGCCAGGCGATCGCCATCATGGAGGACCTGGCGCGGCAACACCTGCCGCCGGGCATGGCGTACGAGTGGACCGGCCTCGCGTTCCAGGAGAAGGAGGCGGGCTCGTGGGCCGGTCTCGTCTTCGTGCTGTCGGCGCTCTTCGTCTTTCTCGTGCTCGCCGCTCAGTATGAGAGCTGGCTCGTGCCGCTGGCCGTCATCTTGACGGTTCCGCTCGGGGTGTTGGGCGCGCTCGCGGCGCTTTGGCTGGCCGGCATCGCCAACGACGTCTACGCGCAGGTCGGTCTCGCCCTGTTGATCGGCCTCGCCAGCAAGAACGCGATCCTCATCGTTGAGTTTGCAAAAGAACGTCGGGAGCGCGGTGTGGCCATCCACGAGGCGGCCTCCGAGGCGGCGCGCCTCCGCTTCCGGCCGATCCTGATGACATCGTTCGCCTTCATCCTCGGCTCGCTGCCGCTGATGTTCGCGAGGGGCGCCGGTGCGGCGAGCCGCCACTCGATGGGCACGACGGTGGTCGGCGGGATGCTGGCGATCACGATCCTCGGCGTGCTCCTCGTGCCGGCGTTCTATGTAGCGATGGAGAGTCTCGCGGAGTGGGGCCCGCGCGGTGCGCGGCGACGGCTCGAGCCGGCCGGCGGCGTCGAAGAACAGCCGCGGCCGTCCTAGCTCCGCCGGCGTTCTCGCACGCGATCTCTAGGATCTGCCTCGGCCAGGACCGGCGCCGGCGCGCCGGTGTGCAGATAGTCCGCGAGGAGCTTGCCGGCCATCGGGCCGCGGCCGAAGCCGGAGGACGCGAGCCCCGTCACGATCCAGGCGTTGTCGCGGCCCGGGATCCGACCGATCAGCGGCTTGCCGTCCAGGGGAAAAGGCATCAGGCCGGCCCACGTGCGTGCCAGCGGAAGATTGCCGAGGAATGGCAGGACGGAGACCGCGTGGTCGCGGTTCACCGCGATGCCGCGCGGATCGGGGGTGGTGTCATATCCCACGACCTCACGGTCGCCACCGAAGATGATCTCGCCGTTGCGTCGCTGCCGGCCGTAGAGATGGCGCGTGACGCGCCGACCGTCGCGGATGGTGAGATCGGGCGGCGCGCCGCCGTGAGCGCGCGCCCACGTCATCGCTGACTCCGCGGCCGAAATGGTGTGGAAGCTCTGAGGCGCCACCGGTGCCGTCGCCCACATCTGGCCCCGCACGGGCACGATGGGAATGTCGAGGTCGAGCATCACGCCGAGAGGACCACACCACGCTCCGGCGGCGATGACGAGGGCGTCGCCGACGACGTTGCCGCCGGACGTCGTGAGCGAGTAGCCGCCGGCCGGCCGCGGCATCACCGCGGTCACGTCATGGTGGATCATCACCCGTGCGCCGTGCAGCTCGGCGAGCCGGGAGAACGCCTGCGTCGCCCGCACCGGGTCCGCCTGCCCGCGTCGCGGCGCGTACATGGCTCCGAGCAGGGCAGGGGATAGCCCGGGCTCGATGCTGCGCGCCTCGCGCGACGTCAGAAGCTCGGCCAGCTGTCCGCGCTTGCGGAGCATCTCGACGCGCTCGCGCTCCCATTCGTACTCGTCGGCGGTGCGGATCGCCTGAAGGCCGCCGGAGAGCCGGAACTCGATGTCCTGACCGAGGTCCGCCTGCACGGCCTCGAAGATCTCGAGACTTCCGGCCGTGAGATGCGCCTGGAGATCGGGCGCATCACCCCATCCGTAGGAGTCAATGCCGCCCATGTTTTGCCCGGAGGCGGCCGAGGCGATGTCGCCACGCTCCAGCAGCACGACGCGCCGGCCGTGCGACGCGAGGTGGAACGCCGCGGAGCAGCCGGCGATGCCGCCGCCCACGATGACGACCTCCGCCTCGATCATGAAACCTCCAATGCCGGGTATCCTGCCATGCACGTGACCTCTGAGCACCCGGCATCTCCGTGGCTCCTCATCGTCACCGTGTGGCTGACGCTGGGCGTCACCTTCGGCCTGATGTTCTCCTTCTCGGTATTCCTCGTCCCGCTTCTCGAGGAGTTCGGATGGTCGCGCGGCCTGGCCGCCGGCGCCTTCTCGCTGTCCGCCGTGGTCCAGGGCCTCCTGTCGCCGGCGATCGGCACGCTGGTCGATCGATTCGGGCCGCGGCGGCTCATCCTCTGGGGCGTCGTGGTGCTCGGGGTGTCGAGCCTGCTCGGTAGCCGGATCGCCACGGTGTGGCACCTCTACGTCGTGACCGGTCTCCTCACGGCCGTGGCGATCTCCGCCGTCGGCTGGGTGCCGAGCGCGGCTCTCGTTGCGCAGTGGTTCGCCACGCGGCAGGCGACCATGATGGGCCTCGCCTTCTCCGGCATGGGCGTGGGCGTGCTCACGATCGGCCCGCTGGCGCAGTGGCTTATCTCCAGCTATGGGTGGCGCGATGCATATCTGTGGCTGGGGATCGGCACGCTCCTGTTGCTCGTGCCGCTGGTGTGGTGGGGCGCGCAGCAGCCGCCGCGTGGTGCGCTGTCGAAGACGATCTCGGCCGGGACATCGGTCGACGACGGCGGCATCCGGGTGCGCGCCGCCCTCCGCACCCGCGCCTTCTGGGCGCTGTTCCTCGCCTACATGTGCACGCCGCTGGCGGTGTTCACGGTCATCACGCACCAGGTGGCCTTCGCGGTCGACCATGGCTTCTCGCGGCTCTTCGTCGCGAGCATCTTTGGACTGACGGGCTTCGTGTCCATCGTCGGCCGGGTCCTGTTCGGCTTCGCCGCCGACCGCATCGGCCGCGCGCTGTCGGCGACGATCTCGTACGCGTGTACGGCCGTCGGCACGCTCGCGCTGCTCTCGATCGAGCCGTGGCGGCATCCCGCCGGGCTCTACGTATACGCGGTGCTCTTCGGCCTCGGCTTCGGCGCCCGCGGCCCGATCATCACCGCGATCGCGGCTGCGCGCTTTCCCGGGCGCCGCTTCGGCGCCATCTACGGGTTCATGAGCGTCGGAAACGGCCTCGGCGGCGCGCTCGGGCCCTGGTTCGCGGGGGCGGTGTTCGACGTCACGGGCAGCTATCGCATCCCGTTCCTCGTCGCCACGCTGTTTTGCGTCGCGGGCTCGCTCTGTTTCTGGCTGGCGGAGTCGAGGACGAAGGCTCCCGGGGCGTCTTGATGTCAGGCCCTCATCAGCGGCCAGACGAGGAGGCCCACGAGTGCGGCGGCGACGACCAGGATCGGCTCGGGGATCTTGTATCGCCACAGAATGCCGAGGCTCACGAGCGCAATGAGGAGCGTGGGGACGTCGTAGATCGCTCGTAGTGCGATGACGACGACCGCGCCGCTGAGCGCTCCGGTTGCCGCCGCCGTCGCCCCCTGCACGAAGGCCTTGAGCTGGGCGTTGTCGCGATTGCGGCTGAACCACGGCGCGGGAATCACCGTGAACACGTAGACGGGAAGAAAGATCCCGATCGCGGCCGCGATGGCGCCCAGCACGCCGGCGACCAGGAAGCCGATGAACACGACGGTGATGACGACCGGTCCCGGCGTGATCATCGCGACAGCCACGGCATCGATGAATTGCTGCTCGTTCAGCCAGCCGAACTGCTGCACCACGCCCTGGTGGAGGAAGGGGACGATGGCGAGGCCGCTCCCGAACACGAACGAACCGGCCTTGGTGAAGAACAGCAGAATTTGCATCGGGACATGCTGCCCGCCTACGCTGACGCTCAGAAACCAGCGCTCGATCAACCAGATCGCGGCGATCACGGCGACGCCACCCAGCCCCATGACAACCGCCTGGCGCCCTCCCGGCCACGCCCGCGCGAACAGGACGACCATCCCGGCGATCACGAAAAACTCGGCGAGCTCCGCCTGTGCCCAGACCGTGACGATAGCGAGGACGGCGAAGATGACCCAGAGCATCGGGTCGCGCTTGTTCGTGGAGCGCGAGAGCTTGTAGGCCGCGATCGCGATGATGGCGATCACGGCAGCGCCGATGCCGTAGAACAGCGCCTGCATCCACCAGAGACCACCGAGCTGAACGTAGGCCATGGAGATCGCGATGACCATCACGAACGACGGCACGACGAACGCCAGCCCCACGGCGGTCGCGCCGACGACGCCGTGGTGGAAGTAGCCGAGCGCGATGGCCAGCTGCGCGGCCAGTGGGCCGGGCATGATCTGCGCCAGCGCCATGGCAAGCCGGTATTCCTCTTCGGAGACCCAGCGCCGCCGCTCCACCAGATCGCGATGCATGAAGCCTGCGAGCGCGACGGGCCCACCGAATCCCAGCGAGCCGAGGTAGAGGAAGTACCGGACAAAGGCGTTGAGCCCTGCCGTTGTCACCGCGCCTTTCCGCGGATGACGAGGTCGTCGAAAGCAGTGACCGAATCCGCCTTGGTCCAGAGACCGACGGCTCCGGACTTGAAGCGTGAATCGCGGTGGTCCAGGTATCGCCTGCCGTTGAGCCACGCCTGGATGCGCTCGCCGATGGCGACCACCCGCACGGTATGCCACTGGCCCAGGGCGGGGGGCTTCACCGTGGCGGACGCGAGCTGACTGCGCCCGCGGTCATAACGGTAGAGGCGAAAGTTGCTCTCCAGCGCGTTCGCTCGCACGACGTAGTACTTCCCACCCCCGAAACGGAACACGATGCCGCCCGATGCATCCTCACGGCCTGATATCGGCTTGAACTTCACCGTGACGTCAACGTCACCGTATACGGTCTTTCCGACGATGACGTTGAATTCGTTCTGTGTCGCCCGCTGAACGAGGACTTTCGCGCCGCTCGGCGCCCCGGCCATCTCCTCGACGGCCCACTGACCCGCGACGGTTGTCCAGCCTTCGACCCCTTTGCCGTCGAAGTCGAATGTCTGCGTGGGCGCGTCGTCCGGAAGCTCGAGCTCTGGCGGCGCGGCCCGCAGCTCGGCGTGAGGGCGGCTTCCGAGCGCGGCCACCACCGCGAGAACGGACTTCAACCAACGGCGCCGCGGCATCACCGTCTCACCGTCACGTCCGGTCCTCGTACACGGCAGCCCGGTGGGTCGCCGGCAAGAACGCGCAGACGATGTTTCGGGTCGCGTCGAATGACAGCGTATGGGCGCCCGCTTCGGTCCGAACCGTCTCGCGCCAGGCCAATGGTTCCGTCTCGAACACCTCGATCACGCCGGGGTCGCCGATCGCGACGTACAGTCGGCCCAAGCGGGGGTTGAAGAACACGACATCCGGAACGCCTCCGATGCGATGCTCTTCGATCAACTTTCCCGAGTCCGCATCGACTGCAACCAGGACGCCGGCGTCACAGGCGCAGAACAACCGACGGCGGGTGACGTCGAGGTCGAGGCCATGCGGGCCGGCGTGTGGGATGGGGACGACGCGACGGATGCCTACCGGATCGCCGGAGTCAACGACGATGATCTGTGGCGGGTCCGCGATGTTGACGTGAAACGCGTCGCTGATCGGATCGTAGACGGCCCAGCGCGTACGCCCGGCGACGGCCACATCGGCGATCCGCCTGCGCGCCCGCACGTCGATGACCGAGACCGTGAAGGAGCCGGCGATGGCCGGGTCGCCGACGTGCGCGACGAGCAGGCGCGCCCGGCGGGGATCGTAGGCCAGCCCGTTCGGCCGAACTCCGACGCCGATCTTCTCCACATGGGGAACGTCGGCGACCGTGAAGAGGCCGACGGTGTTCTCGCCGCGATTGGACGTGAACACGAGATCGGGCGCGGCGACCAGCGCCCCGGCGACCGCGGGAAGGTCACGAATCGACCCCATATATCGCTGAGCGGTGATGTCGATGACGTCGACGGCATCGTTGGCCGTATGCGCGAGGTAGATCCGCCCCGTCGGTTCATGCACCGCCGCATGATCGAATCCGCCGGGCTTCGCGCTGGGCGGGAGGTCGACGAAGCCGAGATGTCGCAGGGCCACGTCAGCGCCCGCCGGCGAGCTCGGCGACGAGGCGCTCGACATTCGCGGCGATGCGGTCGCGCGCGGCCTCGTATCCGTCGCTGACAGCCGGTACGTCCCATTGATCGACGCGCTGCCCCTTACGCGGCGTGACGTCGCAGCCGAAGCTCACGACGCGTGTGGCGGTCTCGAGATCATAAAGCGTCACGGGCCGCGGTCGGGCCGGCGATGGCTGGAGTCCGTCGCCGGTGAGACCCTTCACGGCTCCCGGTGCCAGCTGCGGATCCGGCTCGGTGCCGGCCGCCACGGCGCCGATCGACAGGTCCTTTTCGGCGGCCAGGCGACGGAAGTGCGCAGCGCCGATCACGCTTTTTGCGGCGCCGTGCAGACACACGAACATGACACGCGAGGGTGGGGGAAGGGCCGCCGTCTGCACGCGGCAGTACGCATAGAGCGCGTCATACATCGGGAACTGACGAGCCATGTTGTCGAAGTCATCGCGGCTGATCGCCTGAAAACCGGTGGCGGCCGCATACAAGCCCGAGGACTCCGGCTTCAGGCTGCGATCGTCGGTGTCCGCGCCGCGCACGATGGCCGCGAGCGCGCCCAGCGCAGGATCCGCGAGCTCGTACCGATCGATGAAGGCGTCGAACGAGCAGAGCGGCCCGCGGTGGCCGAGCTCGACGTCCGGAATGTCGTACGGGATGGCGTTCTCTCGCTTCGCGGCCGTGAGCACTTCTCGGGCGGGAACGAACAGAAACTCGGGCTGGGGATCCACGAACCGAGAGATGAGCCACGGACATGCGATGCGGTCGACGCGGGCGCGTTCCCGAGTGATCCATTTCATGATGAGACTCCTTGTGGCGGTGAAGGATATGGAAGTGTGGAGCTGAGCACGATCTCAATCATCGAGCGTGACCTCCGTCCCGCGTGAGGTCGCGCGCGCCTTCTCGTAGACCGCGATGGCCGCCGCGACGTCCTGGAGGGCCGTGCCACTGCTGTCGAAGATTGTGATCTCGTCGCCCCGTGTGCGACCCGGCCGACGGCCGGCCACGACGTCGGCGAGCTCTGCGTGCACCTGCTCACGCGTCATCAGTCCGGCCGCCAGCGCATGCTGTAGCTCGCCGATCTCGGCACATTGCTCGACGATATCGACGACGAGGGTGGCGCTTGCGACGAGGCTCGGGTCGATCTCTTGCTTGCCCCGGCTGTCGGCGCCGACGGCAGCGATGAACGTGCCAGGCGCGACGTCGGGCTTCATCACATAGGCACGTCGAGCCGGCGTGCACGTCACGCAGACGTCGCTCTCACGGAGCGCGGCACGGAGATCCTTGGCGGCTTCCGCGCGCACGCCGAGCCTCGCCGTCGCGCGCGCCGCTGCCACCTCGGCCCGCGCGTGGTCGGTATCGAGCATGAGGGCGCGTTGCAGCGGCCAGACAGCGTTGATGGCCGCGAGCTGGATCTCGCCCTGCGCGCCGCAACCGACGACGGTCGCCGTGCGTGCGTCGCTACGCGCCAGGTACTTTGCGGCGACCGCGGTGGCCGCGGCAGTCCGCAGCAAGGTGATGCTGGCGGAATCCATGACAGCCAGGGGCGTGCCGTTCGTCGCGTCGGCCAACACAACCGTGCCCTGGATCGTCGGGAGCGCGAAACGCCGGGCGTTGTTGGGGAAGTTCCCATTGGTCTTCGCGGCGAAGTAGCTGCAGTCGCCGCGCAGCCCGGCGACCTTGATGTGAAACCCTCCGTCCTCGGTAGGCAGGCCGAGCACAGCCGGTCCGAACGTGCGCTGCTCGGCGTGGAGCCGGAACGCATCCTCCACGGCGTCGATGCATGCTTCGAGTGTCAGGAGCTCCATGACGTCTCGGCGCGACAGGACGAGCATGACGTCACGCTCCCTTCTTCGAGGTGGTGGCGTACAGCCCCTCGAACAGCGACATGCCTTGCGTCAGCACCTGCTGGTCATCAGGGGAGGTCGCCAGCATGGCGCGGATCGCAAGGTCGATGCCCCGGGCCTCGTCGTGAGGAAACTTGCCGTCGCGCAGGTCAGCCTCGTGAACCAGCTCGGCGAGGCGCGTGAGCCGCCGGTCGCGCAGGCGCGCACGCTTGATCAGCGTCTCGAACGTACAGTCCTCGCCGTGATGCGTGAGCTCGACGCCCGGCGCGTCGAACGCCACGGCGTCCTGCGGAAACTCCTCCGGCGGCGCGAAGATGAACGTCGCCTCTGGGTCGATGAAGCGCTTGATCAGCCACGCCGATGCGATGCGGTCGATATGCGGCCGGGGCCGCGTCACCCAGCGTCGGCCGCGTAGCTTCGTCAAGTCGAGACTGCTCGGTGGCTCCCGGCGCGGCGATTCCGGACGTCGACTCCGCATGGCGATGGCCTCCTCGAGCCGCCGCACCTCGGCGCCGCCGGGCGCATCGAAGAAGTCGATCTCCCGGAGGCGTTGATGGTCCTTGGCGAGGCGGGCTGTTCCTTCTTGAATTCTCGCGCGCGCGGTGTCTGACTTCGCGCGCTCGAAGTCCTGGAGCAGCTTCCGGTAGCGCACGGCGAGCTGCTTGTAGTCGTGATCGCGCGGCTCGTGAAATAGCCGTAGCACCTCCGCCGGGCTCACGTTCTCGATCTGCTGAACACGAATGAGTGTCGCCTCGCCGCCGTCGCGCTCGATCTCTTGCGCGAGCCACTGAAAGTCCTCGTAGCGCTCGGCGGTGTCAGGC
>Ga0307408_100003836_pt1 | contig 10227 bp, 10 predicted proteins | sample 322Cmetagenome_FD_202116 | JGI IMG/M metagenome (GOLD analysis project Ga0307408, IMG submission 202116) | Maize rhizosphere microbial communities from greenhouse at UC Davis, California, United States - 322HYB-C-3 | ecosystem: Host-associated > Plants > Roots > Rhizosphere > Soil | place... | reverse complement strand
CGCCGGCCAAAGCCGGACCGCATGCGGTCGCTCCAGATACCCACCATCGGGCTGATCACCAGATAAATCAGCTGGGCCGTGCCGGTGATGTAACCCAGCACCTCTTCATGGCCGGGGGCCAGTTCACTGATCCGCACCGCGATGCCGTACGAGAGCGGCACCATCATGGCGATCGATGCGCCGAAGCTGGCGAGCATCAGCCACAGAATGTAGCTCCTGCTCACCGGTGTCTGGGGTTCCTCGGGAACGGTCGAAACGCCGTCGGAAGCTTCGCCGGGATTCTGGTTGCCGGGCACCGGCTGGGCGGCCGCAATGCCGCCAGCGACGCCAGAAGCCTCGTGTTCGTTCGTAGTCACCTATGACTCCTTAATCGGATGGCTCCCCGTCCGCAGCACCGCAGACGCCGGACGACAGCTGTGTCGAAAGCCAAGTAAATAGTAACCACCGTGGTTACTCTTCGAGAAATAGTAGCCATGGTGGTTACAATTGGCAATAGCCCGGGAAGAAAAGACCAGCCGCAGAAAAGAGACGATGTCCGTGACCACCACTGCTGAGCAAGAGGCCGGGAAAAAAGCCGGCCCGCGGCGGCGCGGCCCCTACGCAACAACTCCTGCCCGCCGGGCCGAGATCGTCAGGGCAGCGTCAGCAAGTTTCGCCGAGCACGGCTACGAACGGGCCTCCCTGAGGGACATCGCTGCCCGGGCAAATGTGACCCATGCGGCGTTACTCCGCCATTTCGCCACCAAGGATGAGCTTCTCCTGGCCGCCCTCGCGCAGCGCGATGCGGACGATTCGGAACTCGCCCGCCGCATCATCGAATCGAAGGTCCCCAGGGAACAGGTACTGTCCACCATCCTCAAGGACGAGTTTGCCCATCCGGACCAGCAGCGGAACTGGCTGGCCATCACCATCGCGGCGACCAATCCAAGCCACCCTGCGCATGACTTCTTCATAGCGCGCCGGGAGAAGATGCGGGACCACTTCACCAGCACACGGCTCGCCACCGCACAGGACAGTGAGGAACTCAGCGCGGATGACAAAGTCACCATGGTCATGGCAATGATGGACGGCCTCCGGATCCAGTCCCTCCTTGACCCGGGCCGGAAGACACTCCATCTCATGGAGACGCTAATGAAGTTCCTCGCTCCTGAGGAGGACGGGTAGCGGCCCCGCAACCTGAACCTGCAAGTCCTATATGAGCGCGGTGGTGTTCGCGGGTGATCCGGTCCCCCCGGTGATGTTCAGCGGTTTGATGGTGAGGAAGGCGTCCCACTGGCTGATGCCGCGCATATGGCGCGCGAGGGGCCCGAGCCGCCACAGTTCACCCAGCGGCATGCCCAGCTTCGCGAGGAGCTGCTGGTGCATCATGCCGTGATCGTTTGGGGCGGAGTCGCGGTAGGGGCTGGAAGCCAATGCGGGCAGGCATTCGAGGGCGAAGTTGTCCGCCGCGAGGAGCGCCAGCCGGTGGTCCCATGCCCAGGCGACGAAGTCCCCGGACTGCGCAACGCCAGTGGCCCGCCTGTTCTCCCGCATCCGCTGTTTATCCTCCGGGGCCAGGCCCAGGAACCACTCGCACCAGCCGGTGTGCAGCATCAGGATGTCGCCTTGCCGGAGGGTCAAGGACTGGGCATCCAGCGCCGCCTGGATCAGCTCCATGCCCAGGGGCTCACCCGCGGCATGGTCGATCGGAGCGCCCTGCCCGGCGCGGTACCCCGCGAGGTCGACAAGGACTCCCCTCCCGACGATCGGGTTGTCCGCCCATTCCTGGATGCCAAGATCCGGCGTGCCCTCCCGGACAAGGTCATCCGGCGTACCGTTGTAGAAGCCGACGTCGTCTGCCCGGCGGTGCCGCAGCCCGTCGATCTGGCTGGATCCCTGCAGGTAGTACCCGTCCAGGAAGTCGTCGCGGTGGGCCGGGTGCGAGGAGTAGATGGTGTGCCGGGGAGCGCCGCGCTTGAGGGACATGCCGGGGTCGAAGGCATCGGCCGGATAGTCCAGGCCAAAGGCCATGCCGGTGCGGATGCAGCTTCGCGCTTCCATCACGGCCGTTGAATCAATGAACGACGGCGTCCCGCGGGTTGCGTCCGGAAAGAGGCCCCAGGAGGTTCCAGCGAAGGCACCCTCCCGCTTCAGCAGTTCGGCGAACGTGGGGTAGGTTCCGTCCCCGGACCTCACCGTGCCCCTGCTTCCTGCGGCTGCTCCAGGTTCTGGCGGCGCTTGTAGCTGAGCAGGAATCCGGCGATGGCGCAGAGGGAGGCGGCGATGCACATGGGCGCCTTGATGGTTTCATTGAGCAGTTTAAGCCAGTCGCCCTGGCCGGCCACCAGGGCGATGGCCTGCCCGGCCACGAACAGAACACCGCCGGCAAGGATCGCTGCGAGGGTCAGGACGAAGAGGACTTCGACGGCCCTTCGGATGGTGTGCATGATGACTTCCTTTAGATCGGCAGGACGCCGAGGATGATCAGGACGCCGATGCCGAGCAACGGCAGGGCATAGTGGGTGAGCAGCCGGAGGAATGTCTTGATCGGGTCCACATCCGCGATGCCGCACGCCACATAAAGCGGGGCACCACCGGGTGGAACCGCCGCCTCGCAAGAGGAGAAGACCAGAACGGCCACCGCTGCCGTGGTTGCCGGGACTCCGGCTGCCACCAGGGCCGCGACGCCGACCGTTCCCACAGCAGCCATGGTGGCAGTGGCGGACAGGGGCGCGGCGACCGCGATGACAATCAGCCCGATCAGGATGGCCAGGATCCACACCGGCAGGTTCATTCCGTTGAGCAGCTCCGTCATTTGCTGCGGCAGTCCGGTGGCGGCCAGGGCGTTGGCTCCGGCGAAGGCGAACACCACGGTGACGCCCACGATCCCAAACCGCGGGGCCGAGTTCTGCAGCAGCGCCCACCACGCCCGCCCGTTCGTGGGAAGTTTCTTCCGGCCCAGCAGGAAGGCGGTGATAATCAGGACCACGGGGATCCAGACGATGACGCTGACGGATTTGGAGACGTCTCCCCCGGTCCAGTCCGAGAGACCCGCGGCGATGGCCCCGGACGTGATTACCAGCGGGATGGCCACCACAACGAACAGCAAGAGGGTGGCCCAGCCACGGCCGAACGCGGCCCGGACCGGCAGCCGGTGGGCCGCATCCAGCGGAGCCATCCCGCTCTTGCGGATCAGCAGCCACGTGACGATCAGGCGGTGCAGGAAGCACCACAGGCCGCCGAACAGCAAGGGCAGGACCAGCGCGTTGATGTCCAGCAGGGGACCCACGGTGGCGGACCCCACCAGCACGAACATCGATGCGCTGAACGGAAAGGTGATTCCCATGCCCGCATTACCGGCCACCAGGGTGGCCGCCGAGGGCTTGTCCAGCCGCGACTTTTCCATCCAGGGAATGGTTACTGACCCCACGGTGGCGGCGATGGCCGCCTGGTTGTGGACCACCCCGCCCAGGCCGGCCGAGGCCACAGTGGACACCCAGGCCGGCCCGCCCTTGACCCCGCCGATCAGGGAGTTGAGCAGGTCGATCAGCCGGTCCAACACACCGGTTTTGTCCAGCAGGTATCCCATAAACACGAAGGCCATGGTGGCGTAGACGATCTCGTCGGTGACGGCCGAGTAGAGAGCATCCCAACCGACCGCAGCCGCCGTTGCCCCGGTGAACGGAAGCACGGCCAGGAAGCCGAGGATCATGGCCTCCCCCACACTGCGCTTGAGCACGGTGGTCCACAACAGGATGACGGCGAGGTAGGCGCCAAGTGCCCAGATGCCGATCATGCTGCTGCTCCTGACGGCGGGACGCCGGTTAGATGGTGAGTCACGTAATACCCGTTCTTGATTCTGCCGGACTCAGCTCTCAGCGCAAGGCCGGCTCAGTTGCCCGGGCCATGCGGGAAAGGGCGGCAGCGGACGCGGTGGTCATCTCGGCGGGAACTCCAAGATCGGCGAGGTAGCTGGCCGTGTCCTGCATTTCCTTGGAGCGCCGGACGGCGTGCTTGGCCGTGCCGGTAAGGAACCGGTCAATCACTGCCTGCCCGTCACCGGCGAGCTGGCCGGCGATCTGGGCCCGGATCCATTCCTCGAGTCCGGCTGCCCGGCCGGCGGTGACGGCTTCAACCACCACGGAGGCCAGGCCCTTCATCAGGACGCTGCGAAGGAGCTTATGGGCCATGGCCGCACCCGGTTCTCCCGCCGCAATTTCGACCTCGACCCCCAGCGGACCAAGCAGGTCAGCCACGGCCTGGGCTCCGGGGCCGCTGACCATCAGGGGCGTCTTCTCCCCCAGTGCGGCGACGGGTCCAAGGATGGCGACGTCAGCGAAGTCGGCTTTGCCGGGCAGCTGGCCCAGTTCCTCCATCACTCCGGGTGAGGATGAGGTGAAGTCCGCGTAGCAGCTGCCCGCGTCCAGGACCGGAAGGCACTCCTGGGCGACGCTGCGCGCGGCGGCGGCTCCTGTCATGACCAGGACGATGTCCGCCCCGGCGCAGGCTTGCGCGGCGGTTGCTGCGCGGGTGACGCCGGCGGGGGTGGTGGGTGCAACCGGGTCAAACCCGGTGACCTTGTGGCCGGCGGCGTAGAGCGCCGCGGCGTAGGTGGCTCCGGCTTCGCCGAGGCCAATGACGGTTACCGCTCTCATGGTTTTCTCTGTCTTTCTTGCTTCAGGCGCGGGCTGCCACGATGGCTTGCCGGCGGTTCGTTTCGTCTGCGAAGACTGCTTCGGCAGCCTCGGCGACGGCGGCTGCCTGGTCGCGGGGCACCACCACCACGCCGTCGGAGTCGCCGATGATCACATCCCCGGGCAGGACGGGGACGCCGCCGAAGGCGAGCGCTGTGCCCAGGCGGAAGGGGCCGTTCTTGTAAGGACCGGCGGGGGAAGTAGCCCGGGCGAAGACGGGCATCCCGATCTCACCCAGCGCTTCGGCGTCGCGCGCTGCTCCGTCCAGTGCGAAGCCGGCGATGCCAAGGTTGATGGCGCGTTCGCCGATGAGCTCGCCAAGCAGTGCGCGGGAGGCGTCTCCGCCGCCCGCCACCACAATGACGTCACCTGGCCGGGCCTGCTCCAGGGCCTTGTGGATGCCCTGGTTGTCGCCCGGCCGGGTCCACACCGTGAAGGCAGGGCCGGCGAGAAGGGCGCCGGGCCAGATGGCCTGGATGGCAGAGTCCGCCACGCCGAGCCGGTCCATGGCGTCGCCGATGTTGGCGGCGGGCAGCTTGGCGAGGCGCTCCACCACGTCCCTGTCGGGGCGGGGGAAGTCGGCGTCGATGGTGTCTGTTGCTGGAGTAGTCATGATGGGTTCTTCCGTCCGGTGGTTTGCGGCAGGGTCAGTCGGTCTTCTGGACCAGCGGCAGGACCTTCTTGAAGTCCTCTTCCTGTCCGGCCCAGAACTGCTTGTAGTCCTCGCCGGAGAGGTAGCTGGTCTGCAGGCCGAGGGCGCTCATCTTTTCCTTGACAGTGGGGTCTTCGATGGCCGTCTTGATCGCGGCTTCGAGCTTCTTGGCCACTTCGTCCGGCAGCCCGGCGGGGGCCGAGTAGCCGCGCACCGTGCCGGCCTCGAGGTCGTAGCCCGCTTCCTTGAACGTGGGAACGTCCGGCAGCGAGGGTGCGCGCTCTGACGTCATGACGCCCAGGACGCGGGCCTTGCCCTGCTTCGTAAGATCCGTGACGTCACTGACATTGGCCACCAGGACGTCCACATGCTTGCCAAGGAAAGCGGTGGTGGCCTGGGACGCACCTTCCGAGAAGTGGACCGGAGCGAATTCCGAGCCGGTGTTTTCCTGGATCTGGGCCAGGGCGAAGTGTTCGCCGGTCTGGAGGCCGGTGGTGCTGGCGGTCAGGGACTTGGGGTTGGCCTTGGCTGCATCCAGGAGTTCCTTCAGCGTTGTGTAGGGGCTGTCCGGCTGCACTGCGATGACGGTGGGGTCGATGACCTGGCGGCCCAGGGGCTGGAAGCTGTCCCGGGTGTACTTGGCGCCGCGGGCCGGATCAAGAGGTGAAACGACGACGGACGGGGAACCGGTGGCGCCGATGGTGTAACCGTCAGGTTTTGCGCTGGTCAGCTGGGTGTAGCCGATCTGTCCGCCGGCGCCGGGCTTGTTGATGACCTCCACGTTGGTGCCCAGTTCCTTTTCCAGGATGGGCTGGATCAGCCGGGCTGCCGTGTCCACGGCACCGCCGGAGGAGAAGGCAACAACGAGGTCGATTGTTTTGCCCTTTTTGGGGAAGTCGCCGGCGGAGGCGTTGGTGGCTCCGGCATTAGCGCCGCAACCGGTGAGAGCGATGAGGGATGCTGCTGCCAGGGCAGCAGCGATGCGTGAACGGGTTTTCATGGTTCTTCTCCTTTGAAGGTGTGCTTCGGGGTAGCGCTTGAAGGGATGCTGGGGGTATACGGGTCTGGGTCTAGGTTTCGGGGTCTTCGTTGAGTGCCTTCGGCTTGCGCAGCTTGAGCAGCGGACTGAAGACAATCAGCAGGCCAAGGCCGATCAGGACTGCGGAGATGGGGCGGCTGGTGAAGATGCTGAAGTCGCCCTGGGAGATTTCAAGGGATTCGCGCAGCGAGCGTTCCATGAGGGGGCCGAGCACCAGGGTCAGCACCATGGGCGCCAGCGGGATGTCCAGGTGCCGGAGGGCGAGGCCGAGGAGGCCGAAACCGATCATCACGAAGACGTCGAAGACGCTGAAGTTGATGGTGTAGGCGCCGATCACCATAAACAGCAGGATTAGCGCGGTGAGGATCGACGACGGGACGCGGAGGATGGAGGTCCACAGGCCCACCAGCGGCACGTTCAGCAGCAGGAGGAGCAGGTTTCCGATGAAGAGGCTCGCAATGATGGCCCAGGCGATCTCGGAGTGTTCCGTGAACAGGGTGGGACCCGGTGTGAGGCCCTGCTGGAGGAAGGCGCCCATCAGCACCGCGATGGTAGGTGAGGCCGGGATGCCGAGCGTGAACAGCGGGATCAGAGCCGCATTCGCGTGGGAATTATTGGCTGTTTCCGGGCCGGCGACACCTTCGATGGCACCCTTGCCCAGCTCGCTGCGGTGGCGGGAAAACTTCTTTTCCGCGCCGTAGGCCAGCAGGGACGAGACCGAGCCGGTCATGCCGGGGATGAGACCCAGGCCGAAGCCGATGCCGGTACCGCGTGCCATGGCCGGGGCGCTTCGGCGCCATTCGTTGCCGGTGGGGAGCAGTGAGCGGAAGTTGGGTGCGTGCACCGCGGCCGGCTGGTCACCTTTGCGGTAGGACAGGAGTTCGGAGAGCCCGAAGACGCCCACGATGACGGCGACGAAGCTGACACCGTCCAGGAGCCGGTCCATGCCGAACGTGAACCGGGGTGCACCGGCGACCGGGTCGATGCCGACCATGGCGATGAGGAGGCCCAAGGCGCCGGAGATGACTGCTTTGACCATGGATTTCCCGGCGAGGGCGACGAGCAGGGAGATGCCCACCACCATCAGTGCAAAGAATTCCGGCGGCCCTACCAGCAGGCCCAGTTCACCGAGGGGCTTGGCGGCCGCCACCAGGCCGATGGTGGCTACGGTTCCGCCGACAAAGGAGCCGACGGCGGCGATGGTCAGGGCGGCTCCGGCCTTGCCGATCTTGGTCATGGCGTAACCGTCAATGGTGGTGATGGCGGAGGCAGCTTCGCCGGGGGTGTTCAGCAGGACGCTGGTGATGGTTCCCCCATAGGCGGTTCCGTAGAAGATGGCGCAGAGCATGATGATCGCGCCGGTTGCGTCCAGGTTCATGGTGAGGGGAATGAGCAGCGCGACGCCGGCTACGGGGCCGATGCCGGGCAGCACGCCGATGACGGTGCCGAGCAGGCAACCCAGGAAGGCAAAAAGCAGGTTTTGCCAGGTCATGGCGGCCGCGAAGCCGTTGAGGAGTTCGTTGAGGGTATCCACGTTCAGAGTCCGATCGTGTTCAGCAGGGGAAAGGCCGAGACGGGCAGGGACACGTTCAGTCCGTAGTTGAAGGCGTAGAACGCGCCGACGCTGCCGGCGAGGGCAGTGATCAGGGACGAGGGCCAGCCCCTGCGGCCGCGCAGCTTCAGGTGGTACATGAGGAACAGGAACATGCTCAGCTGGAAACCGAGCAGGTCCAGGACCGCCGCGAGGACCACCAGGCTCAGGGCGACGGCGATGACCAGCCCGCGATCGACGCCTTCTGCCGTTTGGCTGGGCCGACGGAGTTCCTGGAACAGCCAGACAACAGCCATGGCCACCAGGACAGCGCCCATGGCGAAGGGGAACAGGCCGGGGCCCGGGCCCAGGGACGTCCAGAGGCCGAGATCGACCGACGTGACCAGGACGTAAGCGCCCACAGCCGCAAACGCGCCGATGCCGGCCAGCACGGAGGGGGCCACTCGGACGGTGCTCGCGGTTGTGGTGGTGACTGACTCCGTTGTCATAGGTTCCTTCTCCGTGTATCCGTTTCATTCCGCGTTGGGGTATTTCACAGAATGAAACTATATTGCGTACAGAGAAATAGTGACAGCAGACACAGTGGCTGTCAAGCGCAAGGAACTTACATAGAATGAAAGGATGGCGATGACGACATCGACGGAACCTCCGGCTGAGGAAGGCCCCAAGGCCTCCAACATGCGCTCCCTCTCCCGGGCCATGGAGGTCTTCGCGGAGCTGCAGCGCGCCGAACGGCCGCAACGGCTCAGCGACTTGGCCAGGAATTGCGGCATGAGCCTGCCCACCACTCTGCGGATCCTGCGGGTGCTGCAGGATTTTGGAATGGTGAGCCAGACCGACAAGTCCTACAGGATCGGGCCGGCGGTCCTGCCTGCCGCCCGGAGCTTCCTCGAGAACGATCCGCTCGTGGTCGCAGCCCGGCCCATCCTTCAGCAGGTCGCATCGCAGACCGGACTGACCGCGTCGCTGTATACGCGGCTGGGGTTTGAACGCATCCTCGTGGCGCGCGTGGACGGTGAGTCGCCCCTGCGCTACGACCTTCCGCTGGGCAAGCGCCTGCCCCTCACGCTGGGTGCCGCCGGCAAGATCCTGCTCGCTTCAGCGTCCGACGACGAGCTTGAGCAGGTGGTGGCGGCGGCTGTTGCAGGGGGTCAGGATGCCGGGCTGACTGCCGCCGAGCTGCGCTCCAGGCTGCCCGAGCCAGCGGCAGAGTATGCGTACTCGGCGGATGAGCGGGCCACGGGAGTTCTCTCCGTAGCCGTGGCTGTACCAAACAGAACGGGGCGCCGCCCGAGTGAGTCCATTTCCCTCACCAGTCCCGTGGAGGCAGCCAGCGAAGCCACGCTCAAGGCAGGCGTCCCGGAACTCCGGCGGGCGGCAAGCAGGCTCTCCGAGCTGCTCGAGGGCTCCGTCTACTAAAAGCACCACCCCCAACTAGCGCTGCCCTGGAACAGAACCGGCGCACTTCCGAGGCCTGCCTGCCGTCTGGCTAAAACGGCGGCGGCTCCGGCTGTTGGAGCGGATACACGACTTTTCCGAGGTCCGCCGCTTCGGTGGTGTACCGCCTGCCCAGCGGTGAACGCCACTCAAGGTCCCCGTACGGGGAAGAGTGTCTGTAACTCCACGCGCCGATGGACTTCAGCGCGTGGTGCCTGCGGCAGAGCATTGCCAGGTTGCCGGGGTCGGTAGTCCCGCCGCCCTGCCATTCGATGGTGTGGTCGGGCTCGCAGACGCTCGCCCGGCGGGTGCATCCCGGGAACCGACAGGTCCCGTCGCGGCACTGCAGGTACTGGCGCAGCGCCTTCGGTGGACGATATGCCCGGCGCCCCACCCCCAAGGCCTGCCCGGTGGTATTGTCCGTGAAGAGCAGGTACCAGGAAGGCGCGAGGGCCGCCAAACGCCGGGCCGTTGCAGCATCAAGGGGGCCATATCCTTGGAGTTCAGCCGTTCCGAACTCAGGTTCAGCGGGTAATTCACCGCCTCCGGAACCCGGGCTGCCGCCCATTACCCGTTCGACCGGAATAGTCACCACGATCTCAGGGCGGAACACCCCGGATTCCACCCCGTCAGGGCCACCCAAGAAGCGGTAGGCCAGCGCCTCGGCGCGAAACTCGGACAGCGTGGGCGCATCTGCAGGAGTACTGGCTTCAGGTGCAGGGCCGGGTTCAGTTGCAGTGCCGGGTTCAGCAGCGGCGCTGTCCCCCGGGATTTCCCTGAGCTCCGCGGCCCGCGCGCTGGCCAGCCGTGCATCCCGATCGAGTCCGCTATAAATTGCCATTCCGACCTCCGCGGTGAGGAACGCCGAGAGCGT
>Ga0307408_100003835_pt1 | contig 10229 bp, 7 predicted proteins | sample 322Cmetagenome_FD_202116 | JGI IMG/M metagenome (GOLD analysis project Ga0307408, IMG submission 202116) | Maize rhizosphere microbial communities from greenhouse at UC Davis, California, United States - 322HYB-C-3 | ecosystem: Host-associated > Plants > Roots > Rhizosphere > Soil | place: USA... | reverse complement strand
CCGTCGCAGGCGCGCAGCGCGATCGCGCCCTGATCGAACAGGCGATGGCGGCGGCCGACCTTCGATGGGCGGTGACGCGCGCCTATGCGGAAGCGGTGGCATCCGAACGGCGCACGGGCAATGCGCGCGACCAGCTTCGGATTGCGGAAGAAGGCCTGCGCGCCGCGGACGCCCGCGTGCGCGCCGGGCGCGCCTCCCCCATGGAGGTGCAGCGCGCCGCGCTGACCCGGATCAATGCGCAGGCCGCCCTTGTCAGGGCGGAGCGATCCGCCGAAGTGGCGCGCTTCACCCTGGCCCAGCGGATCGGGCAGGCCATCCCCGGCCCGCTGGATGGAAGCTGGTTCGATCGCATCGATTCGATCCAGGGTCCGTTGGCGCCCATGGATCCGGCGCAGACGCTGGCGCTTGCAGCCGCCGACGCCGACCTGGCGACCAGCAGCGCACAGGTGCGGCTTGCCCGCAGCCAGCGCATTCCCGACCTGACGGTGGGCGCGGGCGCCCGCCGGCTGGAAGCGACCGATGACAATGCCGCGCTGTTCAGCCTGTCCCTGCCCCTCCCCCTCTTCAACAGCGGCAGGGCGGCGGTCGGGCAGGCGATGGCGGAACAGCGCCGCGCCGAAGCCAGGCGGCGCATCACCGCGCAGGAGGTCGCCCAGGCGATAGCCAGCGCGCAGGCGGAGGCCGCGAACGCCGCCATCGGCGCGACGACGACGACCGGACCGGCGCTGGCAGCCGCCGAGGAAGCCGCCCGCATCGCGCGCATCGGCTATCGCGAGGGCAAGTTCGGCCAGCTCGACCTGCTCGATGCCGAACGCACGCTCACCGAAACGAGGGCAGCCGCCATAGCGGCGCTGCTCGCCTATCATGACGCACAGGCGCAGCTGGAGCGATTGACCGCTCGCGCGCCGGACCAGGGAGACAATTGATGAACATCCTCCAGCGGACCATCGCGGCCGCCATCCTGCTATCCTCCCTCGCCGCCTGCGAAGGGCCCGCGCCGGAGAGCCATGCCGAGGGGGAGGCGCATGCTGGCGAGGAAGGACTGATCCACCTCACCACGCAGCAGATCGCCGCTGCGGGCATCGAGCTGGCCCGCCCGACGACTGGCGGCGGCGCGATCTCCTTGCCCGCTACGATAGAGGGCGACCCCCAGGGAACGCAGGTCGTGTCCGCCGCCATCGGCGGACGCGTGGTGTCGCTCACCCGCAATCTGGGCGAGGGGGTGAAGAGGGGCGACACGCTGGCGGTGATCGAAAGCCGCGAGGCCGCATCGCTGAAGGCGGAGGTCGAGGCGGCGGAGGCGCGTCTGGCGCTCGCCCGGTCCAACCTGCGGCGGGAACAGCGCCTGTTCGCCGAACGGGTTTCGCCCGAACAGGATCTGATCGCGGCCCGCACCGCCGCGACGGAAGCGGGGATCGCGCTGCGCCTCGCGCGGCAGCAGGTCGCGGCGGCAGGGGGCGGAGGAGGAGGCCTCAACCGGCTGGGCATCGTCGCGCCGATCAGCGGCCAGGTCATCGCCCGCACCGTCACGCTGGGGCAGATGGTGGCCGCCGATGCGGAGCTTTATCGCGTCGCCAATCTCTCGCGGCTGGCGGTTCGCCTGTCGCTTTCCCCGGCCGATGCGGGCCGCATCCGGCCGGGCGCGACCGTGGACATCAGCGCGCCGGGACGCAGGACGGGCGCGCGCGTCAGCTTCGTTTCCCCAGTGCTCGACGAAACGACGCGCCTCGTCCCCGTTCTCGCCATCATCGACAATCGCGACGGCCAATGGCGCGTCGGCGAACCCGTCACCGCCGCCGTCGCGGTGACGGGCGGCAGCGGCGGAATGACGATTCCCGCCAGTGCGATCCAGATGGTCGAGGGCCGCTCGACGGTCTTCGTCCGCGTGGCGCAGGGATTCCGGGCGGCGCCGGTCACGGTCGGCCAGCCCAATGGCGATGCCGCCACCATCCTGTCCGGCCTCACCGGCCGCGAACAGATCGCCGTCGCCAACAGCTTCACTCTCAAGGCCGAGCTCGGAAAGAGCGAAGCCACGCACGAGGATTGATCCATGATCGGGCGTATCGTGACCTTTTCGGTCGAGCGGCGCTGGCTTGTGCTGCTCGTCACCCTCATCGCGGCCGTGATCGGCGCCTGGGCGCTCAGCCGCCTGCCCATCGACGCTGTTCCCGACATCACCAACAACCAGGTGCAGGTAAACATCCGCGCGCCCGCGCTGTCGCCCGAACAGGTCGAAAAGCAGGTCGCCTTTCCCATAGAGACCGCGCTGGCGGGCGTGCCGGGCCTTGAACATACCCGTTCGCTGAGCCGCAACGGCTTTGCCCAGGTGACCGCCGTCTTCACCGAATCCACCGACATCTATTTCGCCAGGGCCCAGGTCGCCGAACGGCTGCGCGGCGCGGAAGAGAGCCTGCCCGCTGGCGTAACGCCCGAAATGGGGCCGATCGCCACGGGGCTGGGCGAAGTCTATATGTGGACCGTCCATCTGGCCCATCGCAAGGACGACCGGCATGCGCCCGGCGAACCCGGCATCCAGCCCGACGGCAGCTATATCACGCCGGAGGGCGAGCGGCTGGCCGGCACGTCCGACCAGGCGACCTATCTGCGTACGGTGCAGGACTGGATCGTCGCTCCCCTGCTCAAGAACACGCCGGGTCTTGCCGGCATCGACGCCATTGGCGGCCATGTGAAGCAATATCAGGTGGCGCCCGATGTCCAGCGGCTCGCGGCGCTGAAGCTCAGTCTCGGCGACCTCGCAACGGCACTGGAGGAAAACAACAGCGCCGTCGGCGCGGGCGTCATCGATCGCAACGGGGAAGGACTGACCGTCCGGTCCGATGCCCGCCTTCGCAATGCCGCCGATCTTGCCCGGACCGTCATCGCCACGCGCGAGGGGGTTCCCATCCTGCTCAACCAGGTCGCGACGGTGCGGACCGGCCAGGCGCTGCGCATGGGTTCCGCATCCGAAAATGGCCGGGAAGTCGTCGTCGGCACCGCGGTGATGCGGATCGGGGAGAACAGCCGCGCCGTCGCCTCCGCCGTCGCCCGGCGCCTGGAAGAGATCAACGCCTCGCTGCCCACCGATGTCATCGTCGAGCCTGTCCTGGACCGCACCGCCCTGGTCCACGCGACGATCGGCACGGTGGCGAAGAACCTGTCCGAAGGGGCGCTGCTGGTCATCGTCGTGCTGTTTGCCCTGCTCGGCAACTTCCGCGCCGCGCTGATCGCCGCACTCGTCATCCCCGTCACCATGCTGCTCACCAGCTTCGGCATGCTGCGCGGCGGCGTATCGGCCAACCTCATGAGCCTGGGCGCGCTCGACTTCGGGCTCATCGTCGACGGCGCCGTCATCATCGTGGAAAACGCCCTGCGACGGATCGCCGGGCATCAGCATGACAGGGGCCGGCCGCTCACCCCCGACGAACGGCTTTCCGCGGTGGCCGCCGCCGCGCGAGAGATGATACGCCCCTCCGTCTATGGGCAGGCGATCATCATTCTCGTCTATATCCCGCTCCTCACCCTGGACGGGGTGGAGGGAAAGACGTTCACGCCGATGGCGATGACGGTCATCCTCGCGCTCGCCTTCGCCTTCATCCTCTCGCTCACCTTCGTCCCCGCGATGCTCGCTCTGCTGCTGTCGAAACCGGTGGAGGAGAAGGAGGGGCGGATCATGTCCTGGCTGAACGCGCGCTATCAGCCAGGGCTGGAGACGGCGATGCGCCGGCCGCGCCGGACGATCGGCATCGGGATCGCGGCATTCCTTGCCGCCCTCGCCGGCTTCTCGATGCTGGGGCAGGAATTCCTGCCCCAGCTCGACGAGGGCGACATCCTCGTCCAGGCGGTCCGCGTGCCGGGCACCTCGGTCGACCAGAGCCAGGCCATGCAGTTCGAGGTCGAACGCGCGATCGCGCGGGAGCCGGAGGTCCGCTTCGTCTTTTCCAAGACCGGCACGGCCGAGCTTGCCTCCGACCCCATGCCGCCCAATGCGACCGACACATTCGTCATCCTGAAGCCCCGCGCGCAATGGCCCGACCCGCGCCTTCCCAAGGCGGAGCTGGTCGAACGGCTGGAGCAGCGGCTCTCGATGCTGCCCGGCAACGCCTATGAGATCACCCAGCCGATCCAGATGCGCTTCAACGAACTGATCGCGGGCGTCCGGGGCGACATCGCCGTCAAGGTCTTCGGCGACGATGCCGACCAGATGAGCGGCACGGCCGACCGCATCGCCGCCGTGCTGCGCCGGACGAAGGGCGCCACCGACGTGCGGGTGGAACAGACCGAGGGGCTGCCCATCCTCGACGTGCAGCCCGATCGCGACGCCATGGCGCGGCTGGGCATCAGCGCGCGGGCGTTGCAGGACATTTTGGCCGCCGCCGTGGGCGGGCGCGACGCCGGCATGATCTTCGAGGGCGACCGACGCTTTGCCGTCACGATCCGGCTGGGGGAGGAGGCGCGCAGCAATGTCGAGACGCTGGGCCAGCTTCCGGTGCCGACGCCATCGGGCGCTTTCGTGCCGCTGGCCAGCGTCGCCCGCATCGCCCTGGTCGACGGGCCAAACCAGATCAGCCGCGAAAACGGCAAGCGGCGGGTCGTCGTGCAGGCCAATGTGCGTGGCCGGGACGTGTCCAGCGTGGTCGCCGACGTGCGGGCGGGGATCGCAAGGGAGGTGCGGCTGCCGGCCGGCACCTATCTCCAATGGGGCGGCCAGTTCGAAAATCTGGCATCGGCGCGGGACCGGCTGCTGCTGGTCGTGCCGGCCTGCTTCGCGCTCATTGTCCTGCTTCTCTACGGCGCGCTCGGCAGCGTGCGGGACGCTGCGATCGTCTTCACCGGCATCCCCCTCGCCCTGGTCGGCGGCGTGCTGGCGCTGGCGCTGCGCGGCATGCCCTTCTCCATCTCGGCGGCGGCGGGCTTCATCGCCCTGTCGGGCATCGCCGTGCTCAACGGACTGGTGATGGTGACGTCGATCCAGGATCTGGTGGCGCGCGGCGTGGATCGCGCCAAGGCGGCTCAGGCGGGCGCGCTGGCGCGATTGAGGCCGGTGGTGATGACGGCATTGGTCGCATCGCTCGGCTTCATGCCGATGGCGCTTGCGACCGGCGCCGGGGCGGAAGTGCAGAAGCCGCTGGCCACGGTGGTCATAGGCGGCCTTGTTTCCGCGACCTTGCTGACCCTGTTCCTGCTGCCGACCCTCTATGCCCGCTTCGGCCGGCGCGGGTCGACCAGGGACGCTGGCGGGGCAGCGGGGACGGCGGTCCCCTGAGAGGATGGCGGGCCGCGGCGACGGATTTCATATCGCAGGCGGAATCCTTGGCACTTGCGCGCTCCCGCACCGTTCCCTGCCGCAAGGAGGATGCCGTGCCGGACGAGATTGTTTCCATCGGGCTGCTGACAGCCAGGGATCTTGAGATCCTCGGCCAGGGATTCCGGCGGCACTTTCCCGTGCGGGATGACGAGCTGTTCAAGGATCTGCTCGCCAGGCTGGACGAACTGCCTGCCCGGCCAGAGCCGCCCACCGATGACCGGCGATGACGGTGATCCGGCCTTGCACGATCGCCATGCGGCAGTGCATGGAGCGTCAGCCATGCGCCAGACCCCGACGCCCAACATCCTTGTCGATGCCGACGCCTGCCCGGTGAAGGAGGAAATCTACAAGGTCGCCTGGCGCCACGCCGTGCCGGTCGTGGTCGTCAGCAACAGTCTGATCCGGGTACCCGCGCATCCCCTCGTCTCCCGCGTCATCGTCAGCGACGGGTTCGACGCGGCGGACGACTGGATCGTCGAGCAAGGCGACGCCGGATCGATCATCATCACCGCCGACATCCTGCTGGCCGACCGATGCCTGAAGGCGGGATGCGGCGCCGTGATCGCGCCGACCGGCAAGCCCTTCACCCATGGGTCGATCGGCAATGCCGTGGCCGTGCGGGCGATAAAGGCCGATCTGCGCGCCGGCATGCTGACCGACGGCATCGGCGGCCCAGCGCCGTTCGCCAGGGCCGATCGGTCGCGCTTCCTGTCGGCCCTGGACGAAGCGATCGTGCGCCTGAAACGGCGATCCTGATAACGCGGGCGGGAGGGGAGCCCCGATCGCCTGGAAATCGCCAAGGCCCCTCTGTTGCCGCGATTTCCTGACCGGCGATCGATTCCGATCGCCTGGAAATCGCTCTATGCCTCCGCCGCGATGGCGCGTTCTATCATCATGCGCGAACGAACGCCGCCGGCATCGATATTGAGCTTGAGCAGCTTGCGATCCGGACGGCGCAGCAGATTCTCCTGCTGCTGCTCCAGCATGGCCAGATCCTCGCTGAAGATCTTGCGCTGACCCTCGCGGATGGAGGCCGTGACGGCGGGATCGTCCACCGCGAACTGGCGGGCAAAGCCCCAGAAATACCAATGGCTATGTTCGGTCTCCGGCGTGATGAAATCGACCACCACGGCGGCGGCCTTGGCCGAAGGATCGGCGTCAGGCCCGCCGCGCCCCTCCAGGGCGACGCCGACCTTGATCATGACATGGCTGGGCAGGCTGAAGCGGCAGATCTGCCAACGGTCGACCAGCGCGTCGTCGGGCAGGCCCGCACTGCGCAGCGCCATGCGCCAGAAGGGCGGCGCCTGCACGGCCGACATGACGCGGGTGGTGACGACCTCATCCCCCTCGACGCGGGTGGTGACCGGCGCCTCGTCGATCTCGGGCTGGCCGATGCTGCCCGCATGGACATAATTTTCATGGGTCAGGTCCATGAGATTGTCGATCATCAGCCGATAGTCGCAGGCGACATGATAGAGGCCGCCGCCAAAGGCCCAGCCCGCATCCTCCGCCCAGGGCAGCGGGTGCAGCTTCGCCTCGTCCGCACGCTCCGCCTCGCCCGGCCAGACCCAGATGAAGCCGTGGCGCTCGATCGCCGGGTAGGAGCGGATGGGCGGGAAATCCTTCACGCGCTGTCCCGGCATCGACGCCGCATGACCCGTGCAGGCCATCGCCAGGCCGTGATAGCCGCAGACGAGGTCCCCGTCCCGCACGAAGCCCAGCGACAACGGAGCGCCGCGATGGGGACAGAAATCCTCCAGCGCCGCCACCTTGCCGTCCTTGCCGCGATAAAGGACCATGGGCTCGCCGCAGATCGTCCGGCCAAGCGGCTTTTCCGCCAGTTCGTCGGGGGTGCAGGCAATGTACCAGGCGTCGCTCGGCCAGGGTTTCGGGGCGGGGGCGGATCGGGGCATGTCTCTCTCCAGGGCTCGTCCGCCCTTTTCGCGCGGCGGCGGCTTGCACTGTAGGGCGATGGCCAATTATAAGCATCCCGCATAATTCTTATAGAAACTATATCATCTGCTGATGGAAAAGCTCGATCTCAACCTGCTCCGCGTGCTGGAGGCGCTGTTCACGCAGCGCAGCGTTTCGGGCGCGGCGCGGGCGCTGGGCGTCACCCAACCCGGCGTCAGCCTGGCCCTGCGAAGGCTGCGCGCGCATTTCGGGGACGAACTTTTCGTGCGGCAGGGCGCTGCAATGGAGCCGACCTTGGTGGCGCAGCGGCTGATCGACCCCGTCATGACGGTGATGGCGTCGGTCCGGTCGGACATCGTGACCGCCGCCCCGTTCGATCCGGCCCGGTCGGAACGCTGCTTCACCCTCGGTCTTTCGGATCTGGGCGAACTGACCTTCCTGCCCGACCTCATGGCCGCCCTGCGGGAACAGGCGCCGGGGGTCACGGTGCGTTCCGTCACCCTGGCGCCGCCCGATCTGCGCCGCGCCCTGGCGGACGGGTCGGTCGATCTGGCGCTCGGCTTCTTCCTGGGGCTGGAGGGGGACAATCTCTTTACCCAGACGCTGTTCGAACAGGGCTTCGTGTGCCTGGTGCGCGCCGGGTGGCGGGACGGCGCGACCACCATGTCGCTGGAGGATTATCTGTCGGCCGACCACGCGATGATCGAACAGGAAGGCCGCAGCCAGGAAGTGCTGGAGCGGCGAATCCGCGCATTGGGGCTGCGCCGGCGGACGCTGTTGCGCTCGCCGCATTTCCTGACCGTGCCGCTGCTGATCGCCCGTTCCGACATGATCGCGACGGTGCCCTATGGCGTGGCCCGCATCTTCTCCCGCCTTGCCGGCCTGCGGTTCCTCCCCCTTCCCTTCGACGCGCCCCGCATTCCGATCCAGCAGCTATGGCATCGGCGCAGCCATCATGACCCCGGCACCATCTGGCTGCGGCGCCTGATCGCGGACCTGTTCGGCGGCCGCGATCCCATGCTGGACGACGATCCGGTTCACCCACGGCCGACATCCACCGTCCGCTGAATCCCGATCGCGTCGAGAAATCGGCGATCATGGCTGACGACCAGCAACGCGCCGTCGAAGCTTTCAAGCGCCCGCTCCAGCACCTCGATCGAGGCGATATCGAGATGATTGGTCGGCTCGTCCAGGATCAGCAGCCAGGGCGGCTGCGGTCCCGAAAGGGCGACGGCCAAACCGGCGCGCAGGCGCTCGCCGCCCGACAGGCTGCCCACGATCCGCTGCGCCTCGCGGTTACGGAAGGCAAAACGGGCACAGGCCGCATGGATCGCCTCTTCGCCCAGCATCGGGTGCCGGCGACGCATGTTGCCGATGATCGTGTCCCCTTCATCCAGCAGGTCGCCATGCTGATCCAGCATGGCGATCCGGTCGGATCGTCGCCGGACCATGCCGGTGACCGGCGCGAGCAATCCGGTCACCAGGCGCAGCAGGGTCGATTTGCCCGTTCCGTTCGCACCCGCCAGGGCGACCCGCTCCGGCCCGTGAATGGCCATCGTCCAGGGGCCGAGGCGACGTCCGCCCAGATCGACGCTGGCGCCCTCCATCGCCAGCAGCTCAGCCTGAGAGGGGATGCCGGTGGCGGGCAGGTCAATGGCGAGCGGCGTCAATATTTCCACCCGGGCGCGAGCGGCATCGCTGGCATGAACCGCCTCGTCTATCTGCCGTTCGGCCAGGCGCCGCGCATGGCCGCCGCTATTCTCCGCCCGCTCCGCCTTCGCGCCCAGCAGGATCTTCGGTTCCGATCCTTTCTCGGCAAAGGCGCGGCCGGCCCTGTCGCGCCGGTCCTTCGCCTCCCGCGCGGCCTGCGCGGCGAGACGGGTGGCGCGCAGCGCGGCGTCGGCGCGATCACGCTCGGCCTCCGCCCGCGCCTGATCGGCGTCGCGCGCGGCGGCAAAGGCGGACCAGCCGCCACCGACGATGCGGATGCCGATGGGGCTGAGTTCGACGATCCGGTCCATGCGCTCCAGCAGCGCCCGGTCATGGCTCGCGACCAGCACGCCGCCCGGCCAGGTCGCGACCAGCCGCCCGATCGCGGCGCGGCCTTCCCGGTCGAGATTGTTGGTCGGCTCGTCGAGCAGCAGGAGGTGGGGGCGCTCGATCGCGAGGCGCGCTATCCCGATGCGCGTCCGCTCGCCGCCCGACAGGCTGCCCATCGGCCGTTCGATGTCCACGCCGGCCAGCCCGATATCGGCAAGGGCAGCGTCGACCGCAGCGGGCAGCATCCAGTCGACCGCGTCGAAATCCGTTTCGGTCCCCTCACCCCGCTCGATGCGCGCATGGATCGCCAGCGCCTCGGCAACGCCCAGCGCCTCGCCGATCAATTGGTCGCTGCGCCAGTTCTGGGCCAGCATGGCGGCCGTGCCGCCGCGATGAACGCTGCCGGACGAAGGCGCCTGCACGCCCGCCGCAATGCGCAGCAATGTCGACTTGCCCGACCCGTTGCGCCCGACAAGCCCGATGCGCTCGGCGCCGACCGACAGGGTCAGGTCATGGAAAAGCGTCCGCCCTTCAGGCGTGGCGGCGGACAGGCTGGATAATGTGAGAAAAGCGGACATGGACACCATGGCGAACAGGGACAACAGGGCAAGGGGCGCTGGTCATCCGGTCATCCATGGTCGCAAGTCCTTCCTGTCGGGTCATCCGCTCGCTCGCCGCTTCATCCCGGTCCATGGAGAGATCAGGCTCTGGCGGCCACGGGAATCCTGGCCTGAACGAAGCACCATGTCCACCGCAATCTTCGCGCGCTTCCTCCCGGATGGCGGAATCCGCCGGCGGCCGCGCCGCGAAGGGACCGGCCATGCTCAGGCCAGCGCCAGCACACCCGTCAGGATATTGCGCACCAGCTCCGCCTGCCCCCGCGCCCCGGTCTTGGCATAGATCTTCTTCGAATAGTTGCGCGCCGTTTCCACCGTCAGCCCCAGGTCGGCGGCCGCCTCGCTGATCGACA
>Ga0307408_100003834_pt1 | contig 10232 bp, 8 predicted proteins | sample 322Cmetagenome_FD_202116 | JGI IMG/M metagenome (GOLD analysis project Ga0307408, IMG submission 202116) | Maize rhizosphere microbial communities from greenhouse at UC Davis, California, United States - 322HYB-C-3 | ecosystem: Host-associated > Plants > Roots > Rhizosphere > Soil | place: USA... | reverse complement strand
TTGTAATCATTTTATCAGTACTTATTGTAGGGTACGGTAATTCATTAAAATAAATTTTTAAATAAATAGTAATAATTATATGTCTGTTCAAACATTTAAACACGTTAGCTATCTTTGGGATGAAGCTAAAGCAGCAGAGTTAGCAGGTGATGAAGTAGCTTTATTAATTTATCGTTCAAATCTTTTGGGCGCTGATTTAAGGCTAACGAACTACGGTGGTGGAAATACGTCTTGCAAAGCTATAGCTAAAGATCCATTGACAGGTGCAGAAACCGAAGTGATGTGGATTAAAGGTTCTGGTGGTGATATCGGTACATTAAAACGTAGCGGATTAGCAGCTCTTTATGTAGACCGTCTTCGCAGTTTAAAAAACGTTTATCGTGGCATCGAGCACGAAGATGAAATGGTTGAGCTTTTCAATCACTGTATCTATGACTTAGCTTCTAAAGCTCCTTCTATCGATACTCCATTACACGGATTTTTACCATTCAAACATATCGACCACTTACACCCTGATGCGGCTATCGCAATCGCGGCAGCAAAAGATGGTAAAAAAATCACTCAGGAATTATTCGGTGGAACAATTGGCTGGGTTGAATGGCAAAAACCAGGTTTCGATTTAGGTTTGCAACTAAAACAATGCCTTGACGAAAACCCTGGTATCCGCGGTATTATGTTAGGTTCTCACGGTTTATTTACCTGGGGAGATACTGCATACGAAAGCTATATCAACACATTAGAAGTAATTGAAAAATGTGCTGAATACCTAGAGCAAAACTATGGCAAAAAAGGCCCTGTTTTCGGCGGACAAAAAATTCAGTCATTAGCTGAAGATGCTCGTAAAAAACAAGCTGCTGCTATTGCTCCAATTTTAAGAGGATTCTGCTCTAGCGAGCGCCACATGATCGGCCACTTTACTGATGATCCTCGTGTATTAGAGTTCATTAACTCTAATGATCTTGACAGATTAGCTCCTCTTGGAACTAGCTGCCCTGACCACTTTTTACGTACTAAAATCAGCCCTCTTGTATTAGACTTAACACCGGATGCTGACCTTTCTGATGTTGCTGCATTAAAAGAGAAATTAGCTCCAGCGTTTGAAGCTTACCGCAAGATGTACACTGAGTACTATGAAACTTGTAAACACGCTAACAGTCCTGCAATCCGTGATGCTAACCCTGTAATTATTCTTTACCCAGGTGTTGGTATGTTCGCTTTCTCTAAAGACAAACAAACTGCACGTGTAGCTGCTGAGTTCTATACTAACGCAATCAATGTAATGAAAGGTGCTGAGGCGGTTTCTGAATATACTTCATTACCTCGCCAGGAAGCTTTCAACATAGAGTACTGGTTGTTAGAAGAAGCAAAACTTCAGCGTATGCCAAAACCAAAAGCATTATCAGGTAAAATCGCTTTGATTACTGGTAGCGCAGGTGGTATTGGTAAAGCTATCGCGAAAAAATTCGTTGAAGAAGGTGCAGTAGTTATCCTTAACGATATGAATGCTGAGCGTTTACAAGGAGCCGGCGATGAGTTCAAAGCTAAATACGGTAAAGATTCTTACGCAACTGCAGTTCTTGACGTAACTAACGACGGACAAATCCAGGAAGCTATGGATGTTGCTGCTTTAGCATTTGGTGGTGTAGACATCGTTGTGAACAACGCTGGTTTATCTATCTCTAAAACAATTGAAGGCCACACTGAAAAAGATTGGGATTTATTATACGATGTATTGGTAAAAGGCCAGTTCTTCATTACCCAAGGTGCTGTAGCTGTAATGAAAAAACAAGCAATCGGTGGTGATGTTATCAACATCGTAAGTAAAAACTCATTAGTGAGCGGCCCTAACAATGCTGGTTATGGTTCTGCTAAAGCTGCACAATTACACTTAAGCCGCTTAAATGCTGCTGAGTTAGGTGCTGATAAGATCCGTGTAAACGTAGTTAACCCTGATGCGGTAATCAGCGACAGTAATATCTGGGCTGGTGGCTGGGCTGAAGGCCGTGCAAAAGCTTACGGAATTACAGTTGCAGAATTGCCTGCTTACTACGCAAAACGTACCTTGCTTAACGAAATCATCTTACCAGAAGATATCGCAAACGCATGTTTCGCATTTACAGGCGGATTATTAAGCAAATCTACTGGTAACATGTTAAATGTTGACGGTGGTGTTGCAATGGCATTCGCAAGATAACAGTCGAAGACTGAAGTCAGAAGTCTGAAAAGACCGAAAGTCGGAAGACCAAAGTTAAAGCGCTTTATCTTTCAGACTTTCGGACCTCTGACTTTCCGACTTCACAATAAACTAACTCAAAAACCACAATGAAATTAGAAAAATACCAAATAGAAGAGCATAACAGCGGTTTAGCTCAACAGCATAAAAAAAGATTTGATTACACTGCGGGCGAAGTTGCTGGTGCAGAAGCAATCATCGAAAAATTAGTTAAGTTCCAGATTGCTATCCCTAGCTGGGCTTTAGGAACTGGTGGTACCCGTTTCGGGAGATTCTCTGGCGGTGGCGAGCCTCGTGCTTTAGAAGAAAAATTAGAAGACATCGGTTTACTACACCAGTTAAACCAGTCTAGCGGTGCCATTTCATTACATATTCCATGGGATATTCCTGAAAATGTTGCTGCTACAAAAGCACTCGCTGCACAATACGGATTACGTTTTGATGCGGTAAATTCTAACACTTTCCAAAATCAGCCAGATCAACAATACAGCTACAAATTTGGATCGTTACAACATGTTGATAAAGCAGTTCGCCAGCAGGCAATTGACCACAATATCGAAGTAATTAAACAAGGTGTTGCTTTAGGATCAGATTCATTAACTGTTTGGTTAGCTGATGGTTCTTGTTTTCCTGGACAGTTAAGCTTCCGTAAAGCATTCAACAACACTTTAGAAAGCTTACATGAAATTTATGCAGCACTTCCTGCAGATTGGAAAGTGTTGGTAGAATACAAACCATTCGAGCCGAACTTCTACTCAACTACAATTGGCGATTGGGGACAATCACTGCTTCTTGCAAATAAATTAGGCCCTAAAGCATATACTTTGGTTGACTTAGGCCACCACCTGCCAAACGCTAACATCGAGCAAATAGTAGCTCTATTGTTAAACGAAGGCAAATTAGGCGGTTTCCACTTCAACGATTCTAAATACGCTGATGATGATGTTACTGTAGGCAGCTTAAAACCATACCAGTTGTTCTTAATCTTTAACGAATTGGTTGAAGGATTGGACGCTAAAGGTTTAGACCATGCAACTGGTTTAGGCTGGATGATCGATGCATCTCACAACGTAAAAGATCCATTGGAAGACCTATTACAATCTGTTGAAGCTATTATGCTAGCTTACGCTCAGGCTTTATCTGTTGACAGAGAAGCTTTAGAAGAAGCTCGCGAAGCGAATGATGTAGTTAAAACTCAGGAGATTTTACAGGACGCATTCCGTACAGACCTTCGTCCATTAGTGGCAGAAGCTAGATTGCGTTCAGGTGCAGCACTAAGCCCTGTACAACTATTCCGCGACTTAAAAGTTCGCGAACAACTAATCTCTGAAAGAGGCTTAAAGACAGTAGCAACAGGATTATAAGAATTGAAGTCTGAAGGATGAAGTCGGATGTCAGAATGGGTAGATTATCTCTTATCCGGACATCAGACTTCAGTCCTCGGTCCTCATACCTCATACCTCATACAACAATGGGAAAGATACCGGTAATTGCAGTATTTGATATTGGGAAAACCAATAAGAAGCTATTCTTTTTCGACGAGCAATATAAGATCGTTGTAGAAAGGACAGCCCGATTTGAAGAAACAACAGATGAAGATGGCGATCCATGCGAGAATTTGGAATTGCTTACGTCATGGATAAAGGACACACTAAAGGAAATAACGAAACTTGAGAAGTTTGATATTAAAGGAATTAACTTTTCGGCTTATGGGGCAAGCTTTGTTCACCTAGATGAAAGCGGCAAACCATTAACTCCTTTATACAACTATCTTAAACCATTTCCTGAAGATTTAAAAGCCAAATTTTACGCGGAATATGGAGGCGAACTTCAGGTTTCTACTGAAACAGCTTCACCGGTATTAGGTAATCTTAACTCTGGAATGCAGTTATACAGGCTTAAACACGAAAAGCCTGAGTTGTTTTCAAAGATCAAGTACTCATTACACTTACCTCAATATTTAAGTTTTTTAGTAGCTGGTGAGGCATATTCTGATATTACAAGTATCGGTTGCCATACCAACCTCTGGGATTTCACTAAAAACGATTACCACACCTGGGTTAAAAAGGAAGGTATAGCAGAGAAGTTAGCTCCTCTTTACCCTTCTGATGCGGCGGTAGAAACAGAAGTAGAAGGATCAACCCGTTTTGTGGGTATCGGCCTTCACGATAGTTCTGCAGCTTTAATACCTTTCTTTACCAGCTTCCAGGAGCCATTTTCGTTAATATCTACAGGTACATGGTGCGTCACCTTAAATCCATTTAATTCAGCGCCTCTTACTCAGGATGAGCTAAAATGCGATTGTTTGTGCTATATCAGTTACAAAGGAAAACCAGTGAAAGCTTCCCGCGTATTTGCAGGAAATGAGCATGAGCAGCAAACAAAACGTTTAGCGGCTCATTTCCACAAACCAGAAGATTTTTATAAGCGCATTAAACATAACTCTGGTGTTATCAGCCGCCTGAATTCAAAAAATGAATCAGTGAAATTAGCATTAGATTCAGCGAACTTGGCTACTTCAGCATTCGCAAACCGCGAATTAAGTAGCTTTGCTAATATAGAAGAGGCTTATCATCAGTTGATTATAGATTTAGTAAGCTTACAGACCGAGTCAACCAGGATGGTATTGAATGATACTGTTAAACGTATATTTGTTGATGGAGGCTTTAGTAAGAACGAAATTTACATGCAATTGCTGGCAGCAGCTTTTCCAGGTAAAGAGGTTTTTGCAGCTTCTGTAGCTCAGGCTACATCACTTGGCGCAGCGTTATCGATCCATAAACATTGGAACAAAAAGTCGTTGCCAACTAATATTATCGAATTAAAGTTTTTTTCAGCATCACAGGAGTTAATACTATGACAGTTGGGTTATTTGTACCCTGTTACGAAGATCAGTTTTATCCGAATGCCGGCATAGCAACATTGCAATTGCTCGAGAAATTGGGCGTTAATGTTGAATTTCCACCTAAACAAACCTGTTGCGGCCAACCAATGGCCAATTCAGGTTTTTCGCATCTTACGGGTAGCTGCGATGAACTTTTTACTGAAAGTTTCGCGAAATATGATTACGTAGTAGCGCCATCCGGCAGTTGCGTTTTGCATCTTAAAGAACATCTTCATTCTAAAAAAGATCCTGCAGCAGCTGATAAACTGCGTGGGAAGATCTATGAATTGGTAGAGTTCTTAACAGACGTACTTCAGGTAAAAAGCCTCAAGGCCAAGTTTCCTCATAAAGTGGGTGTGCATCAAAGCTGCCATGGTCTTCGTGGTTTAAAGCTTTCGCAGATGACAGAGTTGGTGGAACCCGGATTTTCAAAACCAGAATATCTGTTAAGCTTTGTTGAAGGTTTGCAACTGATTAACCTTACTCGTAAAGATGAATGCTGTGGCTTTGGCGGTACGTTCTGCGTTGCCGAAGAAGCTGTTTCTTCAAAAATGGGGAAAGACAGGGTAGCAGACCACGTAAATAACGGAGCAGAATACATTACGGGCGCTGACTTATCTTGCTTGATGCACATGGAAGGTATTTTAAACAGACAAAAGAGTAAGGTGAAGGTGGTGCATATTGCGGAGATATTGAACGCCGGCCCCCCGACCCCCTAAAGGGGGAGGAAGAAGCCCCCCAGCCCCCTAAAGGGGGAATGTACGGAGCTTAACCTACTATTATGATAAAGAAAGATTTTAATACACTCGCAGAAATCCTTTAGGATTTTGGGCTTATGGAAACTAAATATTCTAACCCCCACGCAGGAGAGTCCCCTTCAGGGGATTTAGGGGCTGACCACGCCGCATTATCGGATATTTTTAATCGTGATGAAAAACGTGTTGACTGGCATGACGAAACGTTGTGGTTTGTGCGTTCTAAACGCGATAAGGCAGCGCATTCTTTGCCTGAGTGGGAGTTGCTTCGTGAAACAGCGTCGCAGATAAAACATAACGTTTTATCCAATCTAGATACTTACTTACAGCAGTTTGAAGCTAATGCAATTGCCAATGGTATAACGGTGCACTGGGCGGCAAATGCTAAAGAACATAACGAAATTGTTCATTCAATTTTAAAGAAGCACAACATTAACAGGATGGTTAAAAGTAAGTCCATGTTAACGGAAGAGTGCCATTTGAATGAATATCTTAAAGAGAACGGGGTAGAAGTAATTGATACCGACCTTGGGGAGCGCATTGTGCAATTAGCCGAAGAGCCGCCAAGCCATATCGTGTTACCTTGTATCCATAAAAAGAAAGAAGAAATTGGCGACCTGTTTCATGTGCATTTAGGCACTGCGGCAGGCGAATCAAACCCGCAAATATTAACGGAAGCAGCAAGGCAACATCTTCGCGAGTCCTTCTTAACTCGTCGTATGTCACTAACGGGTGTAAACTTCGCGGTGGCTGAAACTGGCGAGTTTGTAGTTTGTACCAATGAGGGAAATGCTGATATGGGTTCGCATTTAGCGGATGTTCATATTGCCTGTATGGGAATTGAAAAGTTAATCCCACAAAGAAAACATCTTAGCGTGTTCCTTCGCCTTTTAGCGAGAAGTGCAACCGGGCAACCAATAACCACTTATTCAAGTCATTTCAAAAAGCCACGTCCGGGACAGGAAATGCATATTGTATTGGTAGATAACGGCAGGACGGTACAATTAGGGCGTGAGGATTTCCGTAATTCATTGAAATGTATCCGCTGTGGTGCATGTATGAATACTTGTCCGGTTTACCGCAGAAGCGGCGGGCATAGCTATCACAATGCAATTGCAGGCCCGATAGGTTCTATTCTGGCTCCAAACCTGGATATGAAACAATACGCAGATTTACCATTTGCGTCTACGCTTTGCGGTTCATGTACTAATGTTTGTCCTGTAAAGATCGACATTCATGACCAGTTGTATAAATGGCGTCAGGTGATTGTTAAGGAAGGCTATGTGAGCCCGGTGAAAGCAATGGGAATGAAGGCGATGGTCTTCACATTTGCTCATCCAAAATTCTTTGCGTTTGCTGGAAAGGCTGGAAGGGCGTTTATGAAGTACTTTCCATTTGTGGTTAGTAATAAATTAAACCCCTGGTATAAAGAGCGAGAAATGCCAGCCCCTCCGAAGGAATCTTTCAGAGAATGGTACGCGAAAAATAGAAGCAAGAGTTAAGAAACAGGAGACAAGTCAAGAGTTTGGAGTAAAGAGCCAGGGGATAAGAGTCGAGAGTTTGAGGATTGGAGATTAGGCAGGATGCACACTCTTTCATGCTATCTTTCTCTCATTCAATCCTTTTCTCATTCATCATTAAAACAAAATGAGCAGTCGCGAAAAAATATTAGCAGCAGTAAAAGCAAATAAGCCACCTTTGAGTCTATTGCCTGAGGTAAGTATTCCAGTTTCTTACGATGGGTTGATAGAGAAATACACCCAAGTGGCTACAGGTATTGGGGCGAAAGTATATCAGGTTTCCAGCATTGGGGAGGTAAAAAGCCTTTTGGCAGATTCATTTGATTTGTCCTTAAGAGTGGTTACCTCTTTGGATGATTTCTCTGACATTGCCGAAAAAGATATAGCTGGTGTTGATCCACATAGTTTGGAAAACGTGGAACTTGCTATAATTAAAGCGGAAATTGGTGTTGCAGAAAATAGTGCTTTATGGGTTCCAGAAGGCAACGTGCCACAGCGTGTAGTACCCTTTATCTGTCAGCATTTAGCTATTGTAATTCCAAGAGAGAAGATAGTGCCAACTTTGCATCAGGCTTATGATATGATAGGCGCTGCTGAGTACGGTTACGGAGCCTTTATTGCAGGGCCATCCAAAACAGCGGATATTGAACAATCTCTGGTATTGGGAGCGCATGGCCCTAGAAGCTTGTCGGTGTTTATATTAGAATAAAAGAGTCAATGTTGCCAAGGCGAGGATATTAGCCACCGGCAGTTCTTAAAATGCCTTTGTGAACTTAAGATCACAAAGGCATTTTGTATTATACGGATGTTTTACGAACTCTAGTTTTTGCAAAAAATTAGCTGATACAGGACAGTTCAGGTTGCGGGTTGCCATATTAAGCCCTAAGTTTACTTATATAACCAATTTGTTACAGCCTTCCACATGATAAATGCCGGTGTTAATACCGGTTAATGGCTGTACAACTAACTGACTATAAGTGCTGATGAAAAACCTAGAAAAGTTTTCTGATGAAGATTTGGCCAGGCTGTTAGCCGAGGGAAATGTTTCGGCATTTGATGAGTTATATAACCGTTATTGGGACAAATTGTATAACTCTGCCGCAAAGCGGGTAACAGAGCCAGAAATAGCCGAAGAAATAGTTCAGGATCTATTTACCAGCCTTTGGTTGAACAGGGCAAAACTGTCTATCCGCACAACATTTAGCTCATATGTTTATAGTTCTGTAAAATATTTGGTGTTCAACCATTATCAAAAAGAAAGTGTAAGAAAAGCCTACCAGGAATCGGTTGTGCACCAATTAGTACATCTAGACAATTCTACCGAAAATCATATTGCTTACAACGACCTAAGCAGAAGCATCGAAAAAGGCGTTGAAACACTACCTTCCAAATGCCGCTCGGTATTCGAACTGAGCAGAAAAGAATTTAAAAACAACAAGGAAATAGCCGCCCTTTTGGGTATTTCTGAAAAAACCGTTGAAAATCACCTAACAAAGGCCTTGCGCAATCTTCGCTTTAACTTAAAAGATGTGATATCAATTTCAGTTATCTTCATTAACTTCTTCATTTAATTTTCTTAAAAATTTAATGGCGAGTAGGGGATACCCCTGCTCAAGTACACTATATTATCGATAACTAAGCTATAAGTTATTACAAATGAAAAAACGTATTCCTGCAGAATTGATTGATCGATACCTAAAAGGTGCATGCTCTCCGGAAGAAGAATCAGAGCTTCATCGTTGGTATAATTCTTTCGATAACGAGCCAGCCCCTATTACCAGCCTAAACGAAAACCAAAAAATCAGCCTCAAAAAGCGGATGCTTGATAAGATAAAACAACAAGCTGATATGGACGAAGAGGGGACGCAGGCGCGGGTTGTAAAAATCTCAAGATCTTACTGGTATTCTGTGGCAAGTATAGCTGCGCTTTTCATTTTGGTTTTAAGCTTTTTTATAAAGAATAATTATTTGAATAAGGAAATCGCTGGTACTCAAGTGTCTGTGTATGTGTCGGTTGTTAATCATTCGAATAAGCTCGTTAAACACACATTTCCAGATGGCAGTATTGCCTGGATGCGGCCATCTACCAATATTCGGTATAAGCGAGCCTTTAATTCAGGTGCTTTGCGTGAAGTTTCTATGCTGGGTGAAGCATTTTATGAAGTGACAAGGAATCCAAAGAAGCCCTTTATTATACACAGCGGGAATGTTGATACCAAGGTTTTGGGAACTAGCTTTAACGTTAGATGCTATTCTGCCAATAGCCCTGCGGAGGTGTCTGTAGTAACCGGTAAAGTTATGGTTTCTACGCATCGGGGGGCGGAGGCTAAAGAGAGCGTATATCTGCTGCCCAAGGAGAGGGTTGTTTATAACAAAGAGGACAAAAGCCTTGTAAAAGATTTTAGTGTAAAACAGGAAATGGCTCTATGGACTAAAAATACCTTATCGTTCAACAATATTCCGATGTCTAGTGTTGTTAGTGTGTTACGGGATAAATTTCAAACCAATATAACCATCGCAAGTCCAGAGATAAATAAGTACCTGTTAACAGCTGATTTTACGGATGCTAACTTACCCTCTGTGTTAGAAATGCTTTCTAAATCTTTAGACATTACCTATGCAATAAGTGAAGATGGCATCTCAATGTCCAAGCCTTAAACGCCAATATATTGAACCAAAATTTTAACAGTATGCTATAAAAAGAAATCGATTTAATATTCTTAAAAAAGTTAAGAAGTGCGGGGGCACTCCTTAACCTAAAACCATTAACCGCACCAACAGGTGTAAAGGTTTTTTATTGTCTCATTTTTTGGAAATAAAACGAAATAAAAGTATGAAAT
>Ga0307408_100003832_pt1 | contig 10235 bp, 8 predicted proteins | sample 322Cmetagenome_FD_202116 | JGI IMG/M metagenome (GOLD analysis project Ga0307408, IMG submission 202116) | Maize rhizosphere microbial communities from greenhouse at UC Davis, California, United States - 322HYB-C-3 | ecosystem: Host-associated > Plants > Roots > Rhizosphere > Soil | place: USA... | reverse complement strand
TCCCCACCTCGCCGTCGAACGCTGGCGCGACGAGCGACTCCACCTCGCCCTCGAACAGCACCGCCTCCGGGGAGATCACCGAGACCTTGAGCACGCGCCCCTCCTCAGGACTTCGCCAGACGCTCGGCGTTCGCCATGACGTCCTCGATCCCGCCGGCCATGAAGAAGGCCTGCTCCGGCAGGTGGTCGAACTCGCCGGCGACGAGCCGCTCGAACGAGGAGATCGTCTCCTCGAGCTTCACGTACTTCCCCTTGATCCCCGTGAACTGCTCGGCGACGGCGAACGGCTGCGACATGAAGCGCTGGATGCGCCGCGCCCGGCCGACGATCTTCTTGTCGTCCTCCGACAGCTCGTCCATCCCGAGGATCGCGATGATGTCCTGCAGCTCCTTGTAGCGCTGCAGGATCCGCTGCACGTCGGTCGCCGCCTTGTAGTGGCGCTCGCCGAGGTACTGCGCGTCGAGGATGCGCGACGACGACGCCAGCGGGTCCACCGCCGGGTAGATGCCGAGCTCCGTGATCGCGCGCGACAGCACGACCGTCGCGTCGAGGTGCGCGAACGCCGTCGCCGGCGCCGGGTCGGTGATGTCGTCGGCCGGCACGTAGATCGCCTGCACCGACGTGATCGAGCCGTTCTTCGTCGAGGTGATGCGCTCCTGCAGGTCGCCCATCTCGGTCGCCAGCGTCGGCTGATAGCCGACCGCGCTCGGCATGCGGCCGAGCAGCGCCGAGACCTCCGAGCCCGCCTGCGTGAAACGGAAGATGTTGTCGATGAAGACGAGGACGTCCTGCGCCTCGACGTCGCGGAAGTACTCGGCGACCGTCAGCCCCGACAGCCCGACGCGGAGCCGGGCGCCCGGCGGCTCGTTCATCTGGCCGTAGATGAGGGCGCAGGACTGGATGACCCCCGACTCCTGCATCTCGAGGTACAGGTCGTTTCCCTCGCGCGTCCGCTCGCCGACGCCGCAGAACACCGACTTGCCGCCGTGCCCCTTCGCGACGTTGTTGATCAGCTCCATGATGACGACCGTCTTGCCGACGCCGGCACCGCCGAAGAGGCCGATCTTTCCGCCCTTCACGAACGGGGCGACGAGGTCCACCACCTTGATCCCCGTCTCGAAGACCTCGGTCTTCGGCTCGAGGTTGGCGAACAGCGGCGCCGGCCGGTGGATCGGCCAGCGCGGCGTGTCGGCCGCGATCGCCGGCCCGTTGTCCACCGGGCGCCCGAGCACGTTCAGGATGCGGCCGAGCGCGGCGTCGCCGACCGGCACCTGGATCGGCGCGCCGGTGTCCACGACGTCCATCCCGCGGACCACCGAGTCGGTGCTCGACATCGCGACGGCGCGCACCTGGTTGCGGCCGACGTGCTGCTGCACCTCGACGACGACGTCGATGTCGCTGCCGTCCGGCGCCGTGCCCGTGATCGTCAGCGCGTTGTAGATCTCGGGCAGGTGCTCGGTCTCGAACTCGACGTCGAGCACCGGGCCGATGACCTGCACGACCTTGCCGATGTTGTGTGTGGCGACTGTAGTTGCCATGAGAGAGCGGGTGTGGGGTGTCGGATATGGGGTGTCGGCAGCGGGCGGCTCTTCCACGCCCCACACCCTACACCCCACACCCGTCGTTCAGCCTTGGAGCGCCGCCGCGCCGCCGACGATCTCCGCGATTTCCTGCGTGATCTGCGCCTGGCGCGCGCGGTTGTAGGTGCGGCGGAGCACGCCGAGCATGTCGGTCGCGTTGTCCGTCGCGCTCTTCATCGCCGTGCGGCGGGCGCCCTGCTCGGCGGCCGCCGTCTCGACGAGGGCGCGGTAGACCGAGTTGCGGACGTACGACGGCAGCAGCTCGGTGAGGATCGCCTCGGCCGACGGAGCGAGGATGTAGTCGCGCTGTCGGGTCCGCGCCGCGCCGGCTGTGGCGGCGGCGGCCGGCGGCGCGACGGGGAGGATCTGGGTCGCCGTCGGCGGCGTCGAGAGCGCCGAGTTGAACTTCGCGTGAACGACGTGGACTGCGTCGAGCGCGCCGGTCGTGAAGTCGCGCATCAGCGAGCCGACGAGGTCGGCCGCGTCCTGCGCCGTCGGCCGGTCGGTGATGTCGGTGCGGCTCGCCGCCACCGCGCGCCCGACGTAGCGGAAGAAGCCGAGCCCCTTGCGGCCGACGATGTGGAGCTCGACCTCCACGCCCTCGGCGTCGAGGCGCGCCAGCAGCGCGCGCGCCTCCTTGAGGAGGTTGGCGTTGAACGCGCCGGCGAGGCCGCGGTTCGACGTCAGCACGAGCACGCCGACCCGCCGCCGCTGCCGCGGCTGCCGGAGCAGCGGGAAGCGCTCGGCCAGCTCGGGCGAGTAGAGGCTCGAGATCACCTCGGCGAGCGCCGTCGCGTAGGGGCGCGCCGCGGTCACGCGGTCCTGCGCCCGCTTCATCTTCGAGGTCGCGACCATCTCCATCGTGCGCGTGATCTTGCGCGTGTTCTCGACGGACTTGATGCGCCCCTTCAGCTCGCGTCCCTTGGCCATCGCCGCCTTACTTGCCGAACGTCTTCGTGAAGCTCTCGATGGCGCGCTTCAGGTCGCCCTCGATCTCCTTCGACAGCGTCCGCTCGGTGCGGATGCGCTCCCCGACCTGCGGGAACTGCGCCGACGCGTAGTCGAGGAAGCCGCGCTCCCACTCGCGGATCCGCGCCACCGGGATTTCGTCGAGGTGCCCGTTGGTCACCGCGTAGATCACCATCACCTGCTGCTCGACCGGCATCGGCTGGTACTGCGGCTGCTTGAGGATCTCGACCGTCCGCGCACCGCGCTCGAGCTGGCGCTTGGTCGCCGCGTCGAGGTCGGACGCGAAGGCGGCGAACGCCTCCAGCTCGCGGTACTGCGCGAGGTCGAGGCGGAGGCGGCCGGCGACCGAGCGCATCGCCTTCACCTGCGCCGAGCCGCCGACGCGCGACACCGAGATGCCGACGTTCACGGCCGGACGTACGCCCGAGTAGAAGAGGTCCGCCTCGAGGAAGATCTGGCCGTCGGTGATCGAGATGACGTTCGTCGGGATGTACGCCGAGACGTCGCCGGCCTGGGTCTCGATGACGGGGAGCGCGGTGAGCGAGCCGCCCGGCTTGAGGATGTTCGTGCCGTCCACGACCGACGGGTCCTCGCTCAGCTTCGCGGCGCGCTCGAGGAGGCGCGAGTGGAGGTAGAACACGTCGCCCGGATACGCCTCGCGGCCCGGCGGGCGGCGCAGGACGAGCGAGATCTGGCGGTAGGCCGCGGCTTGCTTCGTCAGGTCGTCGTAGACGCAGAGGGTCGGCTTCCCCTCGTTGTACATGAAGTACTCGGCCATCGCGCACCCCGAGTAGGGGGCGATGAACTGCATCGGCGCCGGGTCGGAGGCGGCGGCGACGACGACGATCGTGTACTCCATCGCGCCCGCCCCGCGCAGGCGCTCGACGACGGCGGCGACGGTCGAGTTCTTCTGCCCGATCGCGACGTAGACGCAGATGACGCCGGTGCCCTTCTGGTTGATGATCGTGTCGATCGCGATCGCGGTCTTGCCGGTGCCGCGGTCGCCGATGATCAGCTCGCGCTGGCCGCGGCCGATCGGGATCATCGAGTCGATCGCCTTAATGCCGGTCTGGAGCGGTTCCTTCACCGGCTGGCGAACGATGATGCCCGGCGCGGGCGACTCGACCTTGCGCGTCGTCGCAGCGCGGATCTCCCCCATTTCGTCGATCGGCCGCCCGAGGGCGTCCACGACGCGGCCGACGAGCGCCTGGCCGACCGGCACCTCGAGGGTGCGGCTCGTGCGCCGGACCTCGTCGCCCTCCTTGAGCTGGAGGTAGTCGCCGAGGATGACGGCGCCGATGTTGTCCTCCTCGAGGTTGAGCGCGAGGCCGGTGATCGTGTTGCCGGTCTCCGAGGAGCGGAAGTCGAGCATCTCGCCAGCCATCGCCTTGGAGAGCCCGTAGACGCGCGCGATGCCGTCCTTCACCTCGAGCACCGTTCCGACCTCCTCGATGTTCGGCTCGCGCAGATCGGCGGCTTCGATCTGGCGCAGGAGGATGTCCTTGATTTCGCCCGGGCGGAGAATCGTGTCGGTGGCCATAAAATGAGGTGACTCGGTAGGACGGACGCGGTCGCGTTCAGCTTGTGAAAATTATCACAAGCGGGCGGTGCTGGCAAGCGAAAGCTAGCGCCGCCGAGCGTGGCGCAAGACCCCACCACGGGGCCGCATGCAGGGCGTGTGATCGAGTCGCTATGGCCGCGTTCGGTAGCGCGAGTCGCGTCGGACGGACCCGCCACGCGGCGAGCGGATGACGCGCCTCGTCGCGGCGCGGCGCAGCTTGCGCCCATGTCGACGGGCGTGCGCGAGCTGCGGCTCTGGCAGGAGGCTGTGGCGATGGCGGGCGAGGTCGCGCGCCTCATGCGACAGAGCTGCCGCCGCGAGACGCGCGCCTTCACGGATCACGTCACACACACCGCGCTCGGCGTCGCGACGAGCGTCGCCGACGGCTACGGCCGCCCGGTGGCCGGCGAGCAGCGCGACTGCTATCGCCGCGCGCGCCGCCTGCTCGCCGAGCTGGAAACGCAGCTCGCCGTGGCGCGTCACGCCGACCTCCTCTCGCCCGGCGCGGTAGCACAGGTGACGGTGCGGGTGGGCGCCGTCGCGCGGCTGCTCACCGGCTACCTCAGCTTCATCGAGCGGCAGATCGCCGCCGAATCGGCGGCGGAGGCCGCCGACGCCGCGCGTCTCACGAGGGCGTGACCTCGCCCGCCGACACCATCTCGTGCGCGCGGCGGAGCACCTGGCGCGCGTTGGCGTACGAGACGAGGCGCACCGCCTCCTCGTACGGCGCCCAGCGGCACGCCGTGATCCCCTCGGCGCGCTGCGGGCACGTCTCGGCGGCGGGCGTCTCCATGAGGAAGAAGTAGCACACCTTGTGGATCAGCCGGCCGCGAAAGCGGAAGTACCAGTCGATCGTCGCGATCTCGCCGCGCAGGTCGAGCGTCGCCACCCCCGTCTCCTCGGCGACCTCGCGCACCGCGGCGTCGGCCGGGCGCTCGCCGTCCTCGAGGTGCCCCTTCGGGAAGCCCCAGTTCCGGTAGCTGTCGCGGATGAGCAGGAAGAGCGGCTGCGGGGCGCCCTCCGGCCCCGTCGCCACCCGATACACCACCCCGCCGGCCGACGTCTCGCGCTTCGCGCGCGCACGCGCGCCGCCGTCGCCGGTGTCGCCGCCCCGTCCGGCACCGTCGTCGCCCGGTGCGGTCACACGAGCCGCCCCGCCGCGGCCACCGGGCCCGAGTCGCGCGCGGCGCGCGCGGCGCGCGCATCCGGCTCCTCGTCGAGCGTCGCCCGGCCCTCGATGAACTGGCGCACCACGGGGTCGTCGGTGCGCTGGATCTCGTCCACCGTCCAGACGCCGCGCACGCGCCCCTCGTACAGCATGGCGATGCGCGTGCCGACGGTGTAGGCGCTCCGCATGTCGTGCGTGATGACGACGCCGGTGACACCGAGCTTCTTGCGCATGCGGATCATCAGCTCGTCGATCACCGCGCTCGTCACCGGGTCGAGCCCCGTCGTCGGCTCGTCGTAGAGGATGTACTTGGGGCGGAGAGCGATCGCGCGCGCGATGCCGACGCGCTTGCGCATCCCGCCCGACAGCTCGGCGGGGAATCTCGGGCCGGCGTCGGGGAGGTCCACGAGGTCGAGCGCCTCGGCCACCCGGTCGGCGATCTCGCGCTCGTCGAGCTCGTTCTGCTTGCGCAACCCCATCGCCACGTTCTCGCCGACCGTCATCGAGTCGAAGAGGGCGGCGAACTGGAAGACGTAGCCGATGCGGGCGCGCAGCCGGTACAGCTCGCGGCGCGGAAGCGAGGGGACCTCGAGTCCGTCCACCATCACCGTCCCCGCGTCGGGCTCGAGGAGTCCGACGATGTGCTTGATCGCGACCGACTTTCCGGTCCCCGAGTAGCCGATGATGACCATCGTCTCCCCCTCCGGCACGTCGAGCGTGAAGCCCTGGAGGATCTTCTTGGAGCCGAACGCCTTGTAGACGTCGATCAGCTGGATCATGGGAGCCGTGCGCGGGACGCGGGACGCGGGGCGCGGTGGTCTGCCCCGACTCCGACCGCGCGCTGAGAATATGCATGAACGGCGGCGCGCGACCAGTGACTCGACGCAAAAAGGGCGGCCGAGGTCGGCCGCCCTCTGCGCGATGCGGGGTGTGCGATCACCCGCGCCCCGCGTCCCGCGACCCGCACACCGTGGTCAGGCCGCGAAGCTCCCCAGGGCGCGTCCGACGTCGCCCTCGCGCAGCCGCTTGAGCGCGCGGTCGCGCAGCTGGCGGACGCGCTCGCGCGTGACGCCGAGCATCGAGCCGATCTCCTCGAGCGTGTGCTCGCGCCCCCCTTCGAGGCCGAAGTAGAGTCGGAGGACCTTGGCGTCGCGCGGCGGCAGCGTGCCGAGCGCCTGCTCGATCTCGTCGGTGAGGAAGCGGTTCATCGCCTCCTCCTCGGTGTCGGGCATCTCGTCGGCGACGAAGCGCTCGATCAGCGAGCGGTCGCCCTCGGGGTCCATCGGCGCGTCGAGCCGCACGTCGCCCGTGTTCAGCGCGGCGAGCGACTGCACGACGTCGACCGACAGCCCGGTAAGCTGCGAGAGTTCCTCGGGCGACGGCTCGCGGCGCAGCTTCTGGCGCAGGATCTCCGACGCCTTGATGATGCGCGAGAGGTCCGCGGTGCGGTTGAGCGGCACGCGCACGGTGCGCCCCTGGCGGGCGAGCGACGAGAGGATCGCCTGGCGGATCCACCAGACGGCGTACGAGATGAACTTGACCCCCTGGTCGGGGTCGAACTTCCGGGCGGCGGTGAGCAGCCCGACGTTCCCCTCGCCGATCAGGTCGATGAGCGGGAGGCCGCGGTTCTGGTACTTCTTGGCCACCGAGATGACGAACCGAAGGTTGCGCTTGACCAGCTCCTGAAGCGCGTCGGGGTCGCCGGCGCGGATCTTCCGCGCGAGCTCGATCTCCTCCGTTCCCTTGAGGAGGGGATAGGTGCTCACTTCGTAGAGGTACTGGTCGAGGATGTCGCGCTCCGGCTCGCTCGGCGCGATGCCAGCGGGTGCCGCCCGGCGGCGGCGGCGCTTGACTTCGGTCATCTTGCGTGTGCCTCGAACGATTTATCGTGAAGAAGAATCTGCTAGCGAAAAAGGCAGCCCGTAGTGCACTGCCAGCTCGCCCGACCAGCCCGCCGGCGCGGGGAGAGGGGCGGCGCGACGACATAATAGGGCGATCCGGACGGTGTCCGATCGCGGCGCGCGACTCCCCGTGCGAAGGGTCGGAAAGAGCGCTGCAAGATACTGGCCCAATGCATTTCCGCCAGCCCCATTTTCTTGACATGAGACATACACCCTGTTAGACTCGCCGGTTCCTGGAAATGGCGCTTTCACGCGGATGCGGCGACGACGGGAAACGCGGTCGAAAAACAATTGACGGTGCGGGGCTGTAGCTCAGTTGGGAGAGCGCTTGAATGGCATTCAAGAGGTCAGGGGTTCGATTCCCCTCAGCTCCATGAACGGCGAGTGGTCGCTCGGGCTGCCGTCCGTCGTTCGGCCGGCCAGTCTGGAGGCAGCGCTGCGGGAATAGCTCAGTTGGTAGAGCACAACCTTGCCAAGGTTGGGGTCGCGGGTTCGAGTCCCGTTTCCCGCTCTTCCGGGTCCCGGTCTCCGGCATTCGGATCCTGAGAGGGCGGTTAGCTCAGTTGGTTAGAGCGCCACGTTGACATCGTGGAGGTCACAAGTTCGAGTCTTGTACCGCCCATCGCGCCCCGTGAGCATCAGCTCACGGGGCGCTTCGCGTTTTCCGGTCGCGGCACGCCATCTGCCACTGCGAGACGGAGTTATCACGCGTCCTCGTCCGCCCTCCGGAGCGGAGGCCCCCGTCCAGCCGCCGGTGCCCGACACCTCGCCGAACTTTCGCCTTCGCGCGCATATCTGGCGGCTCCCTCTGGTCGCCGTGATCCTCGTCGGGCTGCTCTCCCTGCGGCACCTCGATCACGTGCTGCGGCGCGAGTACCGCTCGGGCGCGCTCGCCCAGGCGGCGCAGGGCGAGGCACTGCTCGAGGGCGTCGTGCAGCGGCGGGTGGCCGCGCTCCACAACCTCACCGTGCTGCTCGCCGGCGCCCGATCACCCGACGACCGCGCCGCGCGCTTCGCGCTGCTCGCGCCCGCCGTGCGCGCCACGGCCCCCGACCTGACCCGTCTGTTCCTGCTCGACGACGACGGCGCGATGCGGGACGTCTTTCCGCGACAGGCGCCGGCACAGAGCGCCCCGACCCTGCCCGACAGCGCGCTCGCGGCCACGCTCGCCGAAGCCCGCACCACGCATCTCCCGATGATCAGCGGCACCGCGCCGGTGAACCGCGGCGCGCCCGGAATCCTCGTCGTGGACCCGGTGCTGCGCGGTGCGCGCGTCGTCGGCTACGTCGTCGGCACGCTCCCGCACGGCGAGACGCTCGGCGGCACGACCGCCGTCGCGCTGGCCGGCAACTTCGCGTACCGCGTCGTGGACGACTCCGGGCGCACGATTGGCGCCGGGGGCGCCTTCCCGGAGCGGCCGAGCTTCGTCGAGCGGCGGCGGATCACGCTGCCCGGCGGCCGCTACTGGGAGCTCGACGTCGCGGTGCCGCGCTTCGAGCCGGTCGTCCCGCGCGTGCTCACCTGGCTCGTCGGGCTGCTCCTCCTCGCCCTCGTCACGTACCTCGTGCTGCGCGAGGAGGCGCGCGCCGAGCGCTTCGCGCAGCACTCGCTCGACCTCGAGCTCCTCTCGCGCGACCTGCTCGACGCCAACCTGCGACTCGAGGACCGCGCGCAGCAGGTCGCCGAGGCGAACCGCGCGAAGAGCCGCTTCCTCGCCAACGTGTCGCACGAGCTGCGCACGCCGCTCAACGCGATCGTCGGTTACAACGGGCTGGCGCTCGACGGCGTCTACGGGGAGCTCGCGGAGCCGCTGCAGCACGCGCACGCGCGCATCCGCGCCGCGTCCGACCACCTGCTCGGCGTCGTCAACAACGTGCTCGACCTCTCGAAGATCGAGGTCGGCCGGATGCACGTCGAGCGAGAGCCCACCGACCTCGGCGCGGTGCTCGACTCCGTCGCCACCGTCCTCGACCCGATCGCCTCGGCGAAGGGGATTCGCGTGGACGTCATCGTCGCGCCCGACCTGCCGCGCCTCGTCACCGACCCGCGGCACGTGCGGCAGATCGTCCTCAACCTCGCGTCGAACGCCGTCAAGTTCACCGAGCGCGGCTCGGTCACGATCGTCGCCGAGCGCGACCGGCGCGCCCCCGACCGGCGCGCGGCGATCGTCGTCCGCGACACGGGGATCGGGATCGCCGAGGAGAACCTGACGCGGATCTTCGACGAGTTCGAGCAGGTGAGGCCGGAGGGGCGCGGCGACTCGCTCGAGCGCGGCACCGGCCTCGGGCTGGCGATCGCGCGCAAGCTCGCGCGCCTGCTCGACGGCGACGTCGAGGTCACGAGCCGGCTCGGCGAGGGGTCGAGCTTCGTGCTGACGCTTCCGCTGCGGCCCGTCGCGCGCGACGATCACGAGCGCGCCAGCCGGCCGGAAGCCGAGCTCGAGGAAGAGCTCGACGGCCGGCCTCCGACGTCGCCTCGCACGCCCGAGCCGGTCGTCGCCGACGTCGCGCCGCGAGGCGCTCCGGACGCCGGGATTTCATCGTCCCAGCGCACTTGACGCTGACCCGCGGTCCGGGTAAAATCCTCCTGCTGTCCGCGGCTCGTCGCAATACGCCGCGTGGAGTCGCTCGCGTCCGGCGGGCGGTCTGGTTCGCCAACGCGCCCGTAGCTCAATTGGATAGAGCATCTGACTACGGATCAGAAGGTTAGGGGTTCGAGTCCCTTCGGGCGCATGCATTCGCCAATGTCAGTCTCGGGGCGTAGCGTAGCCCGGTAGCGCGCCTGCTTCGGGAGCAGGAGGTCGCTGGTTCAAATCCAGTCGCCCCGACTGATCGAGACCCCCTGTAGCGTGAGGCAACCCCTTGCACTGCAGGGGGTTTTTTCGTCGCGTCCTGTAGTCCGCGTCAATCCTGGCGCCGCGCTCGCGAATTTGCGCCCAAACGGACGGTCCTCCACGACCTGCCCGGCGCGGACATTGCCCCCCTCCCCGTCCCCGCCTCATCGGGGACGCCTACCCGCATCGGCTGCCGCGGATCGTCCCCGACCGCTGGGCCCGC
>Ga0307408_100003831_pt1 | contig 10236 bp, 9 predicted proteins | sample 322Cmetagenome_FD_202116 | JGI IMG/M metagenome (GOLD analysis project Ga0307408, IMG submission 202116) | Maize rhizosphere microbial communities from greenhouse at UC Davis, California, United States - 322HYB-C-3 | ecosystem: Host-associated > Plants > Roots > Rhizosphere > Soil | place: USA... | reverse complement strand
CAACCGTAAACCGGGAGGGTGTTACATGGCCTTACGCGGCCCCGTCCCGGAGTTCGCGAGCGTAGACGGCGCCGTCGCGAGGCGGCATCCGAAGGGCCGACATGAACATGAAGATGTTTGCCATGCCGTCCGCGGAGTTGAGGTTCATGACTTCACGACCGTAACGGTGTTACTTGTGAAATGCGTCGATATTGACGCATTTCACATACGTCACGGGAACAAGACCTGATGAGAATCTTCTATACCAGCGATGAGTTTGCCTACAAGGGGTACGCGTGTCCGGGAATTCCATTCCTCTGTGAGGACGACATGGAATTCGTCCTGGAGGTCAACGACTACCTTCTCTGGATTGCGTTAGAGAACGCCAGCACGGGCAGTCCAGCGACGTGGAAGAGTCACGCCGAATCGCTCTACGATTTCTTTTCGTGGCTTCGGGTGAATCAACTGGCGTGGGATTCGAGGCCGCAGAAGGGACGGCAGGGCGAAGAGATCACCACGCTCGCAATTTACCGGAACTGGTCGCTTGATCTATCTGATCCGCGGACAGGCAGGCAACAGATCCAGGCGAGTACTGTCCGCAAGCGCCTGACGCACATCATGGCGTTCTATAAATGGGCGGCACGTCGCGGGCGAATCGATTTCATTCCGTGGGAAACGAGAGGTTATGTATTTGCCCCGCAAGTTCATCCTGACATGTATCGCCACGCCCGCGCCGGGCGTGTCGTAGAGAGAGACAATGTTCGCCCCACAGTGCGAAAGAAGCTCATTCCGCTGCTTACGGTCAACCAGTGCCGTGCCCTGTTAAAAGCATGTACGACAGGAACACTTCAACTGATGACGAAGCTGATGTTGCAAACCGGTCTGCGAAATGCGGAATGCAGGACATTTCCAAAGAAGTATGTTTTTGATCCGTCGCCAGCCGCACGGAACCGGCGAATTCCGATAAATCTTGATCCTGCGGACATGGAACTCAAGAACGGCAACGCTCGCCGTGTTTATGTCTCATGGCACCTTATGAAGGACCTGTTCGACTACCTTAATTTCGGCGAGGGGGCATCTCGTTCAAGAGCATTTTTCAACATCACCGGGCAGTTCTCGCCCGTTCTGTTTCTCAATCAGGGTGGTACCCGGTGGAGTGAGAAGGGGCTGAACAACGCGTACCGGAAGCTATGGGCGCCGCCGACATTGTCGTCGCCCGTGCTTGATTTCAGGGTGACGCCTCACATGCTGAGGCATACGTTTGCGACATGCGAACTGTTCGCCGAAAGCCAGCGCGTAAATCTCGGCCACGCACTGGCGTGGGTACGTGATCGTCTTGGCCATAGCTCGATCAGTACCACGACCCGCTATGTCCACTGTCTTGATCTGTTCGGGGAGACTGACCTGAACGAGTACCAGATTGAAATCGACGGTCTCCTTATTGGAGGTGAAGCATGAGACCTCGTAAGAATTACCAGATGGCGACGGCGACGCCAGAGGTGGTAATTGATATACATAGGGATGCACCCGTTCTTCCTGTGCAACTGGGGGCGCGGAACCTTGACTTTGAGCGTTGGCGATTGGTGGGCGGCAGGTTGACAGGAAAGGACGCCAGCGAGGTATCAGCTGTTGATGCAGGGCGACTGGAAATTGTCTGTGCGATGCGCGACGCGCTATCTCGTCTTGCGAAGACATTGTCACCCAACAGCATTCTGACAATACATCGTGGTGCAGTGCCACAGTGGTTCGCATTTCTCGACGAATTGGCTTTACAAGGACAGCCAATTGTGAAGATGAGCGACATCACGAAGGAACTGCTCGAAGCCTATGTGTCATGGCTACTGCGTAAGCCAGCAGAAACAGAGACGGGTGTCCTGTCGTACGCGGCTGCCCGTGCGATCTATTCGCAAACGAAGTCTGTCTTGTTGGAGTGCGTCTGTACCGGCATTCTGAGCCGTGATTGCCTTCCGGTAAATCCATTTCCGGGCAGCAATCGATCCAGTAGGGGGCATCAGTCATATTCCAAGGGCGAGATGAGTCGGCTTCTCGCTGCGCTTGCTGCAGATCTGGCAGCGATTCGTGCCGGAGCTTTTGATGAGGCCGAGAGCGACACGCTTTTGGTTTACCTCCTGTTGATCGCGGCACGAACTGGCCGTAACCCTGCCCCGCTTCTTGAATTGAGGCGTGATGCCCTTCAGCCGCATCCGCTGAAACCGGACAGTCATGCTCTGCTGACAACGTACAAACGTCGTGGAAACAACATTGCCGTACAGTCGTTCCGGCGCAGCAAAGAAATTGAAGACGTTGCAACTGTGCAGACAGATGTTGCTACCTTGTACCTTGAGATCCTCGCGTTGACGGAGCGTCATGTTCGAAACGTACCTTCGGCCGATCAGGCACGGCTGTGGTTATGTAGACGGCAGCCGAATGGCGGTTGGGGAGATAAGGTGGCTCCAATCGACGCGTCGATGTTGAAAGAGCTGATTGATCGCTTTATAGGGCGTCATAGCCTTTTGTCTGACGACGTGAATCCTCGAACCGGCGAACCGTTGCCACTGCGTGTGACGATCATGCGGCTCAGAAAGACATTCGCAACCCGGATATGGCGACTAACGGGAGGGGATCTGATCAGGGCTTCCACCGCCTTGGGAAATCAGCCCAGAATGACCGACTCGCATTATCTCGCGGTTACGCCGGAGATGGAACGCAACCACAAGTTCGTTGGGCTGTGCCTCGAAACACAACTTCGCGGTGCCAGTGAAGACCCTGAGGTCCTGTTGAAATTGGCGGACGAGATGCGGGTCCCAGTTGATGAAGTTCGGCGCGTCCTGTCCGGCAAACACAACACGGGCGTCGGGCGGTGCAGTTCGCCTTTCTATGGCAAATTTGCGCCCAAAACTGGAGAGCGGGTGTGCACATCATTCCTGCACTGCTTCCGGTGTCCCAATCAGGTGGTGATGGAAACCGACCTACATCGCCTGTTCAGCTTTTACTGGTTGCTCATCAAGGAGCGCAATCTTCTTGGGCGTAACCGTTGGCACAAGGTGTACGGCTGGGTGATACGCGAGATCGACAGGGTGATCTCCGGTCGCTTTCCTGCAGACATTGTCCTCGCGGCACGGACCAGCGCACAGCTGGACCCTCACCCGATGTGGCGCGAACGGTCGATCCTCGGAGGTGCGGGCAATGACTAACACAGCAAGACACCTGGTTGATATTCAATCAACCGCGGCTTCCGCTATTCCAGATCTTGTCATCTGTCAGCGCGGCGAGCTTGTGGTATCCCGCTTCGGGGATCCTTTGTGGGACCTGTCGCCGTACATCCACACGCGCAACACACGGGGCACGGCGATCCGCTTCGATGTCGAGTTTCACGACGGTTCGGTTCTGACGGACGATCGTCATGAATGCCTTCTGCATTCGGCAAGGTGGTTCCTGTATGAGCGCTGGCGCGTCAAGGGGCCACGTTCTGGCAGGAACATTTCCGCGAAGACCCTCTTTAACAACTGGAGTCAGCTGCGCCTGTTGCTCAAATGGATGGTCCGCAATGGCGTCCCCTCATTTGCCGAGATGTCACCGGAGCGCTGCATTTCGTATGCGAACGAGTCAAAAGAGGTGCTCAAAGACAGCTCTCGCAATATCAGCCTGCAGATCCTGACCACGTACTACGATCTTCGCGATCGCCTGATTGATCAATTGCCAGCATATCCGTGGGGAAATTCCTCTTCGTTTCTCCTTGTCAAGGGCAGGAAGCCGTCTCGCAGAAGGATTGTCGGTGACGCCATGACCGAGGTCGTTCCGGCGAGGTTGCTGCAAATCATCGTTCAGAGAGCACTTGAGTACGTCGAGAAGCACGCTGACACGTTGCTGGATGCACGGGATGAAATTATCCGGATTCGGGAGCTGGAGTACCGGAAGCTGGTTGAGGTGCATCGCACACGCTACCCGAATGGATTTGCGAGCATCTACAAGAGCGAGGATCAGTACCTGGCGATCCGCCTTGGACATCTTGCGGCACCACGATCGAGGGAAGTTGTTTGCCGACACGGATTCGATTCGCCGAACCATCTGAATGAGCAACTCCTTTACCTGCGTACAGCCTGTTACATCGTGTGTGCGGCATTCTCTGGCATGAGGGATTCCGAGCTGGCGTCGCTGGAAGTGGGCTGTTTCTCAAGTAGAGACGGGTTTGATGGAGAAATTTTCTGTTGGTTGACAGGCACGACTTACAAACTCGAACGGCACCCGCGACCAGCGGAATGGATGGTCCCGGGAGTGGTTGGTAAGGCAGTTGCGGTTGCTACGCGGTTGGGTGCGCCCTCTCGGAAAGCGGCCGACGCGATGATTGCCGATCTGGAAGTCGCGTTGGGTAGTCCGTCGTTGCTCGGTCCAGCTCATCGCGCGATGGTCAAGATGCTTCAGGAATGCAAGCGCCACCGAAACGCACTTCTGATCGTGGAAAAGGAAAAGGGAAAGAGCCGCTCATTTGGAGGAGCCACCGCAACGAACGCGTTACGTGCCTTTGCAAGTTTGGCGGGGGCAGTTGTGGCGCAGCAGGACATGGAGGGAGTTCGAGACCACGAGACGGTCGAGGTGGGAAAGCCATGGCCGCTTACGGCACACCAGTTCAGACGGACCTTTGCCGTATTTGTCGCCAGAAATCTCATGGGAGATGTGCGTTATCTCCGCGAGCATTTCAAGCACTGGTCCATCGACATGACGCTCTATTACTCGAGGCAGGAAGCCGGCGTCGAGTCGTCCGTTATTGATCAGATCATGTTCGAGCGGGACGAGCTGCAGGCGGCAATTCTGGAAAAATGGATCAGTTCCGAGCGACCGCTTTCGGGCGGTGGAGGGCAACGGATCGTTGCGTTTCGCGATCGGCAGGAAGTGAAGACCGTATCGAACATGCAGGACTTCTGCCGCAGACTCGGTGAGGACGTGTTCATACGCGGCACCGGTCATTCATGGTGTCTCGCAAGCGGTTCAGGCTGCGGCGGGCATGGTCTCTACGACGCGATGCGTTGTACGTCGTGCAGTGAAGGCGTTATTGACGACAGCCACATCCAGATTTGGCAGGGCATTCGCAATCAACAGATCGAAGTGTTGAACTGTTCGGACATCGGGATGGCGTCGCGTCAGCGCTGCATTGACCACCTTGAAGCCGCAGAGCGCGTCCTGATCGATCTGGGCGTGGCGATCGAACCGCATCTTGTAGCAGACCGTCACTCGTCCAGGGAATTGCTCTCGTGAAGAAAAGTGAAACAAGGCAGGCGTTAGAGATGGCGATCAAGCGAATCAGGCGTGGAGTTACGAAGGTCGTGCCGCCTGGTCAGCGAATGAGCATTGCCGCGGTAGCGAGGGAGGCCGGCGTCAGCAACGCCACGATCCACAATCGCCACCCGGATATTGCAGACATGGTGCGGCAACTCATTGGTGAAGTCGAGCCCGCGAAGATGGACATCGAACGCAATCGGCTCAAGGAGTGCCAGATGAAACTGGCGGAGCTGCGCAAAGAGCATGCGCAACTGAAGATCGATTTACAACGCTCCCAGTCAATCAATCTTCGCCTTCTCAAGGAAAACGAGCTGCTGCGGAAAAACTCGACCCACGAAGCGAACGTATTCGCGCTACGCAAATGAAAACATTGAACATCACTGCCAACGCTACCTTGCACGCGCGACATGCGAAACCGTCGGCTCAGCACGGCGCCGGGGGAATCGCCTGCTCCGCTACGCTACGCAGCCGATTCCCCCGGCGCAAGACCAAAGCCACCGTGGCAAGGGGCCTTCAACTAAGTAACACCGATCGGGTTACGGTTCACGACAAATTTATGGTGATCGACGGTGAATCGGTCGAGACGGGCAGCTTCAATTACACGACGTCGGCCGCCAGGTACAACAGCGAAAACGCCGTGGTGATGTGGCATGTGCCGGTGGTCGCACAGGCGTATCAGCAGCACTGGCAAAGCCGGTTTAACCAAGGGCGCCCCTGGTCCGGGCAGGCGTCGAACTGACGGAGGTTTTTATGTTTGAAGACACCGTATTGCGGTTTAGCGACAAGGAGCGTCAGCAACAGCTTGCGGAGCAGGAACAGGCACTCGCGCAGCGCCGTGCGAGTCTCGAGGCGCGCCAGAAGAATCTCGCATACCGGCAGGACTGGCTTAAAAGGGAGCCGCACGCAGTCGCGCAGGCAGTCGAGCGCGAGGACCAACAGCGCCGTGAGGACAAGCAGCTCGCGACCGATGCCAAGGCGCTGAAGGCACGCTTCGGCCTGAAAGAAGGTGAGCTGATCGACACGGCCGCGATGCGCGGTGCACTCGAACAGGCGTTAGCAGAAAAAGAGGTCGAGCAGGCACAGCGGGCCGAGCAGATTACCGATCGGGCGTCGCTTCTGTCGGGTCTGAACAAGCTTGCGTTGATCGATGCGAGGAAGACCGCCGAGATCCTGCACGCGAACAAGGATCTGAATGTGCAGCGTGAGTGGAGCCGGCAGGAAGTTGCCGACATGTTCGCGAAAGCGCAGGCGCGCGTCGACGACAAGGGCGCCACGCACACCTATCCCAAGACGCTCGATGGTTGGGCGAAATCGCTGGAAGCCCGCAATCGTGAGTTGGAGCTTGCCGAGATCAAGCTCGATGCGCAGGAGCAGGCATTACGGGCGCAGGTGCGCCGTGCGATCGAGGGGCCGGAGACGACCGCAGCGCAGCCCGTCGCGGAGCAGGCCGCGCAGAAGGCCGCAGGTCGCACGGTAGAGGTGGCGGCGGGCAAGGCTGCGGCAGCGGGCGCGAAAGAGAGCGTCAGTATTGATACGTCGCTGGAGACCTTGAAGGATCCGGCCAAGTTTGCAGCGACTGTCGATACGGTCGCGAAGGCCTCGGGGGTCAGTGCTGAACAGGCCAAGGCCACACTTGAAATGCTGCGCGAAATGAGGGAAGCCAACGCGGGCAGGGCGCCTGCAGCGGGGACACCTGACAAGGCCACAATTGAAGCTGCGCGCAATGCCTTCTTCTCGCGCGGAAGTGGGAAGAGCACGGCGCCGGTCGAAAAGGCCGCGGAGAAACCGGCAGCGCAAAAGTCGAATGTCATCGAAATGGGAACCGGCAAGCGAACGCCGTCAGCTGCACCAGTTGAGAACAGCGGCCAGACACCGGAGGCAAAGAAGTCCGTCGACGGGGTTGCGGGTTTCAAGAAACTTGGTCGAAACAAAACGAAGGATGCCGCCGACCGGGGCGCTCCAGATGCCGGCAAGTCGGCTGACGCGGGCAAGACGCAGCAGGCGGAAGGTGCCAGCGTCGTGCGTGCAGAGACGGGGCCGCGTAAGAAATTTTCCGAGCTGAATGCGCATGAAAAGCTTGAGCGTCGCGCCGAGTTCTTCGGGAACCTGCGGGAGTCGGCCGGTTTTACGCGCGATGGCAAGCAGGCAGTCTCGGAGCGGGCCAGGGAGGCCGTCAGGCCGGGAAAGCAACGTGAAGGGCACGGGATCGGCTGATCATGCAAAAGCACGAAATCGTGATGATGCAGTGGACGGGCGCGGTGCTCGCGCTCGTTCTTGGCCTTTGCGTGTCCTTCACTTTGGCAGGGTATCCGCCGCTGCCGTTTCCTGCGGGGATCATTCACGGCTTCATGGCGGCCGTGCATGATCCCTTGCTTTTCTGGGGTGCGGTGCCGGGTGCGGCGCTTGCAGCGGGTGCTGCATGGGCTTGCCACGAATACCTGTTCAGTGGTTTCGAGGGCTACCGGTATGCCAGGTTTATTCGTGGCACGAAGATGGAAAACCGGCACCAGCTGAGCAACCGGATCACGCGACATAACAACCAGTACCGCAAACAGGCCGTGAAGCACGGCGATGCTCCGCGCGCGCCGGTCGCCGTATGTGGCGTCGAGATGCCGACGGATCTCGAAACGCAGAACCTGATAGTCGTGGGTGCGCCAGGCTCCGGCAAGAGTCAGGCGATTAATGGATTGATCGCATCGGCACTGCGCCGCGATGACCGCATGGTGGTGGTCGATCCTAATGGGTCGCTTATGTCGCGTTTCTATTTGCCTGGCGATATCGTGATCAACCCGTACGACGCCCGGTGCGTCGGCTGGTCGCTGTTCAACGAGGTCGATCACGGTTTCGACTTCGAACGGCTCGCACATTCGGCGATTCCACCGCAGAACGGCGATCAGGCCGAAGAGTGGGCGGGCTATGCACGCGCGCTGCTCGCGGACACGATGAACAAGCTCGCCGGCGACGACATGCGCGACATGGTGACGCTCACTGATTTGCTGGTGCGCGAGCAGCGCCCGGTTTTGCAAAAGTACCTTGAGGATACGGATTCGGTGGGCTTCTTCGCGAAGGATGCGGATAGAGCGACGGCCAGCATCATCTTTACGCTGAACAAGTACATCCGGCCGCTGCGTCGCATTCCTGATGGCGATTTCTCGATCCGTCGCTGGATGAGCGACGAAAACGGCGGGAACATCTGGATTACATGGCGTGAGGACCAGCGAACGGCGTTGGGTCCGACGATCCCCGTCTGGCTCGACCTGATCTACGCGATGATCCTTAGTGAGGCGCCGACGTTCGACCGGCGTCTGTGGGTATTCAAGAACGAACTGGCATCCCTCGGTCGCCTCTACAGTTTCGAGGCAGCGGTATCGAAGGGCCGCAAGCATGGCCTGTGCGTCGTGGGGGACCTGCAGGATCTGGTTCAGTTGCATCAGCAACTGGGAGATCTACCGGCGAAAGCGACGCTTTCGTGTTTCCGCAGTCTGCTTGCATTGGGAGGGGCCAATGCACTGACAACCAAGAACGTTGCAGAGATGATCGGCTGGCACGAAGTGGAGCGCCATCCGATCGGCGTGCAGGGCCAGTGGCGGATCAACACACGCGAGCGTAAGCGCGATCCTGAGCTCGTCGTCACGTCATCGCAACTATCGAACCTGCCCGACCTGAACGGATATCTGAAATACGGCAAGGATTGGCCTCTCGCAAAGATCAACTTCGGCGTGCGCGATTATCCAGTGCGCGTGCCGGCCTATATCGAGGCGCCGCCGCATGCGGCCCAGCTGTCGGTCGCGGTCCCCGCGCCAGCCTCTCCAGTACCGGCGGCGCAGGCTGGCGGCACGGCAGCAATCATCATCGGGGCCACCGGGCCATGACCGATCGCAAAACCAAGCTCATGCCGGCATCTCCTCAGCCAGCCGTGATTTTTCACGGCACGCCGTCGCAGGTTATCAACATGCCGGACCTGTTTGGCACCAGCGTCGCGATCGGTGGGCTGGTCGTCGTCTTTTCATGGGCGGCCTCGAGGTGGACTGTGTCGCCCGTCGTAGTTGTTGCGCCTGTGTTGGTCTGCCTGGCGCGGTTCGCGCTTGTATTCGTCGAAACGGCGCTCACGGAAATCGTGATCGACATGGAGCGGATTACCTGCCGACAGGGAATTCTGAGCCGGAAGGTTTCGAGCCTCGAGCTGTTCCGCATTCAGGATGTGATCTCGCTTCATCCGTGGTGGCAGCGCGTGTTTAACGTGGGGACGGTCGTCATCCTGACGAGCGATTCGAACAACCCGCGCTGGTGTCTGCCGGGCATGGTCAACGCGGAACTGATGCGTAACGCGCTCAACCGCGCTGCGATCGCGCTGCGCGACTACAAGGGGTCGTCTCAGAAAACGGAAAATAAAGCACGTTAAGCTGGTGGCAGCGGTCGCAACGCCCTGAACTTCCCTGCACCGACCTTGGTGCTGCTGCGCCAAAGGTAATCGCCGGTCAGATTGATGTGTTCCCACCCCAGCGGCGATAGGTACTGCAACAGCGTGTCATCGACGGTCTGGCTGTGGCTACGCAAAGCACTGGTGGCACGCTCCAGATAGACCGTATTCCACAACACGATGGCCGCCGTCACCAGATTGAGGCCGCTGGCTCGATAGCGTTGTTGCTCAAAGCTGCGGTCGCGGATTTCACCCAATCGGTAGAAAAAGACAGCCCTGGCCAACGCGTTGCGCGCTTCGCCCTTATTCAGTCCAGCATTGACGCGGCGACGCAGCTCCACGCTTTGCAGCCAATCCAGTATGAACAGCGTGCGCTCAATGCGCCCCAACTCGCGCAGTGCAACGGCCAATCCGTTCTGACGCGGATAGCTACCGAGCTTGCGCAACATCAGCGAGGCCGTCACCGTACCCTGCTTGATCGGGGTCTCCTCGTTTTCAGTGCAATAAGTGACGGTACGCAAAGCTAGCACTGGCGCGGGGGTGGTCTGGGTAGACCGTTG
>Ga0307408_100003829_pt1 | contig 10237 bp, 10 predicted proteins | sample 322Cmetagenome_FD_202116 | JGI IMG/M metagenome (GOLD analysis project Ga0307408, IMG submission 202116) | Maize rhizosphere microbial communities from greenhouse at UC Davis, California, United States - 322HYB-C-3 | ecosystem: Host-associated > Plants > Roots > Rhizosphere > Soil | place... | reverse complement strand
ACTGGGACGAACTGCGGCGCTTCATGTGGGACTACGTCGGCATCGTACGCACCAACAAGCGCCTGCAACGGGCGCAGCACCGGGTGCGCCTGCTGCTCGACGAGATCGATGAGTTCTACAGCAACTACCGAGTAAGTAGAGACCTGATTGAACTGAGGAACCTTGCCCAGGTAGCGGAACTGATGATCAGGTCTGCCATGGAACGCAAGGAATCTCGGGGTCTGCACTACACGCTGGACTATCCAGAGATGCTGCCAGAGGCGAAGGATACGATCCTTACCCCGACCTGAAGAGGCACATTAGGAGCGCTCAGCGTAGCAGCATTTCTTACAGCATTGGAACACCTTTCTAACGGTAACGCCCATTCCAGAGGGCTTTCGGGCCCCTCATCGAGGCGGGCACAAGGGGGGGCTCAGTCTGGGTTCCTTCTTGACATGAGGTCTCGGATTTTTGCTGTGTTTTCTCAACGATGCCTATTGAGCTGGGGTGTCGCCACCATAAAGCATACTAAATTAGTCAGGTATTCCAAAAGAATGCCCCAAGACCTTATAGGACCTTAGAGCATCGAAAGGTATCTCCAGTTGCTGCTTCAGAGGTGCGAAGACTCACTTGGCAGCGCGGCGTCTTGCAGCTTCACGGTTCCGGCGCTTCATGCCATAAGTGGCTTCGTTGATCTTCAGTGCCTTCCCTTGTAGCCATACCAGTCCCTTCGGCGTTACTCGGAATCCTTCCCGGTTTCCGAAAGAGGTTTCACAGCGCTTGAAGTAGCCACCCTGGTAGCCCTTAGGCACAGGGACGGGACGTTCACGTAGCTCCAAGGTTCCAGAGACATACCTCGTAAATTTGCCCATTAACGTAAGGTAATCGACGGCCAACCTGGGAAACCTGATACCAGCAGCACGACATGCCTCCGACCACGAAAGACCAATTGCCCCAGCCTTGTGCATAAAAGCATCAGCCTTTGGCATATTGTCGGCCAGTAACCGCTCCTTCTCGATCAACGCAAGGGAGGCCATGCGAGCGGACAATATGGCGTCATTGCGCATGACTACAAAAGCACGAGCCACCATCAGATAAAAATCGGTTGAGACCCACATGGCATAGGCAATGGTGCCAAGCTCATCGGCAAAGGAACCGACCTTATCAACCTTCCGGAAATTTCCGGATGCTGTCAGTTCGTTGGACACGGAGTTGTTCCACTCAGAAGGAGCTTTTGACTCCGGAAGGGCCAACCCCCTGTGTATTTCATTGAGGGACCAGAGCCCTTCCAAGTCTGGTTTAAAAACGTGTCCCTCAATAATGATAGGTAGATGATCGGACTGTTCAGCATCCATGCAATCAGTACTCATATGTCGTTTCTCCTTTCGATTGCTCGCCGCGTTCGCTCCCAATAGCCAGCACACATTCCCACGACAACGGGACTGGCAATCAGCACAAGGAGCAATCGGAAAGACTGTGTGGTTGATACACCCAGCGACGGGTAACGAGGTTGATTAACGATGATGATCGGTACACGGATGAACAGACCATCCTCGGCAACGACCTGAAGAAAGCAGGGAAGAGGACTTTAGGAAGTAAACTTTAGGCCCCCTTCCCTTTAAGTGAGGGCTTTTAGCGTTTGATCTCCACGCCCTGAGACTCGGCCAGTTTCTGCATTAGGAACTGAGTAGCCGGATCGTTGGGGACGAACTGCTTGAGGGCGTTGTACATCCCTGTTCGGTGGCCCTGAAGGTCATCCCGGCGATCTCCCCGGAGCAAATGGATTGCCCCATTGGCAGCCTGGGCACCGTACCCAACCACACCCGCAGCCGGGACCTGTTCACCTACACGGCCCATGAAGCCGGTCATGAGATCCGACTGGAGGGGGCTGAACTTGATTGGCTTGTCACCCTGTTTCTCCTTGGGGTCACGAGGCAGGATCGAGGTACGCACCATGGCGGCCTGATCGTAGCCGAAGGGAGCCGTGAAGAAGTTGAGGACACCCAGAGGCGCACCGACGTGGGAGCTGCGGGAGATCCCAGCGTAGGCCAGCATCCCAGGGGTCATCGCTTTATCGAGGTACTCCTTGCGAGCCCGGTCGGGCATGGAGATCGCCTTGAGTTGCGTGGACGCCGCATAGAATCCAGTAGCCAACCCGAGGGACACGAGGACCTGAAGGCCCTGGTCGAGCGCCTGCCCGTTGCGGGTGGCCTCCGCCCATCCCCGAATGACACGAGAGTTGAGGGTCCTGAGGACGAACCGTTTGAACTGAAGGGCCATGTCCCAGTAGGCGCTCCCCGCCTTCATAGAGGCCGAGGACATCTTATGGGGACGCAGCATAGTTTCATCAGCGATCCGATCCCCAAGGCGCCACAGGTCCATTGAGCGAGTGTCGGCTGCCATCGCTTCGGCGTTCTCAATGCGCCACTTGCCGGACTCTGGGTCCTGCCTGAAATGCTTCCTGATGAGCGCTTGAATGCCCTTGAATTGCTCAGGGGTGATGGAGGCCGAGCGGAGCCGCTCAGGACTGTAGAGAGTCGAGGACGTCTTGTTCAACGTATGGTCGATGAGGTCAACCATGAGGCCCTGACGGCCAGCGTCCAGGATGTAGTTACCGGACTCCCGGAGGAGCCAAGTAAACGGGGACCTTGCGGCCAGCTCACCGGTCGCCCACTTGATGGACCCTGCTACCTGGGACACTTCAAGACTGCTGGTCTGCCGAAGGCGGTCCACGATGTCCTGACGGGTTGGGCGCAAGATGTCATCCAACTCCCGCCCAAAGATCAAGCCGTGCATCTGCTTGATGTCCTCGGGCTCCAGCTTCTCCTTGGCAGTCGTCCAACGCTTGAGCACAGGGATGCCCTTGAGGAGCATTTTCTGGTGACCTTTTACGATGATGCTGGCTGCCTCGGTGAAGTTCTGAATGCCCATATATGCGTTCTTCGTCGCGAACCCGATGTCGTTCAAGGACCGAGCTGCTGTTGCCCAAGCGTCATCAGGATCTCGACGAGCCCGGCCAGTAAACATCTTCAAGGCCTCCATGAGTGCGCTGGATTCAATCGCTAAATCTGAGCGGAGCGACTCGCCTTTGCCCTGCATCTTGGTAGCCATGTCCTTGATCTGCTTCGTGGTCTTGCCAGTGCCGCCCATGAGGGCTACATCACCGTTCACCCTGCGGTCGTACTGAGGGACCACCCGCATGATGTCGAATTCACGGAGATCGTTCACGGAGAACAGGGAACCGTCCGGCAGATTGATCTCCACATCTGAATCGAACAGGTTGCGGGCTTCGAGGTAGTCATTGTTTTCAATGCCAACCCCGTCGTCCAAGTGTTCATCCAGGAGGGAGCTGCGGTTGAACTGCTCGGTCTGGGCGATACCATAAGCTTTGTCGTTTGCGTACTTGGCGACCGCTTCACGGATGGCCTCAGGTGTCATCGGGGTTTCCCCTGCACGTTCCTGGATCATCTTATCGACCCGAGCACGGACCTCAGGACGCTTCATGTAGCTCGCCGGCCAAGACCGTGAGATCGCTTCCTGAAGAGCCTCTCCGCTGCCCAGGCGCCGGATCATTTCCTGCTTTGCGGCTGTGCTGTAGCGTTGCGGGTAGTAGGAACCAGCGTGACGGCTTTCTTCGAGAAGACTCTTGGCATTCAAGTTGCCAAATTGCCCAGGGTTCTCGATGTAGTCCCACTTCTGCGACATATGGTCCCGCAATTCAGTAAGAAGCTGGGTCTCCGCAGGGGTCAGCTTGATCTTGCTCGCGCCGTTGGACTCCATGGCCTCAACGATTCGACGGCTTGCGGTCTCCCGCTTACCGGCTGAGGTTCCGTCCTGGGCACGCCAGTAAGGATCCTTCAGGATCTCATCGAAACGTTCGGAAAACGCATTGTGAGCCACGTTGTCCTGGGACCGAAGGCGCTCAACGATGTCCGAGGCTGTAGCCCCGAACTTGCCGTTGGAGCCGGTTTGGTAGCCCGTGGTGGACCTGAAGAGATCGTAGGCGAGCCCACGGATCTCAGGGTTCTTCGAATACGCCAGCTTGAATCCGATCTCCGTTTCCCCACCCAGCTTGAACCCAGGGTTGGCCCTGCTGCCGAACTGGTCGAGGTCCTTGAAGGTCTCCAAGGTCTTGGGGTTGATCGGGTTGCCACCACTCAGGATCGAACCGTCAGCAGTGCGGGCCGCCTCGGGATCGAAAGGCACATCTATGTAGCGCCCAGCGGGGGTCTCCTTGATCTCCTCACCGTCCCGGAAGGGCATAGCTGAGGGATCCTCACCGTCCGCCAAGCGCGCAGCCTCACGCATCTGAAGACGTCGAATGGCCCCCTTGAGCGGGGCCTCAGGATTGGGCAACTGCAACTGGCCGAGCATGCCCTCCAAGGAGTCCGCCTCAAGTCGAGGAACATCCTGGGCAAGCCCGGTGGGCCCACCTTCTGGCCCCAGTAGTTCACCCTCAAGCGGCGCAGGGCCATCCCAAGAGTTACGCGCTGGGCGCGCCCCGAGGAGCCCATTGAGAACGCCACCGAACGCAGCACCGCCCGCAATTGCCATCCCCAGGTGTTCCTCACGGCCCGAAGCCTTCGCGACCCCATGCTCCGAGAGACCACCCAAGGCGCCACCGGCCAACGCACCGCCAGTCAAGCGAGCCCCAAGCCCACCAGCAGCGCCCTTTCCGGGAGCTACATAGGTCCAAGGATCCAGAGGGATACCAGCGGCACCACCCAGAAGCTGGGACCCGATGCCTGCGCCCTCAGCCTGCGCCGAAAGCTCCTGGTTCCGCATTGCCAAAGCCAAGTTACTTTGGAAGTCTTGCTTGCGGCCCCGCAGCACCACATCGTAGAGCTGAGGGTCGAGCTTCGAGTTCCTTAGATTCTCGTAGTCCGCCTCCTCCCAGCGCTCCAGACGTCCACCCTCGAACGGGGCGTTGAAGACGTCCTTAGCCATCTGATAGGCCGACATGAAGTCCGCATCTTGCGCCCCTTGAGAAGCCGCTCGGACCATGACGCCGATCTGAGAGTTCTGCAGGGCGTCATCGGCTGTTTCCCCGAGCTTGTAAAACAGACCGTCAGGGTCGGTCTCTTCGGTCTTACCCGTGGTAGCGAATAGCTCCTGGGCAAAGGTGGGGGCTTTTGGGGCGATGTCCTTACCCTGAAAACCGAAGGAGGCAAAGGTGTCCGGTGCGTTGTCCGGCGTAGCCTTAGGTTGAGCCTCCAGTCCAGCGGGAGCCTCAAACCCGCCTGCTGGCTTTACGAAACCATCCAGCTCGGCCTTTTTGCCGGTGTTGGTAACGTCCATGAGCTTTCGCATGTAGTTAAGCCCTTCATCGCTGACCCCCGAGAAATCCCCACGGTCATACGCCTGGAGCTGAGGAGAACCTTTTGGCCCAGCCCCTTGGTTGTACATCAGGAGCGCCTTGAGCTGGTCGCCCCCGGCCATCTTGATATTGTCCTTCATGTGCCGAGCGGCTGCGTCGATGGACTTGGTGGGATCAAAGAAGTCCTCGTCCCGCTCAAGGCCATAGGCGAGCCCAGTGGCTCGGGTCATCTGAGCGAGGCCACGGGGGCCTGTAGGGCTCACGGCTTTAGCGTTGAAGGACGACTCCAGGAAGATTTGCTTGTGCAGGAGATCGTAAGGAACCCCTTGTTGCTCCGAGGCGGCCTGAATGAGCGAGTCATACGGTCCACCCTCGGCCTTGATCTTGTCGTAGTTGCCGGGCTGCTGCATGGTTTACCTCCTGGAAATGTCGGATATCTTTCAAGTGAGGAGTTTTGCTGATGGCAAAGTCATGGCATGCTACGAATTGCCCACTCGTTTAACGCGGCTTTCAGCTTGAGCGATTACGGAAAATCAATTAGGAGCAGTATTGTGACGACCCTTGCTACCAGAATGAGGTCCCTCGGAGACCTCGAAGACTTTGATGTGCAGGTAACGGATAAGGACGGTAACGTCGTAGATGTGAAGCAAAATGGCTTCGGAAAGTATGACTTTGAAAAACGAGCTAAGAGTTCTACGACCGTTAACGAGTGGAAGGATAAGCGTTTCAAGAAAGCCTATCCCGGATACGACTGCAAAGTATTGAACGCTGACGGGTCAGAGGCTCGCGGTAATACCAAACTGGAAACAGTGCGTAAGACATACGAAGAGTAAGTTATGCGCTGCCATGCCCGGCTCGATGTGCTGGATCGAGCTTGGGTATGCTCCCCCGGAGAACTGAATGGCCTCGGGTGTCTCGCTTTCATTGACGTTGTAAGATCCGGTCTTTCGGATCGCTGGGAGGACTTCCTCGGTGACCCACCTTCGGAACGGCTCTGACTGTGGGGCGTGCCCACGTAGGAGCATTTGGTAGGCCACCGATTCTGGGAATAGCCATGCATCGCGCCAACGGTTGCCCACAGCCTTTATGGCATCCAAAGTACAAGATTCCTGTACTTTCAAATCACGCGCCTGGATCGCCCCGTGAGTAGTCTTAACATGCTGCACACTTGCTTTAGGGTTCTTCAGTCCCGCCGCTCGTGCAACCTGGGTCGCGATAACGCGATAAACAGGATCTCATGCTCCAGGTGACTCGTGAGGATATCCAGTTCAATGCCCATGAAGCTCTGTTTCACAAACTTCATACGACCACCTCAATACGGCCCACAATGTCGGATAGCTTGTAGATGTAGATGAGGGAACCGAGGTTGACCGTGAGCGTCCCAGACGCCCCGGTGTCGATGCTGTAGGTCAGCACTTCATTTCCGCTCAGAGCATGTTAGGTTGACTTGGGTACATCGGACTGCGGCACCGCGCAATAGAACTTGATCGACCGAGCAGAGGTTGCTTTCTGGGTCATAGGGCAGGTGTCCCAAATTGAGACACCCTTTAGAACATCCCAATGTTCAGCTCGAGGGTGCAGTCAGCCTTTTGAACATAATCACAACTAACTTCACCCCCAGTTCAACCAGACACACCAGCAGGACGAACAATATGGTTCCCAATAGGATCGCACCCGGTGCTGCGATGACACATGTGAACCACTTGAGCAACTCATCAGGGACGAAAAATCCAGCCACAACCACGGTATAGAAGAGCCACCAGCAGCCTGTGAACAGTGAGGTGTGCCTGATCCTGTAGAGAATATCCATGTGCTTCACTCCCCACCCAAACGGCTCACCTGTTGTTTCTTCCGCCTGTGCTCCATCAGCGGCCAATTGATTACCAGAGTTAGCATCGCGACCCCTCCTATCATCGTCATAGGAGCCCCGAGGACCATCAGAGCAATCAGGAAAAGCACCAATAGGAGCGAGACGACTTTGACAAGGGCATCAATCAGTGAAAGTAGTCTGGTGCCTGTGGTTATCTGGCTCATGGGGCAGCGACCTGAAAGACGTCTTCTAAAGCAGCCTCAAGCGTCCCCAACGCCAGTCGTTGATCGCCACCGTATAGGTCAAAGGTGATCGTCTGGGAGCTATGCCCGAGGATGTCCTGAGCGATGCCTACGGGAACCGCGTGGGCTTTCAATAGACCAGCCAGGGAGTGACGTAGGGAGTGGTACGTCAAGCCTTCCCCTGAGTCGTGCTGACCAATGTCCCTTAGGGTCTCATTGAGCACCCGAGTGAAGTTGTGAGCAACACGGTCGAACAATCGTCCTTCACAACCATCCACGTACCGGAGGAATGCCTCAAGGTCAAACCCATAGGCTCCATCCACGAGAGGGACAAGGCGGCGTGAGTGTTTATTCTTTAGGGTCTTCCCATCACCTTCATTCAAGTCAATGACGGTAATGTCACCAATCCTACGGATGTCCTCCCGAGTGAGCTGGTAGATTTCCCCTATGCGCGCCCCTGTGATGACCCCAAGAGACATAGCCCAGCGCTTCCAGTTGTCCTCAGGCAGGCGAGCCATCTCGTCCATTACCTTCTGGATCTGGTCCACTGTGAACGCCTTACGGCCACTCTCAGCGCCCTTGGTGATCTTCAGGCCCTTATTGAATGTCCTGTCGAGGTAGCCGTTGTTGGTCGCCCAGGTCAGAACCGTAGAGAGACGAGTTAGTAGTTTGTTCACCGTCAAAGGCTTACGCCCATCAGCCAGGAGGCGAGCCTTGAGGTTCACCATGTCCTCCCTTGTGTGCTTCAGGAGGTTCAACTCAACGCCATGCTCATCCGTCATAGCCTTAGCTAATACACGGTTGGAGCTGGTGATGTCCTTCACCGACTTAGCGGCGAAGTTGTCCTTCTGCTCGGCCATATAAAGGTCAGAGAGACGGCGGTAGGTAAGGACCTCTGGATCATAAGGGGCATCAACAGGCTGTGGCACCCTCGCCTCCCTCAAATGCTCGGCAAGAGGGTAGAGCAAGACCCTGGGGAAATCCCGCCAATCTCTTCCACCCTCGTTATGAAGGTGGAAATCGACCATTAGCCAATAGGACACCTCGCCGCATAGGAAGCATCTGGCGGCATCCACGGAATTAGCGCGCCCCCTCCCGTCCCGACCACTGGGGAAGTCAAGAAAAGTCAGTCCATACTCCATGTCCGCTGCTTGGTGACAGTGTGGGCAGATAAAGATACCTATGGGATTGGTCATTCCTTCAGCATCAAAACTTGCGCGGAGTTTTGCGGCCTCGGCACTTACCGTTACAAAGGCGTTCATTCAGTGATACCCCCGTAAGTTGCTGCCAGAGCTTGGACCAATCGTTCTAAGCCGACTTGCTCCCCTCCTCCGTAATGGTCAAAGGTAATTGACTGCGAACTATGACCCAGGATGCTCTGAGCAATACCAACAGCAACGCCTTGAAACTTCAGAAGGGACGCCAGAGAGTGACGTAGAGAGTGGAACGATAAGTCCCCACCAGCTTCGAACCCGAGGACCGTCCTCAGAGCGCCATTCAGGACCTCAGAGAAACGCCCGGCGCTTAAGCCAAACAAAGGTCCCCCCTTAGGTAATTCGTCAACAAACTGAAGAAAAGCTGCAAGCTGGAAACCATAAGCCCCATCCACCAGCGGCACAATACGAGCGGAATGCTGGTTCTTAATACTTTTTCCATCATTGTCGTTGATATCAATAACCCAATGCGTCCCCACTTGTCGCACATCGCGTTTAGTCAATTGGCGCACCTCGGCAATGCGGGCACCGGTAAGCACACCGAGAGACAGCCCCCAGCGCTCCCATGAGCTGCCATCAAGGCCATTGGCGTACTTCATCACCGCTTGAACCTGTTCCTGTGAGAAAGCTTCACGCGAGCTATCAGCGCCCTTCGTGAGCTTCAGTCCCTTATCAAAGGACCGCTCTATATAACCGTTGTTGAGTGCCCAACTAAGAACGGTGGAGAGCCGGGTGAGGTACTTATTGACTGTGGACGGTTTCTTGCCTTCAAGAAGAGTCGCTTTGACATTCACGAGGTCTTCGCGAGAGTGGCGGCGGAGATCAAGACCACCCAGGGCCTCACTGAGCCCAGCGCAGGTAGACCGAATGTCGCGCATAGTGCTCGCTTCAACGTTAGTAGCCTGCTCAGCCATATAAAGAGCTGCAAGATGCTCGAATGTCATCGACGATTGGCCCAGGGCGGGGCCTACAGATAGGGACGCCGAGACACTGCCAGCGGCTTCACGAGCTGCCTCTCGATCTATGCCCTCGATTACACTTACAAGCGCCCTGGGGTCTCCTCCTACTCGTGTTTCAGCAGCCTGCATGATCTGTTGGCCCAAAATCACAGCCTTAGCCTGGGGAACAGTGAGCGGCTGGGTAACCGCCAGTCGATGGAGGTCTTCGCGGAGATCGGAATAGACCAATCCCATGCAATCCATCAAATCCCATTCTGTAGGAGTTGCCAGGATGGTTTCAGCGACTTCCCGCAGGTAGTCTCGAAGCGATCCCCAGTCTGAATCGGGATTTTCGAGGTGAAAGGTGCGGAGGATCTTCAGGAGTTGTTTACTGGAGGACATTGCAATCGATCTGTCGTTGGTACGAAGGGAAAGTGTGCAGGACTCTGTGGATCCTTGCGGCCTAACCCGAAGGTAATAGACCCCAGAGCGGCGATAGTGCCACGGCTTCGCAAGGGGAGTTTCTAACAGTACTTTTACAGAAGCGGGCTTTGATTTGTAACGCATTGGCTGAAACCCCTGATTCCATTGGGTTAAAGCCTCTTCGGTCGAGTTCTACAGCAACTATAAAGTCAGCCGCGACCTGATTGAACTGCGCAACCTGGCGCAGGTGGCCGAACTGATGATTCGCTCGGCCATGGAGCGCAAGGAAAGCCGAGGCCTGCATTACACGCTTG
>Ga0307408_100003828_pt1 | contig 10240 bp, 10 predicted proteins | sample 322Cmetagenome_FD_202116 | JGI IMG/M metagenome (GOLD analysis project Ga0307408, IMG submission 202116) | Maize rhizosphere microbial communities from greenhouse at UC Davis, California, United States - 322HYB-C-3 | ecosystem: Host-associated > Plants > Roots > Rhizosphere > Soil | place... | reverse complement strand
TAAATGTATGGTGGGTCTAAAAGCGAAAAATCCGCAGCGTTCAGGTGGAGAAATGCTTAAATATGAGTTAGCAATGAATATTATTTTAGATTACGCATTTGGAAAAAGCTCTTCGTACTATGAGGAGTTATATGCAGACGGGCTCATTGATGAAACATTTGCTTATGATTATACGGAGGAAAGAGGATTTGGTTTTGCTCTTATCGGAGGAGATACGGACCAACCGGAGCAGCTGTATGATCGAGTTAAACAAATTTTACTTGAAATGAAAACAAAATCACTAACAGAAGAGGAGCTTGAGCGTATCCGTAAAAAGAAAATCGGCGGATTTTTACGTTCATTAAACTCACCTGAGTTTATCGCTAATCAGTTTACACGCTATGCATTTAATGATATGAATTTATTTGATATTGTTGAAACGCTGGAAAAACTGAAGGTGAACGAAATAAAAGATGTGCTAAACGAGATTATTGATGAAAAGAACTTTACGGTTTGTGAAGTAGTACCTAAATAAAGATGATTGTTGCCAAAAAAGCTGATGTTCATCAGCTTTTTTGCATGTAAAGGAGAGAAGGTTATGGAGAAATTTGCCCTTGTGACAGGTGCAAGCGGAGGAATTGGCACAGCGATTGCTAAGCAATTGGCTGAGGATGGATATTCGCTTATTTTGCATTACCATCAACGAAGAGACAGAATAGAGGCGCTTGCACATGAGCTTGCTGAAAAGGTAAAAACGGTGTTTACGGTACAAGCGGATTTATCATGTAAAGAGGGAGTGGAGAAGTTTTTAGAGGAAATTATTGTTCCGGTAGAAGTTATTATTCATAACAGCGGACGAAGCGTTAGCGGGTTAATGACAGATACTCCGGCAAAAGAAACTGAAGAAATGATCTATCTTCACATCACGGCTCCCTTTGTTATTACCAAAGCTTTATTACCTAAAATGATTAGTGCTAAAAGCGGACAAATCATCATGATTTCTTCCATTTGGGGACTTACAGGAGCTTCATTTGAAGTCCTTTATTCAATGGTGAAAGGTGCACAAAATACATTTGTAAAAGCTTTGGCAAAAGAGGTTGCACTAAGTGGGGTTCGAGTAAATGGAGTTGCGCCCGGAGCGATTGAAACGGATATGATGGCCAGCTATTCAAAAGAAGAGGTCAAAGAGCTGGCTGAAGAGATCCCTTTAGGAAGAATAGGATATCCAAAAGAAGTGGCAGAGGCGGTTTCATATTTAATATCTTCACGAGCTTCCTACATAACGGGACAAATATTATCGGTTAATGGCGGCTGGTACATATAAAGTGTGCATAAAATCAAAAACAAGGTACAAACTATGATATGAATAAACCTTAAGGAGGGCTACTCATGTCAGTATTAGAAAACTGGGATAGCTGGAAAGATTTTTTAGGCGACCGTTTACATCATGCGCAAAACGAAGGAATGCAAGAAGAAGTTATTCATGATCTTGCTTATCAAATTGGTGGATATTTAGCAAACCAAGTTGATGCAAAAAATGATCAAGAGCGAATTTTAGCAGACCTTTGGAGCGTTGCTTCTAAAGAAGAGCAGCATGCGATTGCGAGCAGCATGGTGAAATTAGTTCAAAATAACGGATCAGTAAAATAAGTTATCGTTTCTAAAAAGGAGCTAATTCACCGCGTGTGAGAGCTCCTTTTTTCTTAGAAATAAATAGTACAAATAAATAAGCGCTTACATACATAACAAATGTAGAACTACTTGTCTTTAGGGTTTATAATATAATGGAAATCATTTATAGTTAAACTAGGTGAAAAAAAGGGGGCACCTCTCGAAGGCCAGCCAAGAAATGGGAGGGGTTTGATGGAGAAAATTGAGTGGTATTTAGAATATCAAATACAAAAAAATCGTCCGGGTCTTTTAGGTGATATTTCATCGCTTCTTGGAATGTTGTCAATTAATATTGTCACAATTAATGGAGTGGATGATATTCGCCGTGGATTATTGCTGCGCTGTGATTCACATGAGCAAATAGACAGGCTTGAATCTATTTTGAAAACAATGGATAATATCATTGTGACAAAAATGAGACCGCCTAAATTGCGTGATAAGTTAGCAGTGCGTCACGGTCGCTATATTCAGCGGGACGCAGATGATAAAAAGACGTTCCGTTTCGTAAGAGATGAATTAGGTTTGCTCGTAGATTTTATGGCGGAACTGTTTAAACAAGACGGTCATAAGCTTATCGGCATTCGAGGTATGCCGCGAGTAGGCAAAACCGAATCCATTGTAGCAGCTAGCGTATGTGCGAACAAAAGGTGGCTTTTTGTGTCTTCTACACTCTTAAAACAAACGATTCGCAGTCAGCTTATTGCTGACGAATACAACGCCGATAATATTTTTATTATTGACGGGATTGTATCGACAAAACGAGCGAATGAAAAGCACTGGCAGCTTGTACGAGAAATAATGAATGTACCCGCGACAAAAATTGTGGAGCATCCGGATGTATTTGTACAAAATACCGAGTATTCGTTAGATGATTTTGCCTACATTATTGAAATAAGAAACGACCCCAATGAGAAAATTACATATGAAATAATGGAAGGTCCTCAAATGTTTCAAGACGGTGGATTATCGATGTTTGATTTTTAGCATAATTGGTAGGTGTTAGCATTGACAGAGTTAGGACAAAGGTTAAGACAAGAACGAGAAAGCAAAGGATTGTCGTTAGAGGATTTACAAAAACTAACGAAAATTCAAAAACGCTATTTACTTGGCATTGAAGAAGGCAATTATGAGGTTATGCCCGGGAAATTTTACGTACGAGCGTTTATTAAGCAATACTGCGAAGCAATTGGGTTGGACACAGATGCTATTTTTGAAGAATACAAATCAGACATTCCTTCAACTCAAACAGAAGACATGCCGCAGCAGCTTTCGCGCGTTCGCAGCCGCAAAGAAATTCCTCAGCATACAAAAGGAGTTTCAAAAGCATATGACTACCTTCCAACTGTTCTAGTGGTGGCGGGAGTTGTAGTTGTTGGGATTATTATTTGGGTAATCGCTCAAAATATCGTCTCGGATAAAAACAAGGAGCAGGCTAACCAAGAAGCTCCAAACAGCGAAGTTCAGCAGTCTAACACGCAGGAAGAAACGAATGAAACTACTGCAAAAAATGACAATAGCAACTCAGAAGATGAACAAAGTGCTGCTGATAAGAAAGAACAAGAAAAAGAAAAAGCTGAAAAAGAAAAAGCCGCAAAAGAAAAAGCTGAGAAAGAAAAAGCTGAAAAAGAAAAGAAAGACAGCGGTAAACAAGAATACAAGGAAGTTCAAAAAACAGGCAGAAGTGCTACGTATGCTCTTTCCGGTACAGATGCATTTAATCTAGAAGTAACATCCACTCAAGCAGATACTTGGTTAGATGTGAAAAATGGAAAAGGAAATGCTTTCTTTAGCTCCATTCTAAAAAAAGGTGAAACAAAAGAATTTGATTTGACGAAAGAAACTGAAGCTCGTGTCAACATCGGTTATTCACCTGGGGTAGAGTTAAAAGTAAATGGAAAAGCGGTTGACTTGCCGTTTGATTCATCCAAGCAAGTTCGACAAGTTGTAACGATTCAATATCAGCCGGCAGAAGCACAGTAAACACCCTGTTTTAAAAAGTGATCAGGGTGTAAATAAAGATAATATGTGAATTAATCACTCATTCACGCTATAATAAAACCAAAGCCGTGCAAACAACTTCGTTTGCACGCTTTCAGTTTGTAACAGTAATTGGAGGCAGAAGAAGTGAATTTACCAAACAAGATTACCATTTCGCGGATTTTTCTAATTCCCGTATTCCTCATTTTTATGTTGGTGCCGCTACCATTTGGCACAGTAGAGGCGGCAGGAAAAGAGATTCCGATCGCTCATCTATTAGGGGCAGCATTATTTATTATTGCATCTACAACAGACTGGATAGACGGATACTATGCTCGAAAGTACGATTTAGTCACGAACTTGGGCAAATTTTTAGATCCACTAGCAGACAAGCTATTGGTTTCAGCTGCGCTTGTAGCTATTGTTGACTTAGATTTAATTGCAGGTGCAGGATGGGCTGCTATCATCATTATTAGCCGTGAATTTGCTATCACAGGTTTAAGACTTGTACTAGCAGGGGAAGGGGAAGTTGTAGCAGCAAATATGTTAGGTAAAATTAAAACATGGACTCAAATTTTAGCTATTTCAGCTATTCTGTTGTATAACTTGCCTTTTGAATGGGTTTCCATTCCATTTGCTAGCGTAATGCTTTGGATCTCAGTGATTTTTACGGTTATTTCAGGCTGGGACTACTTTGCTAAAAACAAACAGGCTTTTGTTAATTCAAAATAAGTAAGATGGAGATGATATGATGAACGCTGAAATTATTGGAGTCGGCTCTGAGCTGCTGCTTGGACAAATTGCCAATACAAACGCTCAGTATTTATCGAAAAAATTAGCCGAACTTGGAATTAATGTTTACTATCATACGGTAGTAGGAGATAATGCACAGCGCTTAAAAGAAGTGATTGCTACAGCTCAAACGCGTGCAGAGTTAATTATTTTCACAGGCGGGCTTGGTCCTACAAAAGATGACTTAACAAAAGAAACAATTGCGAGTGTGCTAGGAGTAGAGCTGACAACAAATGCAGAAGCACTTGAAAGCATTGAAGCCTATTTTAAACAGTCAAATCGTATCATGACACCTAACAATAAAAAACAGGCAATTGTGCTAGAAGGTTCGGCAGTGCTCCCTAACGATTACGGAATGGCTCCAGGTATGGGGCTTACGGTAGAGGGAAAACACTATATGTTATTCCCCGGGCCTCCAAAAGAGCTTTATCCAATGTATGAATCGTATGGTCAAGAATTTTTAGCTCAAAAGCTTGAATTAAAAGAAAGTATTGAATCACGCGTTCTTCGCTTTTTCGGAATAGGGGAATCACAGCTTGAGACGGAAATTGAAGATTTGCTTGATGCGCAAACCAACCCGACGATCGCGCCGCTAGCAGGAGATGGAGAAGTGACGCTTCGCTTAACTGCTAAGCACGCTGATGCTGCTGAAGCACAGCGCATGTTAGACGAAATGGAAAAAACCATTTCAGAGCGCGTAGGCGAGTATTTATATGGATACGAAGCAACTTCTTTACATAATGAATTGGTAAAAGAATTAACGGCACAAGGATTAACGATTGCTTCAGCCGAAAGTTTAACCGGCGGTTTATTCAGCGAACGTTTAACATCTGTTTCAGGTGCTGGAGAAGCTGTAAAAGGCAGCCTGGTCGCCTATCATTATGAAATCAAGCAAAATATTCTCGGAGTGAGCGAACACACGCTGAATCAGTACGGAGCCGTTAGCGAGCAGTGCGCGGCTGAAATGGCTCAGCGTATTCAACAGTTATGCAAAACGGATATTGGCATCGGGTTTACAGGTGTAGCTGGACCCTCCAAACAAGAAGGACATCCTGTAGGAACAGTATATATAGGGGTAGCCTATAAAGATCAAGCTCCTCAAGTTTACAGCCTGCAGCTATCTGGAAGCCGCCAGGGGATTCGTTCACGAACGGTTAATTATGGCTGTCATTACGTATTAAAGATGATAAAGAAATAAAGAAAAAAGGCTGTTTGGTTTTTCCAAAACAGCCTTTTTTTTATAAAATAACAAACGAACATTTATTCGCTTTTTGCTTGTCAAACGACTCAAAAACTAGTATAGTAAGTTATAGAAAGTTGTTAATTCGACATTGCTACTACATCGTAGTAAGTTTGCAGTTTATAGATGATTTCAAAGAGATAGAGGAGGAAATTGAGTGAACGATCGTCAAGCAGCCCTTGATATGGCTTTAAAACAAATTGAAAAGCAATTTGGTAAAGGTTCAATTATGAAATTAGGTGAACAAACGGAAAAAAGAATTTCTACAATTCCAAGTGGTTCATTAGCGTTAGATATAGCCTTAGGTGTAGGTGGATATCCACGTGGACGTGTAGTTGAAGTATATGGTCCAGAAAGCTCAGGTAAAACAACAGTTGCTCTTCATGCGATTGCAGAAGTTCAACAGCAGGGCGGACAGGCTGCATTTATCGATGCGGAGCACGCGTTAGATCCTGTATATGCTCAAAAATTAGGTGTGAATATTGATGAGCTATTATTATCTCAGCCTGATACGGGAGAACAAGCTTTAGAAATCGCTGAAGCTTTAGTTCGAAGCGGTGCAGTAGATATTATCGTTGTTGACTCAGTAGCAGCATTAGTGCCAAAAGCGGAAATTGAAGGAGAAATGGGAGACTCTCACGTGGGTCTACAAGCTCGTTTAATGTCTCAAGCATTGCGTAAACTATCTGGAGCTATCAACAAGTCTAAAACAATCGCTATCTTTATTAACCAAATTCGTGAAAAAGTCGGCGTTATGTTTGGTAATCCTGAAACAACTCCTGGTGGACGTGCGCTTAAATTCTATTCTTCAGTGCGTCTAGAAGTGCGTCGTGCAGAGCAGTTAAAGCAAGGAAACGATATTGTAGGTAACAAAACAAGAATTAAAGTTGTGAAAAACAAAGTAGCTCCGCCTTTCCGTGCTGCTGAAGTAGATATTATGTACGGAGAAGGTATTTCAAAAGAGGGTGAAATTTTGGATATCGCTTCTGAACTAGATATTGTTCAAAAAAGTGGATCTTGGTATTCATATAATGACGAGCGTCTAGGTCAAGGTCGTGAAAATGCAAAACAATTCTTAAAAGAAAATACTGATATTCGTCAGGAAATTGCGGGACAAGTGCGTGAACATCATGGTTTAGACCAAGATGGAGAGCCAGCTCCTGAGGATGACGATCAAGGCGATTTAAATATTTAATTTGCTGCGAGATAAAAAAAGACTCCTCTATTTCAAAGAAGGGGTCTTTTTTTTGTAAAAATTGTTAATGATAGAAAAGTAACATACGAAATTTCAATATATACTGTAGAGGCAGGCTTGACAATAAAAATGCACAGATTTACAATTAAGATGTATATTTTCCCTTTTTAAAACATTTTAGCGTTTAAAAGCCTTTGTGTGTATATTGAAAGGTGAATACGATGTACATGCCGACATGAAATTTAAAACTTACAAGTTTATAGCAAGGGGAGGTGAAATGATGGATACTAATACAATCATCTTCGCTTTGCTTGGCCTAATCGTCGGTGCAGTTGTTGGCTTTTTTGTTTGTAAATCGATTGCTGAAGCTAAAATTGCGGGAGCAAAGTCTAGTGCAGAACAAATTATTGATGAAGGAACCCGCGAGGCGGAAGCTTTGAAAAAAGAAGCTTTACTAGAAGCGAAGGATGAAATCCATCAGCTTCGTACAGAGGCAGAACAAGATATTCGTGATCGTCGAGCAGAACTTCAAAAACAAGAAAATCGATTAATGCAAAAAGAGGAAAATCTTGATCGTAAAGACGAATCACTTGATAAACGTGAAGCGTTACTTGAAAAGAAAGATGATTCTCTTACTGTTAAACAACAGCATATTGAAGAGATGGAAAGCAAAGTTGAAGAAGTAGTACGTGCACAGCAAACAGAGCTAGAGCGCATTTCAAGCTTAACAAGAGAAGATGCAAGAGCGATTATTTTAGATCGTGTTGAAAATGAACTTTCCCACGACATTGCAATAATGGTAAAAGAAACAGAAAACCGTGCAAAAGAAGACGCCGATAAAAAGGCGAAAGAAATTCTTTCACTTGCTATTCAGCGTTGCGCAGCAGATCATGTTGCTGAAACGACTGTCTCAGTTGTTAACTTGCCAAATGACGAAATGAAAGGCCGAATTATCGGTCGAGAAGGTCGAAACATCCGTACGCTTGAAACTTTGACAGGAATTGATCTTATTATTGATGATACGCCAGAAGCAGTTATTTTATCAGGATTTGACCCAATTCGTCGTGAGACAGCAAGAATTGCACTTGATAAACTCGTTCAAGATGGTCGTATCCATCCCGCGCGTATTGAAGAAATGGTTGAAAAATCTCGCCGTGAAGTGGACGAATATATTCGTGAAGTTGGTGAACAAACGACGTTTGAAGTCGGTGTTCACGGGTTGCACCCAGACTTGATGAAAATTCTTGGTCGCTTAAAATTCAGAACAAGCTATGGTCAAAATGTGCTGAAACATTCAATGGAAGTAGCGCATTTATCAGGACTTATGGCTGCTGAATTAGGTGAAGATGAAACGTTAGCCAAACGAGCAGGATTGTTACATGATATTGGTAAAGCAATTGATCATGAGGTAGAAGGAAGTCACGTAGAAATCGGTGTTGAATTAGCTACAAAGTATAAAGAACATCCGGTTGTTATTAACGCGATTGCTTCTCACCATGGAGATACAGAACCAACATCAATCATTGCTGTACTAGTTGCAGCAGCGGATGCATTATCTGCTGCAAGACCAGGTGCTCGTAGTGAGACATTAGAAAACTACATTCGTCGTCTTGAAAAGTTAGAAGAAATTTCAGAGTCTTATGAAGGCGTTGAAAAATCATTTGCGATTCAAGCAGGGCGTGAAGTTCGTATTATGGTGAAACCAGATACGATTGGTGATCTAGAAGCGCATCGACTTGCTCGAGATATCCGAAAACGAATTGAAGATGAGCTGGATTATCCTGGCCACATCAAAGTAACCGTTATTCGTGAAACAAGAGCAGTAGAGTATGCAAAATAAAAATGAAGTGGCGTTTCGCCACTTTATTTTTTTTCGTAGAGATGAAGATGCAGATTAAGAATGAAGTATAGGAGCTTTTACATGAGAATTTTATTTATTGGAGACGTAGTTGGTTCTCCAGGCCGTGAAATGGTTGAAGAATATTTACCAAGATTAAAAAGAAAATACTCTCCGGGACTTACAATTGTGAATGGAGAAAATGCAGCTTCAGGAAAAGGCATTACTGAAAAGATTTATCGTCAGTTCTTGCAAGCAGGGGCTAATATTATTACCCTTGGTAACCACGCGTGGGACAAACGTGAAATTTTTGATTTTATTGACGATGCAAAAAATCTTGTTCGTCCAGCTAATTTTCCTGAAGGTACACCCGGCAAGGGAATTACGTATTTTACGTACAATCAGCTTGAGGTAGCCGTGATTAATTTACAAGGGCGCACGTTTATGGCTCCGCTTGATTGTCCATTTCAAAAAGCGGATGAAATGATTGAAGAAGCACGTCAGCGCACTCCGCTCATTTTTATTGATTTTCATGCTGAAACAACAAGTGAAAAGCAAGCGATTAGCTGGTATGTGGACGGTCGTGTCAGCGCTGTTGTCGGCACTCATACGCATGTTCAAACAGCTGACAATCGTATATTGCCAAAAGGAACAGCCTACATCTCTGACGTAGGAATGACGGGACCATATGACGGCATTTTAGGGATGGAGCGCGAAGCTGTTATTAAGCGTTTTTTAACGTCTCTTCCTGTTCGATTTGAAGTGCCAAAAGAAGGAAGAACGCAGCTTAGTGGAATCGTTATCGATATTGATCAAAAGACGGGGAAAGCAACAAAAACAGAGCGAATTTTAATTAACGAAGACCATCCGTTTTTTGAATAAAGGGAAAAAGTCAATGTGTCGAAAGACGATACGTTGGCTTTTTTATTTTGTCAAAAACGTAAAAAGAAAAAAGAAAGGTGTAGAAATATAAGTTTTTGAATATTTAGGAAAAACAAGCAGGAATACGTTTGACATATCGTGAATATAGTAACATTGAAATCAATTAAGTCATTGGTCTAATGATCTCTCATCATACATTGTAAAGAATAAGGAGGAGCTAGATATGGAAATATTAAAAGTTTCAGCAAAGTCTAATCCAAATTCAGTTGCTGGTGCCTTAGCAGGCGTGCTGCGCGAACGCGGCGCAGCAGAAATTCAAGCCATTGGGGCCGGGGCGCTTAATCAAGCAGTAAAAGCTGTAGCAATCGCAAGAGGGTTCGTTGCACCAAGTGGGGTTGATTTAATCTGCATCCCAGCTTTTACAGATATTCAAATTGATGGAGAAGAGCGAACAGCCATTAAATTAATTGTAGAGCCGCGATAATTATAAAAACCACGGACCTGTAAAGCATAGAAGCCAAACAGGTCCTTTTTGTATAGAGTTAAAGGGGTGTGGGTTGTGATATTTGATGCTCATTGTGATGTATTGATGAAGCTCTGGTTAAATAAACGTTTATCTTTTACATATGATTCAGCGCTGCATGTGACGTTAGAAGGAATAAAAAAA
>Ga0307408_100003827_pt1 | contig 10242 bp, 4 predicted proteins | sample 322Cmetagenome_FD_202116 | JGI IMG/M metagenome (GOLD analysis project Ga0307408, IMG submission 202116) | Maize rhizosphere microbial communities from greenhouse at UC Davis, California, United States - 322HYB-C-3 | ecosystem: Host-associated > Plants > Roots > Rhizosphere > Soil | place: USA... | reverse complement strand
ATGTCCACCACGACGAGATCGTGAATGGCCCCGCCGCCGTTCCGGTAGGCCAATGGGTCAACTGCTGCGTCACCTGGGTGAAGCTAGGAAATGCCGAGGTTCATTTATGGGTTCAGCCGAAGCTGTCGCCAGCGTGGGTTGAGCTCAATATCAACTATCAGTCAATGTATCGAGGTCGATCCATCTTTGTCTTCAAGGGTACCTTTGCGGACACGCATCTACCGTATCGATTCGCTACTTTGATTTGCTTCGATTGGATTGGCGAAGACGAAAACCGACGCATATGGGAGTGGCTCCTCAGTGGAATAAACGATGTTGCCGAGGCTGCCCAAGCGACACTTCCGCTCACTTGGTTGTTTGTAGCTCAGTGCAATCCTGAGCCATCACATATGTCCTTCATGGGGCAAATACCTCGCTTCTACGATGGAAACGCCTACTTGAACGTCTCTCGCGACGACACTTGTCTCGTCATGGCGAACGTCGCGGGGAGAAAGGAGCCGGGCAAGGCCGAGCACTACGGTCGTTCTGCTGTCATTACCACTTCGCAGAGGTTCTCTAAGCCCAGTTGTATGCCCACTTACAACAACGGGGGAGAGCAATGCAGAGCCGGAAACCCCTTGGATAATTTTCGTGATGCGGTATTCCGAGAGCGAGGGGCGTGCATTCACGCATTCGTGGCTGTCAATCCGCGCTCGCTTCCATTGGGCGCCGCGGGTAAGGCAGTGGCGGTAACTGAGGCTAGTGTGCATCCCTATCCAGGGGTTGTCGATCCTCGTGCGCCGTCGGCGCTCGTTCCGGCCATTGTCAAATGGTTAAACGATGACTTGGATGATCCTGACAAATCCCTTGCTCGGCGCTATCCCAACGCTACGTTGGCGAAAATTTGTGGGACTGCGCATGAGCAGGTCGTTTCGTCGCTTCGTCCCATGGCGGCGCCACAACTGAATGATCTGGTTTTGGCGGCAAGGGCGGGGATGAAGCCTTCGAGTCCTGACGTATGGACCAACACGGAGTCAGCCGCAGTCGAGCATGTGCTTCATACGTTCTCAATACTCGGAGCTGCTGAGTACCCATCCAAGTTCCACGGGCAGGGTGCACAGGCTACCGTCAACAAGGGCGAGCGCTCGTTCGAGGCCATAGCAGTGTGCGGCGAATCGCATGAGGCCTGTTCCGATCACGTGAAAGAAAGGGCGACGCAGCGTCGAGGAAAACTCGTCGTCGTTTCGCGAGATGCCGACAACAATCCCTGGCACCCAAGGCTGGGAAGTATTCTTGACGCTGGCAAGCCGCTGTCTGAAGAATACAGCTTCACCAATCCGTCCAGCGCTATCCTTCAGGTGGGCTATCGCGCCTTTATTGACGCATACTTGAGCGCTACCGAGCGCGCTGAACTAGAAGGGGCTATTCATGACGCCATCAGTTGAGCTGACCGCCTTGCCGGCGGCGTTACGGGCGATCCTGAGCAAGGCCGTCAGAGATGCGGACCTGAGTGAGGTATCGCTGGTCAGTAGTTGTGCGCCGATTGTCGTGATGATGCGGGACCATGCACTAGATGCCTTTGCAGTGGGAGATGAAGATGACTATCTTCCTCTCTACACTGCTTTCAAGAAGCACTTCATGGCGCAAGGTGCGACATGGGCGACAAAAGACGTATCGTTCATCTTTTGCTTGCCGACGGGACACTCGGCAAACGAGGAATTTTGTTCCAAGGTCGAGGTCGACGTTTACTTCTGTCGCAAGTACGTCGTTCCGTTGCAGCAGGACATCGCAAGTAGCCTTGCTCGCCTTCCGTTTCTTCCGCTGGTTCCAATCGAGGGCGGGGCGATTCGACCGCCCTCGGCGCAGGCTCTATTGCGGAGTCGGAGTGTTAAGACAGAACTGGCAAACCGGTTAGTCGTTCAGGGTACCAGCGCGCAGACCATCTTGCAGGCGTGCATTGATGCCCGGTATGGTGAGCCTTCGACGTTTGAAGGAGGACGTGTCGACGCGCTTCAGGCTGTAACTGAGGAACCTCGTAGTCAGTCCGTCTTGCGCTCAATTTCCATTGAGAATTTCCGAGCCTACCGAACGAAGAAGGAATTTCCACTTGGCTCAGCGGTGACTGTTCTCTACGGGCCGAATGGGTTCGGCAAGACTTCATTCTTTGATGCAGTCGACTTCGTCGTTACCGGCGGCGTTGGGCGCTTAGCGAAGAGCAGCGCGGGGCTTGCAAAGGCGGCTAAGCACCTTGATTGTGGCGACGAGCCAACTAAGGTCTCGCTAACCGTCGAACGAGAAGGCGTCTCGCACATCATCGTCCGAGATCTGGCCGACCCCAACAGAGCAACTCTTGACGGCAAGACAGCAGACCGTAAAGAAATTCTTGCATTGCTTACTGGGGGTGAGCCCACAGCAAGCGACAGGGTCGAAAACCTCGTTTCTCTATTTCGCGCCACCCACTTGTTCAGCCAGGACCGGCAGGAGTTGACGGGTCGAGTAGCAGAGAACTGTGAGCTACCGGCAGAAATTGTTTCCCGCATGCTCGCATTTGACGACTACGTTATCGGGCTGAAGAAGGCCAAGGAGGTGCTTGATCTCGCTAAGCAGCAGGTAGGCGATGCCGAGTCGCGCCTGCAAGCAGCCCGAAAACAAGCCGAAACGGAAGAGACCGAGCTGAGGCGACTCCAAGACATTCAGTCCACTGGGGGCACTGCCGAAACCTTGGAGGCTCGTGCGACCGAACTCGAGCAGGCCATCGAACAAGCCGGATTCAGTCTTTCTGAACTAGGTACAGGACGTGACCCTCGAGCAATGCGTGCGCTTCTGGAGGCGCGCGGCGCCGAGGCTGCATCGCGCAGAGGCATCCTCGAGAAGAGTCTCGAGACCCTGGCAGCGTTGCAGGTGACCCAAGCCGAGCTGAAGGCAAATCAAACCCAGCTCGAGGGCTACGCGGTAGCCGTGGAGGCGGCAGACACCACACTTCGGGTGGCTGAGCAGAAGCTGCAACAGTCGGACGCAGATCTTGCCCAATTACGCGCATCCGAGGCAGAAGGCAAGGCGACGCGAGATGCCATAGCGTGGGTTATCAGAGCTCGTCCTGAGTTTGACCGGTTGTCGGCTGAGGCCATTGAGCTGAAGGTAAAGCTCGACCAAGCTAGCGCTTTGCATATGCGCCAGCGGGCAATTCATACCGATGCAGTTGCAGCTTCCATGATGGCTCGGGACATGTTTGCGAAGGCGGAGATGGCATATCGTGGTGCGCGCGAATTGGGGGTGCGAGTTCGGGCCGCACAGAATGGCCTAGCTGAAGGCTTGGCACTAGAGAAGTTCATTGCCGAGGCTCAGGCCGATGAAGGAAGTCTGGCGCTTGCACTTGCCGAGCTTCAGGTAAAGCACGTTGAAGTGCGCCAAGCGGTACTGGCGCAGCAACAAGTTGTCGAGGGCGCGCAGCGCGACCTAACTGCTGCCCGTCGCAGGGCGTCTGAAGTTCACGATTTGGCTGCCGCGATTCGCTCGCATGTTGTCGATGGTAACTGTCTGCTTTGTGGTCACGATCACGGATCGGCTGAAAGTCTTCTTGCGGCTATCGACCAGCGATTTGAGGAAAATGAAGCGCTACTTCGCACCGCGGAAATATTGAGCCAGGAGATCGCGAAGAAAGATGAGTTGGATGCGACTCGCCAGAACGTTGCCGACCAAATTCAACAACAGGAGCAGAGGCGAAAACAACGCTCTGCGCAGAGAGCCGATTTTGAGCGTAAGCGCGAAGAGTTTCGTGCGGTTCTCGCCGCCATCGGTCTTGAGGAGTCGGACGACTTGCTTCAGCGGGTCTCAACCCAAGCGATTGAGGCTGAGGCGACCGAGCGCCTGAATACTGAGAGCCTTGAAGTGGCAAAGCAAGCTCAGCGGGAAGCTGACGCTGCGGTCGAGGCGTCGGGCGAAGCCGAACGATCGGCTGCGGCCCAGGAAGAGATCATCTCGAAGAGTCTGGAAGCCTGTCAGAAGAGGCTTTCCGTGCTCACTAGTGATCAGCGCCGTGGTGCATTCGACGTCGCTGCTGAACTGCCAGTACTTGAGAATGCCCTTGTTGAAGTGAGTGCCCGCGTGTCTTCGGTTCAGGAAGGAGTTCGGCAGGCCAGTGAACTTGTCGATGGAAACCGTGCCGAACTCGCAGTATTGCAGGCCCGCGCAACGGCGGCCAGAAGCTCACAGCAGAGCGCAGCGCGTCACTGTGGCTTATTGGACGGGCGAATTCAAGCGCTGGGCGCGTCACTGTCATCGTCAGGCTTAAGCTCCGAGGTGACTTCGGATGAAGTCCTTCATGGGATCAAAGAGGCCGTTGCGCGGCATGAATCAGCAAACGCATTGACCAGTCGAGTGGCAGAGCTTGAGATTTCACTCGATGCTGCTGCCACGTCTGCCGCGTTTGGAAGTATTCGCAAGCGTCTTGCTGACTGCAATCAGGCCGCCGATCTTAGTCAGGCCAAGGTCACCCAGCTCGCACCTTGGGTGAAATACTTCGAGGGCGTGTACAAGCTGCTGGAGAGGCAGCAAGCGACCGCAACTCAGCACTTTACCAATGAGTACGGGCCTCGAACCGCGGTTATTCAGCGGCGGCTCAGGCCGGTCTATGGCTTCGGTGATATCGAGGTCACAAGCAAAGGATCCTCTATAGCAGTCCATGTGAAGAGGAATGACGAAGACCTTCGACCGACGGACTACTTCAGCCAGTCCCAGGTTCAGACGCTCGTGCTAGGGCTGTTCTTGACTGCCTGTAGCTCGCAGACTTGGTCGGGTTTCTCTTCGATCATGATGGATGACCCTGTGACCCACTTCGATGACCTCAACACCTATGCATTGCTTGACCTCATTGCGGGTCTTCAGAGCTCGCCGGAAGGTAACAAGCAGTTTGTGATTTCCACCTGTGACGAAAAGCTCCTGCAACTGGCGCGACAAAAGTTTCGTCACCTTGGCGATGCAGCCAAGTTCTACAGCTTCTCCGCCATCGGCGCAATGGGGCCTAAGGTCGCGGTGATTCCAGCATAACGCCTTGAGTTGGCTGGATGGCATAGACTGCTCAAGCGTCGATACGTATCGTGGCGGCTGACGTCGGACGGGCGTAAAGAGCGAGTGCTGACCGCCGGCGCAGCCTCCGTGTGTCGGCTTACATTGAAATGCCACCCCACATACGCCACCCGGCGTATTCCCCAATCTCCCTCCGGTCCCCAGAATCAGGCCATCGTTGCGCCAAAGCCTTGTTTTTCCTGGCTTTTCCGTAGCGAGACGCGGTTTTTTCAGTCCCTGTTCACGTCCCTATACCTACCTATCTACCGGAGAGAGGATTCCCACCATGACAACTCAACGTCGCTTTACCCTCAAGGCCATGACCGCCGCCGTCGCGCTGGCTGGTTTGGGCGCTTTCCCTGCCTTTGCGCAAGACACGATCAAGGTCGGCGTGCTGCACAGCCTGTCGGGCACCATGGCCATCTCTGAAACGACGCTGAAGGACACCGTCCTGATGGCGATCGAGGAAATCAACGCCAAGGGTGGCGTGATGGGCAAAAAGCTGGAGCCTGTGGTGGTGGACCCTGCCTCCAACTGGCCCCTGTTTGCCGAAAAAACCAAGCAGCTGCTGGGCCAGGACAAGGTCGCCGTGATTTTCGGCTGCTGGACGTCCGTGTCGCGCAAGTCGGTGCTGCCGGTGGTCGAAGAAATGAACGGCCTGCTGTTCTACCCCGTGCAGTACGAGGGTGAAGAGCTGTCCAAGAACGTGTTCTACACGGGTGCGGCGCCCAACCAGCAGGCCATTCCTGCGGTTGACTATTTGATGAGCAAGGCCGGCGGCGGCGCCAAGCGCTGGGTGCTGCTGGGCACTGACTATGTCTACCCCCGCACCACCAACAAGATCCTGCGCGCTTACCTCAAGAGCAAGGGCGTGGCCGACAAGGACATCGACGAGAAATACACCCCGTTTGGCCACAGCGATTACCAGACCATCGTGGCTGACGTGAAGAAGTTCTCGCAAGGCGGCAAGACGGCCGTGGTGTCCACCATCAACGGCGACTCGAATGTGCCCTTCTACAAAGAGCTGGGCAATGCCGGCCTCAAGGCCAAGGACGTGCCCGTGGTGGCCTTCTCGGTCGGTGAAGAAGAGCTGCGCGGCGTGGACACCAAGCCGCTGGTCGGCCACCTGGCCGCCTGGAACTACTTCCAGTCCATCAAGAGCCCGGCCAACACCGAGTTCATCAAGAAGTGGTCGGCTTATGCCAAGGCCAAGAAGCTGCCCGGCTCCGACAAGCCTTTGACCAACGACCCGATGGAAGCCACCTACATCGGCATCAACATGTGGAAGCAGGCGGTTGAAAAGGCCAAGTCCACCGACACCGACAAGGTCATCGCCGCCATGGCCGGCCAGACCTTCAACGCACCCTCGGGCATCGTGAGCAAGATGGACGAGAAGAACCACCACCTGCACAAGTCGGTCTTCATCGGCGAGATCAAGGCAGACGGCCAGTTCAACGTGGTGTGGAAGACGCCTGGCCCTGTGAAGGCCAAGCCATGGAGCCCGTACATCGAGGGCAATGCTTCCAAGCCTGATGAGCCTGTGAAGAAGTAAGGGCTTGGGGTAGGGTGGAGCCCGTCGCGCCCTCACCCTAGCCCTCTCCCGGAGGGAGAGGGGACAGGCCCCCAAAGGCATTCCTTCGGCACTCCTTCTTCCCCGGTCTTGCATTCACTCCTTCTCCCCTCGGGGAGAAGGCAGGGATGAGGGGGCGGGGGCCTTCGCTTCAACGGCGGCCCCCGTTCCTGCTCACGAACCAAGACCGATGCCCCAAGGAAATTGCAGCCTGGGCACCGTACCTGCTTCACAGGTACAAGCGCCCAAGCTACAGGTTCTTTCCATACCCATGCTGCTACGCCATCTTCTTTTTTCCTTACTCACGCTCCTCGCAGCCACCCACGCCCACGCCTTGACCGCTGAGGAGGTCAAGGGCATGGCCATTGGCGAAACGGAGGCGCGGGTGGAGGCGCTGGCCAAGGCGGCCGCGGTGGCGGATGAGAAGACGGCCGCGTTTATCCAGGCGCTAGGTGACGACGCGGTGAAGACCCAGGGCGAGAAAGTCTTTGTGGTGAAGGACGACAAAGCCTATGACCCCATCACCGGCGCCGAGGTACCGTTGCCGGCCGATGCCGAGGACGTGATCAACCCCAACCTGATGCGCAGCGAGATCGACAACGCGCTGGCGGCGTTAAAGCTGTTTTCCAAAGACGAGAAGCAGCGACGCGACGCGATCAAGACGCTCGCGAGCGACAACGACGAAGCCCGCCTGCCGCTGATCGAAAAAGCCTATGCGGCCGAGACGGTGCCCGAGCTCAAAAGCCAGCTGGAGCTGATGCGCGCGGCGATTCTGCTGGGCAGCAGCGACAAGGCCAAGCGCCTGGCCGCCGCCGCGCAGCTGGCCGGCAGCAAAAACCCCGCGACCAAGACGGTGCTGATAGAGCGCCTGGGCACCGAGGCCGATGCCGATGTGAAGGTGGCTTTGCAGGCGGCGCTGGCCAAGGTGGAGGCTTCGCTCGAATGGGGCAACAAGCTGGGAGCGATTTTCAGCGGCATCAGCCTGGGCAGCATCTTGCTGCTGGTGGCGCTGGGGTTGGCCATCACTTACGGGCTGATGGGCGTGATCAACATGGCCCATGGCGAGCTCATGATGATTGGCGCCTATGCCACCTATGTGGTGCAGGGCGTGTTCCAGAAGTACTTTCCGGGCCTGTTTGACTGGTATTTGCTGGCCGCGGTGCCGGTGGCCTTTATGGCCTCGGCGCTGATGGGTGCGGCGCTGGAGCGCGGGGTGATCCGCTTCCTCTATGGCCGGCCGCTGGAGACCCTGCTGGCCACCTGGGGGATCAGCCTGATGCTGCAGCAGCTGGTGCGCTCCCTCTTCGGCGCGCAAAACGTGGGCGTCGAAAACCCGGTGTGGATGAGCGGCGGCGTGCAGGTGTTGGGCAACCTCTCGCTGCCCTACAACCGGATGATCATCATTGTGTTTGCCATCGCGGTGCTGCTGGGCGTGGCCTGGCTGATCAGCCGCACGCGCCTGGGCCTGTTTGTGCGCGGCGTCACGCAGAACCGGCCTATCGCCGCCTGCATGGGCGTGAACACGGCGCGTGTGGACACCTATGCCTTCGCGCTGGGCTCGGGCATCGCGGGCCTGGCCGGCTGCGCGCTGAGCCAGGTGGGCAATGTGGGCCCCGACCTGGGGCAGGGTTATATCGTGGACTCTTTCATGGTGGTGGTGCTGGGCGGCGTGGGCCAGCTGGCCGGCACCGTGTATGCCGCGCTGGGCCTGGGCATCCTCAACAAATTCCTCGAAGGCTGGACGGGCGCCGTCCTGGCCAAGATCGCCGTGCTGGTCTTCATCATCATCTTCATCCAGAAGCGGCCGCAGGGCATTTTTGCGATGAAGGGGCGGAGTGCTGAGGCATGAGCATTCCAAATACGATTCTTCGCACTGCGGCTCTTATCCCGGTTCGCACTGTGGCTCTTATCCCCGTTCGCACTGAGCCTGTCGAAGTGCTGGCCCCGGCTTCGACAAGCTCAGCCCGAACGGCAAGGGGGCAATCTGCTCGCGCTATGGCCCGCATCCCCGTTCGCACTGAGCCTGTCGAAGTGCATACCCCGGCTTCGACAAGCTCAGCCCGAACGGTATCCGTGAATTTCGCAGCGGGGACGAAGTGAAATGACGACCCCCATGGCAACCCCCAACACCGCCGCCTCGCGTGTGCAACTCCCCGCCAAAGGCCCGCTGCTCACGCGCGGCGGCTGGAGCGCCTTCATGATGGCGCTGATCGCCGTGTGCGCCATCGCGCCCGTGCTCAACCTCTGGGTGCCCGAGGGCAGCGTCTTCCACATGAGCACCTATGCGGTGGCGCTGCTGGGCAAGATCATGTGCTACGCCATCTGCGCGCTGGCCATGGATTTGATCTGGGGCTACACCGGCATCCTCTCGCTGGGGCATGGCGTGTTCTTCGCGATGGGCGGCTACACCATGGGCATGTATTTGATGCGCCAGATCGGCCGCGACGGCAACTACAAAAGCGATTTGCCGGACTTCATGGTCTTCCTCGACTGGAAGGCGCTGCCCTGGCACTGGGCGCTGAGCGACAGCTTTGTGGCGACGCTGATCCTGATTGTGGCGGTGCCCGGCCTGGTGGCCTTTGTGTTTGGTTTTTTTGCCTTCCGCTCGCGCATCAAGGGCGTGTATTTTTCGATCATCACCCAGGCCATGACCTTCGCGGCCATGCTGCTGTTCTTCCGCAACGAGACGGGTTTCGGCGGCAACAACGGGTTTACCGATTTCAAGCGCATTTTGAACATCCCGCTGGCCACGCCTTCTATGCGCATGACGCTGTTTGTGCTGACGGGCCTCACGCTGCTGGGCTTCTTCCTGTTTGCCAAATGGCTGGTGGGCAGCAAGTTCGGCCGCGTGCTGCAGGCGATTCGCGACGCGGAAACGCGCGTCATGTTCTCGGGCTACAACCCGCTGGGCTACAAGCTCACGATCTGGGTGATCTCGGCCGTGATGTGCGGCGTGGCCGGCGCACTGTATGTGCCGCAGGTCGGCATCATCAACCCGAGTGAAATGAGCCCGGCCAACTCCATCGAGATCGCCATCTGGGCGGCCGTGGGCGGCCGCGCGACGCTGATAGGCCCCATCGCCGGCGCCTTTATCGTCAACGGCGCCAAGAGCTGGCTGACGGTGGCCTATCCCGAGTTCTGGCTGTACTTTTTGGGCCTGCTGTTTATCAGCGTCACGCTGTTTCTGCCCGACGGCGTGGTGGGCCTGGTGAAGAAGCTGCGCAAGGGAGGTGTGAAATGACTCCAGACCTTCTTGAGCAGGGAGCCCGTCGCATTGAAGAGCGCCGCGCGGCGCTGGAAGCCGGCAAGGCCAATACCGAATCCGGCGGCCGCCACGCCAGCGGCAGCCGCGTGGCCCATGCCGCCGGCGAGGTGGACGTGACCCACGGCCGCATCCTCTACCTGGAAGACGTGAGCGTGAGCTTTGACGGCTTCAAGGCGATTAACAAGCTGAGCCTGGACATCGCCCCCGGCGAGCTGCGCTGCATCATCGGCCCCAACGGCGCCGGCAAGACCACGATGATGGACATCATCACCGGCAAGACAAGGCCCGACGAAGGCACGGTGTTTTTCGGCAGCACGATTGACCTGCTGCGCCACAAGGAAGCCGAAATCGCCCAGCTGGGCAT
>Ga0307408_100003826_pt1 | contig 10245 bp, 10 predicted proteins | sample 322Cmetagenome_FD_202116 | JGI IMG/M metagenome (GOLD analysis project Ga0307408, IMG submission 202116) | Maize rhizosphere microbial communities from greenhouse at UC Davis, California, United States - 322HYB-C-3 | ecosystem: Host-associated > Plants > Roots > Rhizosphere > Soil | place... | reverse complement strand
TAGCGGAGTATATAAGGGCTTTATTTATACTACACCAGTTCCGAGAATAACTTCTTTTACACCTCACACAGGTGCTCCAGGCGCAGTAGTATCTATTAAAGGCGAAAATTTTAATGCCATACCTGATAGCAATATCGTTTATTTTGGATCTGTAAAAGGAGAGGTTATATCAGCGGCAAGTGATCTGATCACAGTAAAGGTGCCGACTGGTGCTACGCATGCTCCATTATTGCTTATTTGCAATCAGCTGACCGCTCAAACGTCACTACCTTTTCTACCTTCCATGAAATCAGCAGTATCTAAAGTTGTTTTGACTCCCGTGGGCGAATTCGCGTGCGGCAACGAACCCTTGAGCATTGCCTCGGGCGATCTTAATGGCGACGGGAAGCCTGATCTGATCGTGTCAAACTATTATTATCCCAGCACGATCTCTATCTTTAAAAATACCAGTGTTAATGGATCTGTTTCATTCGCTCCAAAAATTGATTACTCCGGATCCAATTCTAATGGTAGAGTATGTGTTTCGGATATGGATGGAGATGGTAAACTGGATGTGATTTTGAATTCTTATAGCGATAAGGTTGTTGTGTATAAGAACATAGGTAACAATAGCGATATCGCACTGGAGGGGCCTATTTTGTATAGCTCGGCTTCTTTTCCTCTCGATATTTCAGTAACTGACTTTGATGGTGATGGCCGCCAGGATGTATTATCGCTCAGTCGCGACAACTATTGTTTCTCGCTGCTCAGAAATATCGGCATATACAGAAATTATATTGCCATGGAAAGGGCAGATTTTCCGCTTGGCAGCTCCAGGTTTGTGTTTCTTACTGGAGATTTAGACGGGGATTTAAAGCCGGATGTTATAAACCTTAGCACTGGCAGTTGGTCTCCGCTTACGAGTATAGAGATTTATAAAAACAATTCACTCTACCGTTCTGCTGCGGTTAAAGGCCCCTTTTACATATCAAGCACTGCTACAGGTAACAATTTATTTATCGATATGAATAATGATGGACGGGGTGATATTGTTCAGGTGGAAACAAATAAAATGACTGTAAGGCTCAATAATAGTACTGTTGGAGCCATCAGTCTTTCTGATCCATTGAATTTTAAAGGTAGTGCCCTGGCAAGCAGAGTTGTATCAGGAGACCTGAATGGTGATGGAAAGGCAGATTTTGTTACCATAAATACATCCGATAATTCTTTCTCCTATATCCTGAACTCTGGTACTTCGGCTAATTTGTCGTTCAATACTCCTGTTACTATCAATCAGAAAAATTTGCCGACAGACGCTTGTATTGTTGATCTGAATGCTGATGAGAAGCCCGATCTTGTTATAACGAATCGTTTGGGTAACTCTATTACGGTATTAAAAAATGAATCGGAAGGCGTATTACCTCTCAATCTTCTTTCATTTACAGGGAAAAGACTATTCGAAACAAACGGCCTGAAATGGGTAACTACAGATGAGAAGAATACTAAAGCGTTTAAGGTTGAACGTTCTTTGGATGGTAAAAGCTTCGAATTTATTGGAGAGGTAAAGGCTTCCGGAAATACAAGCGGTGAAAAATCGTATTTCTTTGAAGATAAAAATCCTTTGCCTGGTAGCAATTACTACAGACTGAACATGCTTGATCAAGATTTTACGGCTCGTTACAGCGATATCATCACCCTGGATGGTAACAAAGAATCCGCCAATCTGAATTTATACCCCAATCCAGTAAGTACAGAACTAATTGTAGATCATCAGGGATTAAGTGGTGGTCAGATTCAGATTTTCTCTCTAAATGGCAAATTAGTTAAGGAGTTTAATATCGTTAGCAATGCAAGTAGAAGTATTTTAGACTGCAGGGACCTAAGCATCGGTATATACGTTGTAAAGTTGGTGTCTGGAGAAAAAATTGCGGATTCAAGATTTATAATCAAAAGGTAATGCCGGTAATTAAATAAATGCAGCCAATGAGGCGGTATAGCACGTTGCAGGGGATTTATCTCAAAGCAGGATGCTTCAGTTATGACAGTTACAAGGCTACGCTTCGCTAAACTTGCGCCAGATGGGGATGAAAGGCCCAAGCGGCACGCTTGAACCTATGTCGTTAAGTTAAGAACCTTGATTTGATTACAATGGGGAGATCAATATCAAGCACTTTAAGTCCAAGCGTTATGCTGTCCCTGACTAGCGGCGGTAGGGGGGAATAGCTAAATTAAGTGCATTAATCCCCGCCTATGGGCAGCTCTGCCAATGCTATTAAGTTAAGTGGTTGGTGGGACAACAACCACGGAAAAATAGTAATTCAGTTTCTTGAAAATCATCATAAATATTTGTATCCAGATATTGAACGAAACCTTATTATCGCTGCTTGAAATCCTCCTTCTCCATTTTGCATCCAGCGCACAGATGACGTTCAAAAGCACTTACAAATTCACGGATTAGGGCGCTGCATTCGCATACCTCAAGCACACACGTTACAAGCGTGGGCGATCTTTTTCGGTTGGCCTATTAAACTCAATCCATTCAGCTGTCGATGTTGTCAAGTTCCCTGATGCGTCTAACAAACTAAATTTGACTTCGAATTTGTCGCCATCATCAAAATTAAATGCACCTGAACACATTCCGTGGCCTACGGCAATTTCCTTGTTACCTGGTTTCAAATAGTAGGTTGTCTCAATTGCTGTTGCTTTGTTCTTTACGGTAGTTTTGATTAGATATTCCGAATTGTCGGTAGCAGAAAAAGAAAAATTGGCAAAAGTTGCAGGCCCGCAACCATATAGATCATACCTGCTGTTCTTAAACTTTGGATTACTTGTCCAGACCGGTGATGCCGTGTCATTGAAATTAGAAACAACCCATTTGATTTTTTCTTTTTTCCATGTTGAGTCATTAAATCTATAAGCTTGGTTTTCAAGATTATCTAAATTTTCGATTACAAGTTCATATTCCTTCCCAGCGGATAGGGTTGTCTCGGGTTTTAATACCGCTTGTGTCTGATAAAATTGTCCAATCAATAGCTCTTGAACGTTTAATTTAATTTTCTCCTTGTTTGACCTTAAATAGACTTTGTAAGTGGTTCCAAGTTCGCCAACAATCTTCCGGCTCATTCCGTAGCCATCAATTACGAAAATGGAATTTGGGTTTACCGTAGGTTTGCTTGGCCAAAAATAAAGTCTGCCAGGGCCACATTTGGAAAATCCCTCAACTGTGCTGAGAAGCAGGATTAATATTGGAATGATGTTTTTCATAAGGTGATCTTTGTTGCTTGTCCGTTCAAAATGCAGAATATTTTTTGGCATTCATTGTTAGGAGTTTTCAAGAATATCTGTAGCGCTTTCATTACCGACTTGTTCAGCTAAACCAATAAGAAGGCCTTCCGTCCCACGAATGTAGCAGAGCCTATAAACGTTCTCATAATTAACCACTTCTCCAACAATTTCAGCACCATGCTTCGCAAGTCGGGATAACAATTCGTCAAGGTTGTCAACCCTGAACATAATACGGAGATAGCCAAGAGAGTTCACTGGAGCAGTCCTGTGGTCTGCTATATTATGTGGGCTTAGAAACCGTGAAAGTTCAAGCCGGCTGTGTCCATCGGGAGTAACCATCATAGCTATCTCAACGGACTGATTACTCAGTCCCGTTACACGGCCAGCCCATTCACCTTCAACCATCGTTCGCCCTTCAAGCGTTAACCCTATCTCTTTGAAAAAAGAAATTGCATTATCGAGAGACTCAACAACGATACCGACATTGTGCATTTCCAGTAATTTACTTTTTGCCATTTCTTATCTTTATATGATTTGTATTTATCAGCTTTATGTTTGGGTTCCCTACGTCAACCTTAATAAAAACCGTCTAGCGCGGGGAAGTTGGTGGATCTGTGTACCGGGCGCAGAGTCCTCTACGGGAGACTCTTCTAGGAATCTGTAAACCATTAAAGCAATATGGATTAAGGTTTAAATGTTTGGGTGTAAATGCGTGGAAAAAGCGGAAAACTCAGTGCACGCACTTCAGCCGGAATAACTCTTTCCTGGTGTTACCTGTTGGCTTTATTAGTCCGCGTACCCAATTATTCCCATTTGTTCCTTCCACGCCCGAACAAGGTATTCACTAAACTTAGAATTACTTGATGCAAGTCTTTGATCTGATAAAATAAGTTTTGAGAGTCGCGCGTACTTATCCTTTACTTGATCTTTCGACCACCGTAAATCCTTATAGTAGTCATATCTATCTTCTATAATTGATAGCTCTTGAAGTCGCTGAAATTCGTCGTCTTGGATTTTTCCTAAGTAATTCTTAGAATTCACCTTTGGTCTAGATTGTGAGTCTTCAATGAGGTACAGGTCCATTTCTTAAGCTTACAGGTAAATTGTCTATCCGCAATTGCCGCGTATACATCCCTAGTATAAGGTTATATACGCGGCAGCGATCGTACTAATAGATTTATTGAACCGCTTGTTCTGTTGGAAACTTTGACATATCCATGTAGAAAACCTCCCAGGTGTGTCCGTCAGGATCTTCGATGGTTCGCTGTTGCATAAAACCATAATCCCTTAATTCGTTCGGTTCAGTTCCACCCGCATTTAGCCCATTTTGCATAATCGAATTTACTTCATCAACACTGTCAGTCGATAATGAAAAAAGTCCTGCTAACTGTGACTTTGTGTCTACAATTGGTTTAGTTGCAAAGCCTGCGAACTTTTCGTGTGTCAAAAGCATTACAAAAATGTTGTCGCTCCAAACCATACACTTTCCAGTCTCGTCTGAAAACTGAGGATTGTTTGTAAATCCTAACGCAGTGTAAAAGTCCATAGACCTTTGCAGGTCGGTTACTGGTAAGTTGATAAAAATTTGTTTTGCCATAGTGTTTTCTGTTTAATTCCTTTTCGTTTTCTAGGTTTATTAAGTAATAGTAAAATTACTATTTACTTTTTAAGGTTCATTTTTTAACGGAGATAATTTTTGCTGTTTGGGATTGTATTCTTTCCCATTGCGGGCATAATGAGGATGCGCTTTTTCTGTGAGTTTGATGCCTAATTTTTCATAGAATGCGATATGCCTTACAATGTCTGAACTGATATCGTAACTTGGTTCAGATTCATAAATGGGAAGAAGTTGTTTATGTTTAAGTAATGCTTATTGTTGTTCCTTCATCAAACGTGCTATTTCACGTGCATTAGCGTCAGGGTTCACTGCCAAGGAATTTATAATCTTCAGTTGTTCATTTGTGCTTCTATTTTGGCTTAACTTTTTCTTAGCCTGCAAATCGGAAACAACAATTTCAAATGCAACAATTCCATTAAGTAGCTTTAATTTATAGTCTTCAGGTAGTTGATCCCATTGTAGTTTATAGGCTTGCTCATAAGTATTTATAGTTGCTTCAAGCACCTTAAAAACCGCATCCGTTTCACTAATAATCTTACCTTGCCCATAGGCATGTACAGATACATAATTCCAGGTGGGGACATTTAACTGGCTATCATAATTTGCAGGCGAGATATAAGCATGTGGTTCGCTGAAAATTGTAAGGATATTTTCTTTTTCAATATCTTCCCACTGCTTATTTGCTTTGGCAAAATGTGAGGTTAGCACGATTTTATCATCCCTATTACTAATAATGAATGGCAAGTGTGTTGCCGTCGGAAAATTGTCTTTAGCTGTAATAACGGTGGCAAAACTGAATTGCTTCATAAAAGCAACAATCTCATTGGTGCCGGTAACAAGGTTTGCTTTGGGTATATACATTAGTAGAACTTAGATAATCGATAAAACTAGCAAATAACGGGGATTAATTCTTCTTCATTTTTTTAGAGCTTGTGTTGGATTCAACACTTCAGGCCTCGGTTAAAAAAGTAATATGACATGAAATTTTCGAAGGCAGGCAATTCTAACCCATCATTTCTAGGCACTCGAAGCCAGAGGAATAGTAGGGGAATGACGAGAAACCTATCCATAGCGAAGGAAGGGAAAAAATACTCTCAGGTTAACAGCTACGTCGGTTTATCACCTCACCCGATTCCTCCCGAGTAACTTGGGACCGGCATCCTCGAGGAGAGGAATCCAAAGCGCTTATTTTTAGATGCTTAAGGAATTGAGCTAATCGACTCAGATTAATTGCCGAAGAACCGGCTATAGAAACCATCAGCGTTGACCAAATGGGCTAATTGATGTTGCTGCTTAGTTTTTCCCTGCGACTTGGCAAGGCCTTGTCCGAAGAGTTATCGTAGCACATTCCGCTACTAAACAAGCCTGAAAGGCTTGATTCTAAGGAACCACGGGCGCACCCCGTGGTTATGAGCAATCAAAATACTTTCGCTATAAGCTCCCCTCTCTTTTGGAGACGGGACAATGCTATTAAGTTAAGGCGTTTGTCTCATGCCAATGCAATTAAGTTAAGAGAATAGGGGGCTGGTGGGGACACCAGCACCGGGAGTTTTCCGTGGTTGGTGTCCTCACCAACCACTTAACATAATAGCATTGGGAGAGGGGATGGGGGTGAGGCTTTTTATTCATGATCGAGCCGCTCAAGAGTTAAAGCTTCGAAGCAACGTAAAAGTGGTTCAGAAGAAGAGAAAAGCAGGGTAGAGCACTAAGGGGCTCTACCAGCGTATTTAAAGCTCTATCTCTTCGATCGAAGAAGGTGATGATCCTTCGTCAACCTGTGGGCATAGCCGTTAACTTAAGAATGTTTTAATTTCAAACTATTGAAATAGAGCAATATAAAAACCAAACTCTTAGCGTTCTCCCTCTGTCCGAAGGACTCCGTTGGAGGAGGGGGTAATGCTATTAAGTTAAGGCTAGGGCACTATCCGCTGTTGGTGTCCCCACCACTAGCTTAACTTAATAGCATTGCTGGAGGGGCCAAGGGGAGGAATATGCGGTATGTTATAATTACCACTAGCGGAGGACAGTCCTTCCAACCTCAGTTTTTAAGTCAAATTGCTCCTAAATACCTGCATTAGGCAAAATATCCGGGTTATTTTCCCGGATATCAACACAGTTTTTATATGCATCCTAACTAAACGCGCAAGCATGTTTTTTGAAGGACTATAGTATCCATCCATTGCTGCTGCTTTTCTACGCTGAAATGCCGCGCCGGTGTTTCCAGCTTACATATACGAATGCCTTTTTGCCTGCAATGGTTTGCAATCAAATTTAGTTGCGCCTTTATATTCGGAATTCCGTTAAAGGTTTTCCTTGTAAAATAAACCGCCTTCAAATGGGGCAGAGTATCAATCAGGGAGATAATATCATTCCAATGCAGAACATGGCTATCTACAAATGTATCATCGGTATTTCCTTCTTCACCTTCCGGAACCTCCAGCATATCGATTAAATCTGCAAAGCCGATCTTTTGCTTTTGCATAAATTGCTGTTTCACCAATAAAGAAGATTCTTTTAAGGATTGATATTTCCAACAAATCGGCAACAGATGCCATAAAAAATTCCTCGGCCTTCCGTAAAAGAAATCGGTGTCCTCTTCCACTTCGGGAACGAAAGTCCCCAAAATAAGAATTTGCGTATCTGCATTAGGTAAAATGCTTTTGAACTTATGTGAAACTTGTTGCATAAAAAATTAGACTCTTGACATCTCCATAAACCGTCAAATTTAAACCCTTAAACCCAAAGTAGTTCGGGTGAAAAGAAATCTTTATAGTAATTGAGTTTCGTACCAGGAATTGGCTCTGCGACGGTGAAGAATATTGCGGCTTGCGTTTAGGCTCTGCCTATTATAAGGCAAGCGGCTACTCAGGCAACCGCTCGCTAATGGTATTATTACTTAGAGGGGGTTAGTTTAAACAGAGGGCTATTAATAAGAATCTGAAGCGCCTGTTCTTTACTGAAGCCTTGTGCTACAAGGGCATCGAAAAATTCTTTATGCAACCTGGCGAGTTCTTGCAATTTGCCTGGTTGCTTGTAATAACTAGTTACAGATTCCAGTATAGAACTCATCATATTACCGAACATAGGCATTACCTGTTCCATAGGATTCTGGACAACCGCGCCGCTATCCACAATTAGGCCGTCCTCTTCAAGATGGGATATCTGTTGATCTGATTCACGTTGTTTTTCCAAATTTACGCCATAAAAATTGAACGAGCCATTTCGAGGTTCGGTTTCATGTACATCAAACACCTTAGTATCCTTTGGCAAAGGTTGAAAATATACCTTAAACTCTAAATCTCCTTCACCTGATTTAAACACATGATTATCAGGCGCAAGAGGTATACCTTCAGCTTTTTTAAAACCATATTGTTTGCCATCGGGGGTACGGAGGTAAATCTCGGGACGGACATTTACACCTCCACGGTTATTCTGGTGCCTAAACGTTAGTACCGTGGATTTTGAATTCGTTTCTACATTTTCGATGAAGCAAAGGCGGTCGTCTACTGTAGCTACTGCGGGTTTGCGAAGACTTTGTGCCGATGCCAGGCTTGTAGTTCCTGCTAACAGGATGATGGTAAGGAAGGTTCTCATATAATTATTTTTTGGGAAAGATAATGTTTTGAAAGTTAATTGTGGATGATTGGCGGCCTGAATACTAAAGATGGTGCCGGGACTGCATGCAGGGAAAAACCGTCAGACAGCGTTTAAGAACGACTGATTGCGGCCGCTTAAACGCGGACAGGCGTTCTCAACGCTGTCCGACGTTGGTTGTCAGCTTTAAATGCGATTTCCCGGCGACTGCATGCACAAAAAAGAAAAGTTGGCCAATAATCGAAATGATAATTTTATAGAGTGCATATGCTATTTATACTCTATAAAATTATCGGCTAAGGCCTCTGTACTAATTTTTTTACCTTCTAAAACTTGTGAAAGTGTAATGGTTCTTGAAGTTGGGTATCCCAATTTATTACCAGAATACTCAAGTTCTAACAAACTGTGATTTTTTAAACTGATTGGACCGGACTTGAAGGTAGCTTCGGCATTCACATGATAGAACATTTCTGTTAAAAAAATCCCATCATAAACGTTGTGAAGTGCTTTTTGGCTAGCAAATGGATGCTTCAATTCACTAAATGTCCATTCTTTTACCGATCCTTTGGTTACTATTTTTGAAACGTTTTCTCCGGTCCAGGTAACCACGAACGTACCTCCCTGATAACCACTTAACTCTCCACTTAAGACCTTCCCGGCTTCGTTTACAGTATAAGTGATGAAAGTAGTTGCCTGGATGCTATTGCTGGAATTATATCTGCTGAGGACGCCGTTTTTGAGCTTATTTCCCTCATAAATAAATTGGTACACCTCAGTCGACTTATCCAAATTCGTTATTTTTATTCCAGTAAGATTGTCGTTTGTATAGCTAAATTCAGTAATAACACCAGTTGATTCTGTACTCCGAATCAGCCTGTGCTTGCTGTCATACTTATAAGTATCCGTAGACGAACGACCATTTGCCCTTGATTTATAAGTAAGCTTTAGGGGGTAAAGGATACCAGCAGAATTATTAGACGCGTCATCATTTTTACCGCAGCCAACAAAGAGTGTTATAGTAAAGATAAGGTAGGCAAAATTTTTCATTTCAGAAGTGTTGCTGCCGGGATTCTATTTATATTGGTTATAGTTCTTGCCGAGCGCGGCCGCCATCTGTTTTAAATTTCCCAATTCTCTTAAACGCGCTATTTTTTTACCGGTATGATTAGATTTTGACGGGGTTTCCATACACCAAACTTAATAAAAAAACAGAATGTGTACACATTAAAGCAACCTAAGGCTAAGGCTTAAATGTTTGTTAAGAAAATATTGAATTTAGCAGTTAAATTGCAGCCTATGAGAGTAGCTATAGCTTCACCGCCAATACCAAAATCAATTAAGGACGGTATTATAAATCTCCAAAAGCTGGCGAAAGAAGCTGCACAACGTGGAGCCGAAATTATTTGCTTTCCGGAATCCTATTTACCAGGTTATCCGGGGATGCCATATCCCAAAGAAGACCGAAGTCCGGCGGCATTACAAGCAGGGCTGAAACAAGCTTGTTTGATTGCTACGGAAAACGACATTGCTTTGATTTTACCCATGGACTGGTACCATCATGGTAAATTACTGAATGTTGCATTTGTGATCTCCGAACAGGGAGCGGTATTAGGATTTCAAAGTAAGAACCAACTGGACCCTTCAGAAGACTCTATATGGGAGCCGGGAACAGAGCGCCAAGTTTTTGAGGTTAAGGACCTTAAGTTTGGGATATCGATCTGCCATGAAGGCTTCAGATACCCGGAAACGGTGAGATGGGCTGCACAAAG